>ERZ773157.44-NODE-44-length-144265-cov-21.986679_pt1 | contig 144265 bp, 137 predicted proteins | sample MGYA00511480_ERZ773157 | MGnify/ENA primary metagenome ERZ773157 (study PRJEB29015, sample SAMEA2737863) | human gut metagenome | biome: human gut; feature: human-associated habitat; material: faeces | place: China | collected 2012 ... | reverse complement strand
TACTGCCACTTGCGATCAGTTCATCACCCGATAAATATTTATCTATAACCGCATCTGGCAATAACTTTTTTATCTTTTTCTCCAGTATCTGAACCATAGATACTTCATCATCACAGATAGCTATTTGCATATTGTCACTTCCTTGCTTACATATATTTATAGCTATTATATCGGATAAGTTCATGCAATATCTATCTGGAATGTTGTGAAATGACCTTTTTTTGTTGTGAAAAGGGGCTGTCGCTTTAACGATTGAAAATCGTTGAGGCGACAGCCCCTCCAATTACTTTTAACTTTCCAGCTTCGTATTCATCTTCCAAAGCTTTCCATGCCACTCTGTTTCCTTCCACATAGCGGTTTTCTGACTGATTTACCTCAACCCATGGCTGTGGTGAATGAATGATCATCATGACCAGATAATCCAGACCCATTTTTTCCAAAGTCTCATCAATACTCTTGGCTGCCGACTCATTGGTCTTATGCTCCGCAGCGACCTTCGATACGACAAAAAGCTGCTCTCTCGGCACACCACAGGTTCTGATACCTTCACCGACACCGCGCTCATTACCGTAAGCCTGCGCTGTATCAATATGACGGTAGCCCGTTGCAACAGCAGCCGTTGTTCAATGTATAATTTTTGCTCAAAACACTCATCAGTTCTTACCTAAACCTTTCAATTAATCTTCTTTCCATATTTCCTTAGCCATGTTGAATACAGCCCATGCCTTTGGCCATCCCGCATAAAATGCTACATGAGTGATAACAGCAGCAATCTCCTTTGCTGTAACTCCGTTATTCTTAGCATTTTCAAGATGATACTTAAGTGATGAATCTGTCACTCCTGATGACATCAGCGCAACTACTGTGATTATGCATCTTGTCTTTAAATCAATATCTTCGTTGTTCCAGTTCTCCCCGAAAAGCACATCATCGTTAAAATGTGCAAACTCCGGTGCAAATTCTCCCAACGCATTTTTTCCTGCTGTCTGTACAATCTTAGCCATTGTAATCCTCCAATCCTGCCATATAAGACATTATCCTAATCTGTTATATTCCTCATCAGTTACAGGATCACACCATTCATTGCTTGTGTTCTCACCCGGAATCTCTGCAGCAATATGTGAAAACCAGCTGTCCTTCTTAGCTCCATGCCAGTGCTTAACTTCTGGTGGAATTGTTATTACTGTACCCGGCACAAGACTTACAGGCTCCTTGCCTTCTTCCTGATACCAGCCCTCTCCGGCAGTACATATAAGCATCTGTCCGCCGCCCTTTGTAGCGTGATGGATATGCCAGTTGTTGCGGCATCCCGGCTCAAAAGTCACATTTGCAAGAAAAAGCCCGCACTTAGGATCAGTCAGCGGATTCAGGAAAGAATCACCAATAAAATACTTCGCATATGCAGTATTTGCCTGACCTGTTCCGAAAACATTCTGCTTCTCAAAATCATCCTTATTCATAAATTTCATGATAACAACACCTCTTCTTTCATAAAATGTAAATACATCGTTACCGATATAGTACAACTTGAAGTTAACTTTAGGTCAATGGTTTTTGAGAGATTTATGAATATTCTTTTTCAAATGTCTTGGCTGGACTTCAACACGTCTATTTACTGGCCTCCCACCACTCCAGCGTCCATCCAGCCTGATACAATCCCCTGTATTACAAGTGACACAACGCAGCCGGCTGCTGCAATAATTCCAACAGATGCAACACGGTTAAGCTTCTCCTGAATAGTAGCAACCGGAGCTTCATACAGATTAACAAGTGAACTCATGCCGGCAAACAGAACACATAACCAGAAGCAATGATTATTTATTATATCATTTATATACTTGTTTAATATATATCATTGTGATATAATTTTCAGTGCTACCCCTCCTATGCCTGGTAGAGAGAGGAGGTGCATTATATGGACATGTTTATGTCTTTAATTGTCACTATTATGGCTGAGATAGTTTCATACTATATCTGCAAATGGCTGGATAGTGATAATCACAGGTAGCCAGCCTGGGGCTTAAGCCACCCTTCCACAACGGAATAGAAAACCCCACGAGAAAGCAGCTCGTGGGGTTTTCGTTCATTATATGAACATGTTTGTCTTTACAATGGAATTATATCACACCCCATTGTATATTACAAGTATATTCTCTTTTTATTTAATTATGCCATTTAAACAGTCTGATTCATGTGTAATTCTTTAGAATATCTCCTACATAATCCACATCTGTGCCAGATACATCACTCCCGGCATCGTAATAATTGAAAACAGCGTCGACAGACAGACCATACATACTGCCCTCTCATAATCCTGCCCGAATTTCTGTGCAAATATTGCTGTACTCGTTCCAATCGGTGTTGCCGCAGCAATCAGTGTTATCATTCCAATCTGACCGTGTCCCGCCGGTATAATATAAGCAGTGTAAGCAGCGGAATTATTATAAGCCTGACAAATGATGCAAGATACAGGGACGGATTAAGCAGTAAGTCAAGAATCCTGACACATGACAGATAATATCCCAGTACAATCATGGCTGCAGGCGTATTAACTGCTGCAAATGCGGCTACAGCCAGAACTGCTGAGATAAGAAGTCCATACAGCTTCTCCATCGTGAAATCTGTTATATAGCTTCTTATAATTACACACGGAATGACCGCATACAGCAGAATATTGTCTATATCCTTACTGCCATGTTCTGTAAGCAGACCTGTTTTAGACAGAATCAGTCCCAAAATCATAAGAATAAACATTATAAATGTCTACGTTAATAATATTTGTGTTATCATAATTGTAAATATCCTGATTTCTATATTAATTGTAATTTTTTATAAAATACTACTTACAAGAGAGGTTCCAAGATGGAATTATATCAGCTCAGGCAGTTTCAGGCTGCCGCCAGACACAAGAATATGACCCGTGCTGCCAGTGAAAGTCTTGGTGATGCAGGAGAAATTCATTGACCTTGCAGATACTCCTTCTTACGCTGGAGTGTTCAATTCAATATTCAGCAAATGTAAGAAAACCCCTCAGATAGCCTACTCTTGCAATGATTACATATTACAGGGCAAACTCATAAGTCTCGGCCTTTGAGTATCATTTGTTGCCTCTGTAACATGGACAAGCAGCAGCCTTCCTGAAAACATAAGCCTGCTGCATATAGATGACTGTCCACATTTCAGAAGTATTTATTATCAGCCGCTTGGCTCATTCTGCTCAGAAAATCAGCGAATCTTCGAACACCAGCTTGAAGAATATTTCAAACATTTGAATAATTAATATACCTGTATATTTTAATGCACCTCTAATGGTGTGTCTTCACCGGCTGCAAACTGCACAACACTCTTAACTGAAGACTCAACCATGTCAGACACAGCCTGATCTGTGAAAAATGCAACATGAGGTGTGACAATAGTATTCTGGAAAGACTTAAGTATGATGTAATCGTGATTAACAACAAGGTCATCATACTTACGGTCTGTACGGATAAATTCATCCTCACCCTCACAGCAGTCAGTTCCAACTGAACCAATCTTTCCACTCTCAACAGCCTCAATCAGATCCTTTGTATCAACAAGCGCTCCCCTTGCAGCATTTATAAGGATAACGCCATCCTTCATCTTTGCAATTGAATCTTTATTAATCATATGATATGTCTCATCACTTAAGAAAGTATGAAGCGAGATAATATCTGCTCTGGCATACAATTCATCAAGAGTTACATACTCAACATTTTCAAGGTCTTTTGCAGGGTATGGGTCATACGCAATAATCTTACAGCCAAATCCTGAAAGATTCTTAATCACTGCCTTTCCAATTCTTCCTGTTCCGATAATACCTACTGTCATATTCTGCATTTCACGTCCACATATAGGACCAAGTGAATAATCTGCTGTGTGTGAACGCATCATTACATACAAAGCCTTACGGATACACATAAGCATAAGCATTACTGTATAATTGGCAACTGAATATGGCGAATATCCGCTGTGTGCAACGCGGATTCCAAGGCGCTTTGCTGCCTCAAGGTCAACACTGTTATATCCGATTGTCCTGAAACCGATGTACTTTACACCCTCTGCTGCAAGCTTTTCAAGAACAGGTGCTGACAAGTCACACATGCCATCGCACACCGACATAGCCTCACAGCCTTTGACACTTTCTATATCATCTGCTGTAAATCCGCTCCTATTAATCTGTAATTCCACCTTGTATACATTTGCAAATGTATCAAAATACTGTTTTTCATCTTGACGAACACTGAATGCTGCTATCTTCATAACTTTTCACTCCTCCTACTTAATCCACTCATATGTAAGTTTTCCAAGAATTTCGATTCCCTTAACAATCTGCTCATCAGAAGGTGTCGAATAATTAAGTCTGAATCCATTAGACTTCTGGCTCTCATCTGCTAAGAACGCTGCTCCCGGAACTGAGAGAACACCTCTGTTAATAGCCTCCCTTACAAATGGTGCAGAATCCATTCCCTCTGGCAGGAATGCCATTACGAAAAGTCCGCCCTCAGGGTGACCGAAGGTTACTGAAGGATGGAATTCCTTCTTCATGCACTCCATCATGAAATTACATTTGTGCTCATACACCTTTCTTGAATCCTCAAGATGCTTGTCGAAATCATAGTTATTAATATATTCATTACAAATGTACTGGAAAAGGACAGTTGAATGTACATCTGTGCATTGCTTTGCAACTGTAAGCGGTCCTGTGAGCGACTTGTTAAACACAAGAAAACCAAGACGGAATGCAGGTGCCATTACCTTTGAGAAGCTTCCTGCATATATAACCCTGCCCTCTGTATCCATTGATTTGATAGTTGGCACATTTTCACCTGCAAATCTTAATTCACCGTAAGGATTATCCTCTAATATTGCGATATCGTATCTGCAGCAAAGCTCATATACTTTTTTTCTCTTCTCAAGAGAAGTTGTAATTCCTGTAGGATTCTGGAAAGATGGAATTGTGTATAAAAGCTTTGCATCAGGATTAGCCTTTAAAGCCTCCTCAAGCGCATTTATATTCATTCCGTCCTGCTCCATTGGGATTCCTACAAGCTTTGCACCGTAAGAACGGAATGTATTAAGGCAGCCTACAAATGCAGGCTCTTCAGTAAGCACAACGTCTCCTTCATTAACAAGTGCCTTAGTTGTAAGGTCCGCACACTGCTGTCCGCCTGACACTATGAAAAGCTCATTATTCTCGAAATCAAAGCCTTCCTTCTTCTCAAGATATTTCTTCATAGTATCACGCAGAGGTGTATAACCTTCACTCAGTCCATACTGTAATAAAGAAACAGGATTCTCGCCAAGACCCTTTGCTGCTATCTCTTCTATTTCCCTGCATGGGAATGTCTCTGCTGACGGATTGCCACCACCAAAAGATATAATATCCTTGCTTGCTCCTAACTTAAAAAGTTCTCGTATCATCGAACCATGAACACCTGATAAACGATTAGAAATCTCGTATTCCATATATATTTCCTCCTTCAAATACTTACTAATGCAAAAAAAGAGCCAGAATCCCCTAAAGACTTCCGGCTCCTTTGCCCTTGATAAATGTATCATACCCCCATGTGTCATTCCTGTAAAATACATGTTAGTTATAAAATCATAAATCATAGCAATAGTTATTATTCGTATTTTTTATATACTTGTTTATTATATATTGTTATGATATAATCCTTAGTGCCACCCCTCCTACACATGGTAGAGAAAGGAGGTGGATTGCTTGGATGCACTAGTGTCCTTGATTATCTCTATCTTGGCAAATATAGCTTCTTACTATATCTGCAAATGGCTGGACAGAGATAACAGACGGTAGCCAGCCTGGGGACTAAGCCACCCTGCCAGAACGGAATAGAAAACCCCACGAGCCCTAACTCGTGGGGTTTTCGTAGATTGCTCGAATGCACTACTTGTATCCAATGACATTGTAGCACATGCCATCAGACATTACAAGTATATTCTTTTTCTTTTCAAATATTATAAAATTATCAGACAACTTTTCACTTATCCCCACACAGTCTCACCATTAATATAATCAGTCATAAAATATACAATTTTGTTCCAAAGCTCATACTCTACAATATGCCTTGTTTCTTTAATTATCCTGAGACATTTTTTAATTACATCGGATGAATCATCCTCTGTAAGTTCTAACAACTTTTTATATGTCTTATACCCCTCATTTTTCTCTTTCTCTGTCCATCTTGATTCCTCGGTATCCTCTATTTTATTAAGAAAAATATACATAAATACCGGTATGTCTTTTTCCTGTCTCCATTCCATACATTTATCCTCCATAAAATATGTCATCCTTCCACTGCCATCATAATAAGTATCAATCCAAAAAAAGTAATGCAAAAGTACATTAGCACTACATACATATGATCACCTCTTTGTTAAATACACTATCATATTCACTTTAAATCAACTTTAAATTGTATTTTAAGTCTCTCTGTGCTACTATTTAAGCATAAGAGGTAAACCTAACTTTAGGTCAACCTAATAATGGTGAACATTTTGTGAATTTTATTACCACATTTGTAAAAAAATAATATCAGGTAAGCATGGCTTACAGAAAGCAGGTGTGTTATGTACACAATAGGACAGGTTTCAGAAATGTTTAATCTTCCCGTTTCAACATTAAGATATTATGATAAAGAAGGATTATTCCCTTTTATGCAGCGTGCTTCTGGAATAAGACAGTTCTCTGACACTGAAATTGCTGCTCTTAAGCTTATTGAATGTCTCAAAAAATCAGGTCTTGAAATCCGCGACATCAAGCAGTTTATGGAATGGTGTCAGGAAGGCAGCAGGACTTACGAACTCAGAAAACAGCTTTTTGAGAGACAGAAAGCCGCTGTTGAAAAAGAGATGGAAAAAATGCAGGAAACTCTTGATATGCTTACTTTCAAGTGCTTCTATTACGAGCAGGCTATCAAGGACGGCAACGAGGACGGAATACATTCAATGCTTCCAGACAAGCTCCCCGCCGATATTCAGGCTGCCTACGACAACTCACACAAATAATTATTATTTGCTTATTATATTTAACACAAAATATGGAGGCTAATATATGTTCAAATCTTTAGAAGTTAAATATCCTAAGTTTTATCAGGTATTCAGATTCATTATAGTTATAATTGCTTCCGTGCTGTACGCATGGAATTTAAGATGCTTTGCCAAAGTCGCAGACCTGCTGCCAGGAGGCTTTTCAGGAGTCTCCCTGTTATTTCAGGCAATCGGACTACGTTTTTTTTATATCAACATCCCATTTACAATATTCAATGTGGCACTTAACATTTTCCCCGCCTACATTGCATACCGCTACATCGGCAAGAAGTTTACCATCTACTCAATCGTGGTAATTATACTTTCCAGTGTGCTTGTTGATATCCTTCCTCCATACATTTTTACAGAAGATATCCTGCTTATAAGCGTATTTGGCGGAATTATCAACGGATTTGCAATAAGCCTGTGCCTCAATGTCGGCACTACCACAGGTGGAACTGATTTCATAAGCATTTATTTTTCTCATGTTAAAGGAATAGACGCATGGAACTATATTCTTCTTGGTAATGTTGTGATTCTGCTCATCGCAGGCGGACTGTTTGGCTGGTCAATCGCGCTCTACTCAATAATATACCAGTTCTGTAGCACTCAGGTAATCCAGTTCATGTACAAACGCTACCAGAAGATGACATTATTCATCATTTCTGACAAATCCGAAGAAATCTATCACGCCATAAAGAATATAACCAACCACGACGCCACGCTTTTCAAGGGAATCGGCTGCTACGAGGAAAAAGAGCGCACGCTCATATACTCAGTAATCAACTCCGAAGCGAAACATGAGCTTATCACATTGATTCGCTCAATTGACAAGCACGCATTTATAAATGTGGTAAAAACCGAAGAGCTTGACGGCAGATTTAACGATATTCCACATGATTAATCAGGACACAGAATATTCGCACTCATACCATATTTTAGTCAAATTTCTCCAATAAACTATAGATAATCAATTAACATACACTAAAGAAATGGAGAGATGACTATGATTAAATTAAATAAAATCAAAAGGAATTGCGTAGCCGCAGTTATTCTTACTATGTGTCTTATGACTGCTGGCTGTGCCAGAAATTCAACTTCAACTACTACTGTATCAGGCGGTGAGACTACCATCACTTCAGGCATTACTAAAGAAGACACAGATGTAACACACGCAGATGATGCTGAGAATTACAGAGTCTCCATTACAGGTGATTTCACTGTGACATCTGATACATCAGACGGCGTTACACAGTCAGGTTCTGTATACACAATCACAAAGGCTGGTGAATATACAGTAGCCGGTCTTTTATCAGAAGGACAGCTTATCGTTGACGCAGGTGATGAGGACGAGGTTACTATCGTATTGAACGGAACATCTATAACATGCTCAAGTGGTTCACCTATATACGTTAAAAATGCTTCCGAAGTCAAGATTAAATCAGAAGAGAACACATTTAACGAGGTAATTGACAATCGTACCGAAGCTACAGAAGCTTCTTCTGATGACGCTGGCAACGCAGCAATCTATGCAACATGCGATTTAAAGCTTGTCGGCAAAGGAGCCTTAGTTGTAACAGCTAATTACAATAATGGTATCCAAAGCAAGGATGACCTTTCTATTAAAAATGTGATTATTAAAGTTACTGCTGTGAACAACGCAGTCAAAGGCAACGATGCCGTTGATATTGAATCTGGAAATATAATTGCAATCTCCGCTAAAGGCGATGGCATCAAGACTTCTAACAGCAGTATTTCTAACAAGGGCAACCAGAAGGGAATCGTTACAATCACTGGCGGTAACATTGATGTATATGCAGCCTGTGACGGTATAGACGCAGCTTACGGGGCAGATATATCAGGTGACGGTAACTTAAACATTTATACAGATACTTACTCTGAATATAGTGAAGAAGTTACTTCGTCAGGCAGTTCTTCCGGTTCAAACAGCTCTACTAATAAAACTGCTTCTGCCAATACTGTTTCTTATGTGGCAGCCTCTGACACTATCAGCAATGCACCAGGCGGCAACATGGGTGGCGGCACTCCTCCTGATATGAACGGTGGTAATGCTCCCGACATGAGTAACGGTAACGCACCTGACATGAATGGCAGCTCCGGTGGCGGCATGGATGGCAATAACGGTTCAGGAATGCCTGGCGGCAATAACCAGTCCGGTAATTCTTCTAAAAAGTCTTACTCAACTAAGGGTATTAAGGCTGACAGCGAAATAAATATTTCAGGCTTTACGATTAACATAAACTCAACAGATGACGGTATCCATGCAAACTCTGATTCAGGCGTACTTGAAACCGGCGAGGACGGCAAAGGAACTATTGTTATCAATGGTGGTACAATTACAATTTCTTCAGGTGATGATGGAATGCACGCTGACAAACAGCTTGATGTCAATGACGGTTACATTAATATAGTAACTTCATACGAAGGACTTGAAGCTATGACTATCAACTTAAATGGCGGCAAAGTATATGTTTATGCTACTGATGACGGCATCAATGCCTGCACAGGTGATGGCAAGACAACTCCTATCATCAATGTAAATGGCGGATATATAGATGTAACAACTGCGTCTGGTGATACTGATGGTATTGACTCTAACGGAAACTATGTACAGACTGGTGGATTTGTATTAGTCAAGGGGGGCAGTTCTTCAGGAAATGTGTCAGGATCAATTGATGTAGATGGAACAGTCACAATAACTGGTGGAACATGCGTTGCCCTCGGCGGTGTCTGCGAAACACCTGTAAACTCTGTTAACGCTTATGTATTAAGTTCAGTATCTTTCAGTTCCGGAAACTATTCACTTAAAGATGCTTCTGGCAATGAAGTAATAAGCTTTACTGTTGATGGTTCATTCAGTAACGGCTGGATATGCTCTGACACTCTTACAACCGGCACAAGCTACACACTCTACAGAGGTTCTGATTCCATTGCAGACTGGACTCAGGAATCAGGAACAATGGGAGCTTCAAGCACTGGCGGCTTCGGCGGCGGCAGAAGATAATGAAATAATTCACATTTACACTCCTTATACCTTGGTGTGAATGTCCTATAATAAAATAAACGAGATGTGAGCCGGAAGTTACCCGTCTTATTCTCTTAGAACAGTCACTGGAAATTTCAGCTTCCAGTGGCTGTTTTTATATTCTGCGAAATCTGTTCTGATATTGTAAAATACATTTGTACACACTATAATTACCCCTGTGAATTATTAAAGGAGGTTTCTTACATGAGTACTGAAAATAATAATACATCTGACTGGACGCTTGAGGACTGCCAGAGCTATATAAACCTGCTGTATCCTAACCGTACCAGTAATTTTAAAGAAAAAAGAGCTAAAGCATTCTTTAATTCCCAGACGAAGAAGAACCGAAAAACTACAATTACCAATGATGGAATATATGTAGATGGAAAGCTTTTTCTGTCGCCTGCAGACATAAAAAAATGTGTTTCTGCCGGAAACCTTTTTTTCTTTGAGAAAAAAGACAGTATGTTAATAAGATGTGTAAAGGCTGATAGGGAAAAATTACAGAAAATGAAGGATTTTCTGTCTGTAAACAATATAGATTTCACCGGCGATTCTCCTGATGAGGTTTACAGAATCCGCTATGATGCAAAGCTTTATAAGCAAAGCAGAAAACCTCTTTTAATTGTTGCAACCATATTATTCTTACTATCTATGTCTGGTTTAAACATTAATAAAAATGCACCTTTTTATGCATCTGACATAATAAAAGACGCCGGACTTTCTTCTGCTGTCTCTGGCAGATACATGGACACTGTTATTGATACTCTGCCATCAAGCGAGCAGGCCGGCATGGAGGTTTCAGAATATAATAACATGCTTTCAGATATACAAAATGCTATTCAGAACTCATCTGCCATAGACAGCATTGCCAAAAAATATACAGATGCACTCACCAAAGGACTTCGTGATGGCAAAACATTTGATGAAATAAACATTGATATAGATGAAGAACTTACAACGCTGGCAGCCATTGCATATAATGGTATCACAGAATCAAAGGACTACTCAGACACACAGAAAGATATGATTACACTTGCACTTGTGCTGGACAAAGAATCTGCACAGAAAGCTATTAATAACTATGCTTCCGGGATATATGATGAAATGCAGTATCGCACTTCTGGTCTTGCCGGAATATACCAGACAGTTACATCAAAAACATTTTATGTAATGATGATTTTATTGCTTGCATTATCACTTATATTATTAATATTATTTTCTTTACCATTATCAGTAAGCAGAATTTATCTGCCGGCACTATTTATTATATATGGCGGACTGGAATATGTCGCATTTAATGTACTTTTAAACCGCGCAGCAATGTTACTAAGTAACAGGTTTCTTGGAAGAACAGCCAGTCTTAACCTGACATATGCCAATACAGATTTAATATCTTATGCTTCACTTGGCGTTGTACTTGCAATAATAATGAATATCGCATACAGAAAAATGAAGCGTAAGGCAGAAAAATGAATATAACATTAAAAGGCAGAAAAAAGATGATATCCCATCTCTTTTCTGTCCTCTTTACATTTAATATTTGTGCTGATATTTCTATCTAAAGTTCCGACACTCCAACCTTCATTTGCTGCTTCTTTCACATATCACAATCTGGCATTTTTACCGGAATACCTTTCATCGGAATATTCTCCTACAATCTTCATATCCTGATATCCAGCATATTTCCTGAGCCTAACCTCTCAATTTATTCATTTATCAATTTCCACGACTGCTCAGCTAACTTCTTTTCTTCTCTCTTTATTCTACGTTCTAATTTTTTGATATCTTCAGATGCAGGCAAATTCTCCGGCTTAATCCCTCTCTGTCCCAGCATATCCCTGACTGACGTATTATTTTCAACATGCTCAACAGTAATAGCCGTCTCACCCTGTAAGTCTTTTTCTTCTACTTCACGACGTGCTCCATTTCCAACCGCAATGGTACTGTTAATTTTTGAAAAATGGTTTCCTATTTAAATTACCATTATTTTCACAAGAAAGCATTGCTTTATTTACAGCATTATCAAAATTTCTCCATTGAACATAGTCCAATAACTTCATTAATTCTCTTGCATACCAATACTCGATACCATCTGATTCCTGTCGAATATCATCAAATTTTTTTCTATTAAAAATTACTGGTTTGGAATGTCTTCTTCTCTTACTCTATTATATTTACCACTAATCAATTGCCGGATGTTCCTTCAAAAGAAGCGCCACTGTCTCTACATGAACCGTATGCGAGAACTGGTCCACAGGCTGCACCTTCACAGTTCTGTAGCCCTTAGCCGCAAGCAGCCCCAAGTCACGGGCAAGTGTAGCCGAATCGCAGCTTACATACACAATACGCTCAGGCGACATCTTGACAATAGTATCAAGAAGCGACTCGTCACAGCCCTTTCTTGGCGGGTCAACGACTACTACATCAGGAGTAATGCTCTTTCTTGCTTCCTCCCGCTGTGCTTCGGTTGCAGATGTATCTGCTGCCAGCCGCGCCATTTCTTCATAAAAATGTGGTACAACCTCCTCAGCCTTCCCGACAAAGAACTCAGCATTATCAATGCCGTTAATTGCCGCATTATTCTTAGCATCTTCTATTGCCTGCGGAACAATCTCAACACCATATACCTTTCTTGCATTCTTAGCGAGGAATAAAGAAATTGTTCCTATTCCGCAGTACAAGTCCCACACAGTCTCACTGCCTGTAAGTCCTGCGTATTCAAGTGCCTTTCCATACAGCTTCTCAGTCTGTCTTGGATTAACCTGAAAGAACGAAAGCGGTGATATCTGATATTTAATATCACCAATATAATCTTCAATATAGCTTTTTCCCCACAGAGTCTCGCACTGTCTGCCAAGAATGACATTAGTGTTCTCCGTGTTGAAATTAAGCATAATTGATTTGATACATTTGTCAGTACTTATATCTGAATCAAGTGACACTTCTGTAAGGCGCTTTACAAGCGATTCCTTTAACTTGCCAGACATTTTAATGCCGTTAATAACAAGACAGACCATTATCTCGTCTGTGTGGAAGCCGGTTCTTATAAGTACATGACGCACAAGACCTCTTCCGGTCTGCTCATCATACGGTGCAACACCGTTAAGCTCCATCCAGCTCTTTATTACCGCGAGAATAAACTGGTTCTCGACAGCACCAATCTTGCAGTCTGTACATGAAATAATAGAGTGAGTTCTTCCTGCATAGAAGCCCATCACAATACTTCCGTCCTTAGCAGTTCCAACCGGATACTGTGCTTTATTTCTGTATCTGAAAGGCTCTTCCATTCCGATAGCCGGCAAAAACTCATAGCCTTCTATCTTGCCGATACGCTTAAGATTATCGTCAACCAGCTTTTCCTTGAACTTAAGCTGTGCCTCATAGCTCATCTGCTGAATCTGGCAGCCACCGCACTGTCTTGCAACAGGACAGGCAGGAGTCACCCTGTCAGGTGAAGCCTCAATAATCTTTTCAAGCCTTGCATAGCCGTAATTCTTCTTGGCTTTAATAATCTTTGCCTCAATCTTATCGCCGATTATCGCATCCTTGACAAATAGGGTATATCCGTCAACCTTACCGATACCCTCTCCTCCGGTTCCTATATCTTCTATTACAAATGTTACTTTATCATCTTTCTTAAAACTCATTAGTTGTCCTTCTTATATTAGAATCAAGCCATCTGTTATAACCAAGCCAGTCGTTGGTATCCTTGGCTTCAAGCGCTTCTCTTAATGTCTCAAGCTTTGCGTCCATATTATCTGCCATAGATAATGCGACAGCCTCTGCTATTGACGGCTTTTTAGGTGAGCCGTACTCAAGCTCTCCGTGATGTGAAAGTATGCAGTGTCCAATCTGCATTGCAAGCATGTCTGGGAATCCATCTATCCGCTTAACCTTCTCCATAACCATCTCATATCCGATAACAATATGTCCTAAGAAATTACCCTCGTCAGTGTAATCATTCTTAGGGAATTCAGATAATTCCTTAACCTTGCCGACATCATGCAGCATTGCGCATGTTATAAGCAGATCCCTGTTAAGGAAATCATAGTTGCTGCTCATCTTGTCGCATAATCTTGTTACACTTAAGCTGTGCTCTAACAATCCACCTGCGAAGCCGTGATGAACTGTCTTGGCTGCTGATACAGACTTGAATTTCTTTGCAAATGCTTCATCCTTAAAGAAAGAATATAACAGCTGTTTCATATATGTACTCTTTACACTGTCTACATACTTCATCAGTTCTGCAAACATATCATCAATGTTAAATCTTGATGATGGCACATAATCAGATGCAGTGTATTCATTTTCAGCTGCAATTCTTGCTCTCTCTATCTTAAACTGTAATGCTCCGTTGTAGCTTGTTACCTGACCTGTCACTGCAACATAATCATTAACATCAAATTCAGCAATTCCTCCTGAATTAAGATCCCATATTTTAGAATCAATCTGTCCTGTCTTATCCGCAAGCATTACATTTGCATATTCCTTGCCTGTCTTTGTAAGTGCAATTGACTTTGATTTGCACAGATATACCTCTGAAATCCTCTCTCCATCTTTAAGAGTTTCTATATAACGCATAAATTTTCTGCCTCCGTTAATTAAGTTGTTTTAACTGCACATTTACTGAAAATGATACATCTGAATAACCGTCTTTTCCTTGTCTTTTAACTGTTACTAATAAAGTATCGCCATCAGCGCACTGATATAGTTTCTCACTAAACTGCTGAATTGTCAAAATACTTTGTCCATTAATTGCACTGATTACATCACCCGCCTGTAATCCTGCATAATAAGCTGGTGAGTCAATATCAATATTAGAAATGTATACACCATTTGGAAGATTATATTTTGCCGTAAGCTCATCTGTAACGTTCTGACCTGTAATTCCACAATACATAACTCCATGATGATTAATCATTGTCTCAAGCTGCCCCTTGAGGTCTGATATTCCCATAAACTTACCAGATGCTTCTGATGATGATTTTGATATTCCTACTACCTTTCCTTCTGAATTAAAAAGAATCGCGAAACCGCCTTCTGCTACAGTAATATTGGTCTCAAATATTTCATATCCGGCATCCTTAGCATACTCCGTCTTAATTCCTGCTATTGTACCATATCCGACACCCTTGACTGTTTCATATAATTTACCGGCAGCAATTACAAGGTCTCCCTGATTTACCATATATGAATTATCAAGTACAGCTATTGATAATGAATCTCTCTGTTCGCTTGTAAGTTTATTTTCACTTACACTTATTAACCCTATTCCTGTTGAATCGTCCATGCATATTATTGTAGCATCAGTCTGTACATCGTCAGAGAATTTCACAGTAAAATTACCGGCTGTTTTTAACAGTTCAGCACTTGTAAGAATAAGATAATTAGAATTAAATTCAGCTACAATCAGTCCTGCCACTTCTGTCTGGCTGTTTTCAACAGACGGAACATCTGTAACAGGCTTCTCTATATCTACCGAAACCAGACATTTCTTGACACTTTCAACTTTCGTACGGAGTGTTGTCATAGCTGCTTCATAATTTTCTTTTAAATCATTCTCAGTCAGCGTATCAGCATATTCTCCACTTTTGGTCTCCGCAAATATATAGTTATCTTTCTGGATATACACTACATTTTTATCCTTATTCTTCTCGTCTATCTTCTTCTGAAGCACAGGATACAGAAACACCATAAACACTATTGCCGCTGCCATTATTGACACTGCAAAAAGCAGAACTTTTCCTATTCTGATAAGCCACTTATATTTCTTGGCCGGATGAAGAACAACCTTTTCTGTATACAGGTCATACTTTTCCTTATCCTCTTCTTTAGTTCCCATTTCGAACTCCTTATATAATTTTTCGTCTCTTATAAATACAATTATATCATAGTTTATATTACGATTATGAACAATTTATGACTTACATGTAAATATTTATAAGCAAAATATAGTTTTTTTGCCTTAAATGCTGTAAACTTATAGCGTATGAAAAGATTGTATTTAGTTTTTGGAGGTCTTTCGTGAATAAGAAATCTTTATCCACTTTGGAATTTTATAAAATTACCGACCAGCTTGTTTCATATGCATGCTGTGACGGTTCAAAGAAAATACTTCGTAACTTAAAACCAATGACTGATATCACAGACATTAATTTACGTCTCGATGAGACTAATGATGCACTTTCAAGAATTTTCCAGAAGGGTTCTGTTGATTTCAGCCAGACTAAAGATATACGCGCTTCTGTGGCAAGACTCAAAGTCGGAAGTTCCCTTAATATATCAGAACTTCTTAATATAAGTGCCATTCTTTCATGTGCAAAGCATGTTAAGGATTACTATGAGCATCGTGAGGATTCCATATCAGGTATGCTTGAAAACCTTGCAACAGTTGATGCACTTAATTCACAGATTAAAAAATGTATTATCTCCGAAGATGAGATAAGTGATGACGCAAGCGCCAACTTAAGAAGTATCAGAAGAAGCAAGGCTATTGCTAATGACAGAATACATTCTGAACTTAACAAGGTGCTTAATTCACCTACTTACAGAACTTACCTTCAGGATTATGTTATCACTACAAGACAGGGACGCTACTGTCTGCCTGTCAAGGCTGAATATAAATCAGCATTTCCAGGTATGATACACGACCAGTCATCTACCGGTTCTACACTCTTTATTGAGCCGGCAGCAGTTGTAAAGCTTAATAACGATATCCGTGAGTTAGAACTTAAGGAAGCAGCCGAGATTGAAGTAATTCTTGCCGACTTAAGTGCGAAAGCAGGGGAACATACAGAGGAGCTTCTATGCGATTATGAAATACTTGTTGAACTCGACTGTATATTTGCAAAGGCACAGCTTGCCAGACATATGCATGCAAGCCGCCCGGTCATGAATACATCAGGAATTATCAATATTAAGAAGGGACGCCACCCTCTTATTGAACCACACACTGTAGTTCCTATTGATATCTATCTCGGAACAGATTTTAAACTTCTTATTATCACTGGCCCTAATACCGGTGGTAAGACAGTTTCTTTAAAGACAGTCGGACTTCTTACACTTATGGCCCAATCTGGTTTATTCATTCCGGCTCTTGACCATTCAGACATTGCCGTATTTAAGAACATTTACGCTGATATCGGTGATGAGCAGAGTATTGAACAGAGTTTAAGTACATTTTCATCGCACATGACTAACACTGTTAAGATTCTTAAAGAAGCTGATGAGAACTGTCTTGTACTCTTTGATGAGATTGGTGCAGGAACTGACCCGACAGAAGGTGCTGCTCTTGCAATTGCAATTCTTAACGACCTTAAAATGCGTGGTGTCACAACAATGGCAACAACTCATTACAGTGAAATCAAGCTTTACGCACTTTCTACTGATGGTGTTGAAAATGCAAGCTGTGAGTTTGATGTTGAATCACTCCGTCCAACTTACAGGCTGCTTATAGGAATTCCGGGAAAGAGTAACGCATTTGCAATCTCTAAAAAGCTTGGTCTTCCTGACTATATTCTCTCCGATGCATCAGAGAGACTTAATGCAGAAGATGTACATTTTGAAGATATCGTATCTGACCTTGAACACGCAAGAATCTCTCTTGAGAAGGAACAGGCTGAGGTTGAAAACTATAAGGCTGAGATTGCTTCTCTTAAAGAAAAGCTTCAGGCTAAGAATGAGAGGCTTGATGAAAGAACTGACAACATTATCCGCAAAGCCAATGAACAGGCTGCTGCCATCTTAAGGGATGCCAAGGATTTTGCAGACGAGACTATCAAAGCCATGAACAAGCATGGAATGACAGTTGCAGAACTTGAGAAGCACCGTACTGCTGTCCGTGAGAAGATGAACAAGAATCAGGCAAAGTTAAAAGTAGAGCCTGCCAAAGTTAAAGCACACAAGGCCCATGATATATCTGAATTTAAGACCGGCATGCATGTACGCGTTCTTACTATGAATGTTATCGGTACTGTTTCTGCAATCCATCCTACCAGGAAACAGGTTACTGTTCAGGTAGGTGCATTAAGCACGAAGATTGACATTAAAAATCTGGAGATTCTTTCAGGATATAAAGAGCCTAAGGAAACACCTTCCAAGGCTTCGGGCGGTTCCGGTAAGATTAAGATGAGCAAGTCAGCCGGAATATCAACTGAGATTAATCTTCTCGGCTGCACAGTGGACGAGGCTGTTGCCCGTCTTGACAAATATCTTGACGATGCTTACATTGCCAAGATTCCGCAGGTGCGTATCGTTCATGGTAAAGGAACCGGTGCATTAAGAAACGGTGTTACCACTTATCTTCGCGGTGTACCATATATCAAGAGCTTCCGCCTCGGTGAAATCGGTGAAGGCGATGCTGGTGTAACTATTGTTGATTTCAAATAATTATTATTGGGGGAAATTATTATGGCATCTAAACAGCGAATACTTATTGTAGATGATGATGAGAATATTGCAGAACTTATCTCACTCTATCTTACTAAAGAATGTTATGAAACAAAGATTGTATATGATGGAGAGTGTGCTCTTTCTGAAATTCCCGTATTCAAGCCTAATCTTATACTTCTGGATTTAATGCTTCCGGGCATGGACGGTTATCAGGTATGTCGTGAAGTCAGAAAGAATAATAATGTTCCTATAATCATGTTATCAGCCAAAGGCGAAACATTTGACAAAGTATTGGGACTTGAGCTTGGTGCAGATGACTATATTATCAAGCCTTTCGAAACTAAGGAGATGGTTGCCCGTGTAAAGGCTGTACTTAGAAGATATCATTTACCTCAGAGTGCTGGTGTTGATTCTTCTAATGCCAAATGTGTCAATTACCCTGACCTCTCTATCAACCTCGACAATTATTCTGTTAATTATATGGGTAAAAATGTTGAAATGCCGCCTAAGGAACTTGAACTTTTATATTTCTTAGCTTCTGCTCCTAACCAGGTATTCACAAGAGAACAGCTTCTTGATAATATCTGGGGATATGAATACATCGGTGACACAAGAACTGTGGATGTCCATATTAAGCGAATCCGTGAAAAAATCAAGGATCATGCACACTGGAATATTGAGACAGTCTGGGGCATCGGATACAAATTCGTAACTAAATAAAAAGGGCAGGATAAGGAGGCTTAATATTGAAGGGCTTAAGTACACTGGGGAAGCACATTTTTTTATATATAGCTATATCCATTATAGGATTTATTATTGTATCTACTGTATGTTATAAAATTGATTACAAACGCATATACAGCTATTATTCAGACAGATTATATCTTCAGGCCAATGAAATAGCCAATGAATATGCTCTTGAATATTTCAGTGAAACAAGACTCCGCTCCATAGAACTTGAACTTCATTCTGTATCTGTGCTTAATGACACGCGTATTATTTTTATAACTCCGTCAGGTGATGTCATTCTTGATACTAACGACAGCACTAAAGATAAAAGCAATAATGATGAAAAGATATTGTATTCTATTGAAGATTTTGACTATGGAGACCTTCACGGAAAACATGATATACTCTGGAATTTTTATAATTTGTTAAATGAACCTACACTGAGTGTTTTTGCTCCAATATCTAACTCTTTTGAAATAAAAGGTTATGTTGTAATTAATATTCCTGATTCTGTAATCATAGACAGGGTTTATGATACTTTTAACACTAACTACCTTACACTTATTATCACCCTTTTCCTTTCAGCTTCTTTCCTCGGATTGTATTTCATTCAGGTTCATAAGCCAATCAAGGAAATCACAAAGGCAACAACTGAATATGGTAAAGGTAATCTTTCTTATCATATCAAGCCAATGCTTAATGACGAAATAGGACGACTTGGAATGTCACTTGACTATATGGCTTCCCAGCTTAATGAATCTGATAAGTTTCAGCAAAAATTCTTATCAAACATTTCTCATGATTTCAGGTCACCTCTTACATCAATTAAAGGCTACTTAGAGGCAATACAGGACGGAACCATTCCTCCTGAAATGCTTGATAAATATATCGGTATCATGCTTTTTGAGACAGAACGTCTTACTAAGCTGACCAGCAACATACTTACACTTAACGAACTGGATCCTAAATCTGTCCGCCTTGATATAAGTGTATTTGACCTTAATTCTATAATCCGCCATACTGTTGAAACATTTGAAGGAACATGCAAGAAAAAAGGCATTAAATTCAATATAACATATGCCAACAGCATACAAAATGTCAAGGCTGATAAAGGCAGAATTCAACAGGTAATTTACAATCTTATTGACAATGCAATTAAGTTCAGCAAGGACAGCTCATATATTTATATTACCGTAAAAGAAAAGGGTGAGAAAGCCCAGATATCCATTAAAGATACCGGCTGCGGAATTGCCAAAGAAGATATTGATAAAATCTGGGACAGATTCTACAAGTCAGATTCTTCAAGAGGCCGTGATAAGAAAGGTTCGGGACTTGGTCTCTCAATAACCAAGGAAGTTATCCAGGCACACGGCGAGAACATTGATGTTGTAAGTACCGTCGGAGTTGGAACAGAATTCATATTCACACTTGAACTCGCAAAATAAAAACACACGGACATGAAATTTTGTGTCCGTGTGTTTTATTATACTTATAACTATTCTTTCCAGTTAAGTCTGTGAAGATGTCCCTCACAGTTCATATGCGAAAAATTATGTTGGCGGAGTGCCTCATATAAAATAATAGCCACAGAATTAGAAAGATTAAGCGATCTTATATCACCTATCATCGGAATTCTGATACATGTATCCTCATTATCTACAAGTATCTCCTCTGGAATTCCTGCACTTTCCTTTCCAAACATTATATAACAGTCATCCTCATAATTAACTTCTGCATATGTCTTGTGTGCCTTGGTTGTCGCCATATATATCTTTGCACCGGGATTCTTCGTCAGAAAATCATTGTAATCATCATACACTGTTACATCCAGCTTATCCCAGTAATCAAGACCTGCCCTCTTTAACATCTTATCATTAATCTGAAATCCTAATGGTCCTATAAGATGGAGTCTTACGCCTGTTGCCACACATGTTCTTCCTATATTACCGGTATTAGCCGGCATCTCTGGTTCATGTAAAACTATATTCAACATATCTTCTGTCCTTATCAGTCACCTTTTACTGCAATATCTAACTCTAATATAAGATCATCATTACATGACATTGGTATACATATATTCTTGGCATATGACTGCGATATCTTCATTGCACCACGGCATACTGTAGGTGGTGTAATATCAATTCCGATTCCTTTAGTAGAAAGAATTGTTGCTGCATTACCCATTATCATATTACCAAGTTCACTTATTGCGCTCATAGCCATATCATCAAGCTCCGGCACAGGCATTCCCATCATCATTCCTGATGCAACCTGACATGCCTTAGGTGTCGTGAATGAAATCATTACCTGACCTCTCATTTCACCTGTAACACCAATCATTATAATAACTGAATCACTCTGGAATTCAGTAGTCTTTACATATGGTCTGCCTATCTTCATTTCCATCTGACAGGCGTCACGCATAATTGTACTGGCTGCCATCAGAAAAGGATTGATATGGTCAACATTAATCTCTGCCATATTTCTTATTCTCCTTACCTAAGTGTATTGATAAACTTTTCTATTCTCTCAAGTCCTTCTTTAAGATTGTCAATAGAATATGCATATGATATTCGTAAAAATCCCTCTCCACAGTCGCCAAATGCCGTTCCCGGTACTACAGCCAGCTTCTGTTCCCTAAGCAGCCTGTTAGCAAACTCATCAGATGTGAGTCCAAATTTCTTGATTGACGGAAATACATAAAATGCCCCAAATGGCTCAAAGCAGTCAAGCCCCATCTCTTTAAATGCATGCATAAGATATCTTCTTCTCTGGTCATAAGCCTCAACCATCTTATTAACTTCCATATCGCAATTCTTAAGAGCCTCAATAGCAGCAAACTGGCTGTTAGTAGGTGCACACATAATTGCAAACTGATGAAGCTTCGTCATCTGGCTTATAATCTCTTTAGGACCGCAGGCATATCCCAGTCTCCATCCTGTCATTGCAAATGCTTTGGAGAAACCATTTATAACTATTGTTCTCTCCTTCATTCCCGGCAGGCTTCCTATTGAACAATGCTCTCCCTTATATGTAAGAGCAGAATATATCTCATCTGATATAACAAATATATCCTTCTCAATTATAACAGGTACAAGTTCTTCAAGCTCTTCCCTTGTCATAATAGCACCTGTAGGGTTATTAGGGAATGGCATAACAAGAACTTTTGTCTTATCTGTTATGCTTGCTAACAGTTCTTCCTTAGTTAGCTTGAATTCATTCTCTTCCTTTAATTCAATAATTACCGGCTTGGCATCAGCCATAATTGCACATGGAAGATACGATACATAACTTGGCTGTGGTATAAGAACCTCATCACCCGGATCGCACATGCATCTTAATGCTACATCAATTGCCTCGCTTCCACCAATTGTTACAAGCACTTCTCTCATAGGATCATAATGAAGATCCATCTTTCTTGCAAGGTAATTGCATATCTCTTCTCTTAATTCCTTAAGACCTGCATTAGATGTGTAAAATGTTCTACCTTTCTCAAGGGCATATATCCCCTCTTCTCTTACATTCCACGGAGTATCAAAATCAGGTTCGCCTACTCCTAACGAAATTGCATCAGGCATCTCGCTTACAATATCAAAGAACTTCCTTATTCCTGATGGCTCTATGCCTGTTATTTTCTGTGATAATGGGTTTCTCATGGTGTAATCAGCATCCTTTCGTCTTTAGCCTCGTCCTCTATTATTGTTCCGTAGTCCTTATATTTCTTAAGTACAAAATGTGTTGATGTACTAAGGACTGAATCTAATGGTGCGAGTTTCGCCGCGACGAACTGAGCCACTGACTTCATGGATTTACCCTCTATAATAACTGTAAAGTCAAAACCGCCTGACATAAGATAAACTGATGTTACCTCATCGTACTTATAAAGGCGTTCTGCTATACTGTCAAAACCTAAACCTCTCTGTGGAGTAACCTTAACCTCGATAAGTGCTGTTACTTTCTCTTCGCTTGTCTTATCCCAGTTAATGACCGCATTATATCCGCATATAATATGTTCTTTTTCCATATCCGCGATTTCATTGGCGACCTCTGCTTCTGAATAGCCAAGCATAATAGCCATCTCCTTAAGGTCTATCCTTCCATTCTTCTCAAGAACATCAAGAATTTTCTCTCTCATAACGCAATCCTCCTGATTATTATATAAATCTATATATCTCATCCTGTTCCGGAAGCCCTAAAAAACGGTCTTCCTCAGAATTATGAATTATCCTGTCGTTGCCACTGGTTACCTTTCCAATAACAGCAGCCTCAATACCATTCTGGTGTAACATATTAATAATATCACATCCATTTTCACATGTCATTAACAAACAGCCCATTGAATCCAATATATATGGATTAATATTAAATAATTCACATATTTCAATAATTTCCTGCTTCACAGGAATCTGTCTTAAATCAACTTCAAGCCCCACACCTGAATATTCTGCCATATCCCAGAGTGCGCCAAATATTCCACCCTCAGAAACATCATGCATGGCTCCCACTTTACTTTCCTTCATAAAAAGTTCCGCTTCTTTTGCTACAAGCAGCTGTGATTCATCGTCAAGTGCCTTATCAATTATATCCTCTGGATATACCTTAAGTATCTCATCCCTCTTACAGTCTGTCAGTGTTCTTATACCACTCATGCCTATATGCTTTGTAACAACAATATCCTGTCCGGCTTCAGCCTTATGCTGCATTCTTTCCTGATGTCCAATTGCAGTAACAGATACTACCGGAGAATTAACCTTATCAGTAACTGTCGTATGGCCTCCTGCGATACCTACGCCTGCAACACAGCATTGTCTGTCAAGCTCCTTTATAATCTCTTTGAGACGGATTTCCCTTGACTTCTCATCAATCATAACAGTATCCATAATACAATCTGCCACGCCACCCACAGCACTTATATTATTCACAGCGCGGTAAACAGCCCAGTCACCTGTTGCCACTGATGCTAACACAGGCTTTTCCTGATTATTTATATGCGCAGCATCCTGTCCATATGCAGGTTTAACAGTATTACCTCTTTTCCCAAGCAGCTTAAAAACTGATCTGCCTAAGATTGTATCTGATATTTTGCCTTTTTTCATAACATTTGTCTCTCCAAAAATGTTGCATTAAATGAATATTAATTCTATACTCTTATATAGATTCTTTCTTGAATCACACGACTAAGGGATAAGATATGCTACCATTGGAACAACCATTGCAACGATAAGTATCAGAATTAATATTGCTGTGAACCATCTCTTAGTTTTCTTATTATTAAAATTAATCATAATTACCTCCACACAATATAACAGCGGGGTTTACACGAAAAGGAATAACATTCATGCATTTTATACTGCCATATTTTATTATACTTCTGATTGTCCTTCAATTTGCCATTAAAAAAGGCACACGGAACCACAAAGCAAGAAATGAAGAATTTCTTGACCGTGAGGCAAAAGCGAATCAGGTTCGCCGTAAAGACATCAGTAATCTTAATTATATATCAATTTCTGACAATCTGCCACTAATTAATTCAGGTAATGAAACATTTGACAGATTAATGTCACAAGATTCCCGTATGAAGCGGGCATATGATACACTTCAGTCACTTAAAGGTAAGAAAATACTTAATCTTACCGGAATAAGTAACACAGATCTTAAGTTATCTTATGGTGTTGCTAATCTGAATGACCTTACAGAATATGATGATAATTTCACAACACTTGTAAAAGCAATCGCTTTAATAGGACATAATCTTCTTGAACATAAAGATATTGAAGATGCCACCACATTCCTTGAATACGGCATATCCATTAAAAGTGATATATCATCTAATTATATAGACCTTGCCATCATATATGCATCAGGTGACAGAAAAGACCAGATTGCTGTTTTAAAAGAACAGGCATTAACATTAAAAAGCCTTTCCCGCGATTCAATTGTATCACAGCTTGATGCAATAATGAAAAAATAGCACAGCATGGAATCATTTTCCATACTGTGCTATTATTGTATCTATCTGTCTCGAAGCCATGCTTTTAGTCATTTCTTCCATAGGAATCTCCAGCTTTATATTATGCTTTTCTACAAGAGCTGTAAGATATCTTTTCTGCGGAGGAGTTATTGGTGAATCCTTTTTTACCGAATACACAAGCTTTGTCGTGCTGCTGAAGCCTTCATCATCAGGCTTTATCTCTTCCAACTTCGCATATAACATACTCGCACTAACTGCATCGTCATATGCCCTGTGCGACCTGCCCGGATCTATATTAAAATACCCGCATAAAAACGAAAGACTCTTGTGTTCCACTTCCGGCAGAATCCTTCTGGCTAACTTCAATGTATCAATCCCATCATCATTGATAGTAAGACCATTATTAACTGCCGCCTTTTTTAGAAAACTAAAATCAAATATAACATTATGACCTAATACAGGCCAGTCACCTATGAACTCTGTTATTTCACTTATAATATCCTCTATTCGTGGTTTACCTGTAAGTTCCTCATTATGTATCCCTGTAAGCTCTGTTATTCTATCACTTACAGTTATTCCCGGATACACAAGCTCAGAGTACTTCTGTGTTATATTTCCAGCCTCTACTCTTGCCATTCCAACTTCAATAATTCTGTCTACAGCCGGATTAAGACCTGTAGTCTCAATATCCAGCGCAACATATCTGTTAATCATCGCTTTCTCTCTTTCAGGTACACTCTTCCTATATAATCTCCTATAATAGCAAGGAAATTCATGTCACTCTCTGCCCATTTCTTATCAAGCTTAAATCTTCCATAAGAAATAATATTGTTATTCTTCTTAATATCTCCACCAATAATGTACTGGACAGCCTGAACAATTCCGTATTCAGAATACACTTTATATACTGCCGGAGCCTTTGTTTCAAAAAAGTTGATGTTATCTATTACAAATATGCCATCTTCCCTAAAGTTGGGAATATAATTATCTTCCTTGAAAAAGCTTCCGTCATCATCTGTCATACGCTGGTCACCATACAGGATATGCTTTGTCAGCTCAGTTCTGTCATATATTGCAATAGTATTAACATTAAATGCTACTGCCACAATATCTATCAGTTCCTTTCTTCTTGCGTCATCAGCTTCCTTGTATTCCCTGATAATGGTATTAACAATCTCCATCTTATGGTACTTGTAAAACACTTTATCATTAAGATCAACAATCCTTCCCATCCCATATACATATTCCCTATGAATATCCTCATGATAAATGATATATCTGTCCTTTCCTTTTTCTTTAGCAAGGTAAAGAACCTTATCAGCTATCTTAAATAATTCATCATAACTCTTGGCATCATTAGGATAAGTTGCTGAACCAATCGAACATGTAATCTTAATATTACGTGGATCATCATGATACAGCCATTTTGTATTATTACGTATTGTTCTTAAAACATTCCTTATACCCTCGTTATCATTAAGTCCTTCCATAATGATAAACATCTCATCTCCGCCAATTCTGCCACACAATCCTCTGCTTCCAACTGCATCTCTTAAGATATCTGCAACCTTGCAGAGAACCTCGTCACCAAACATATGTCCATATGTATCATTAATAGTCTTAAAATCATCAACATCAATAATAGCAATTGTTACAGTATGTCCCGGCTGTGAATCTATCAGCTTTCTTACATAATCAGTAATAGCGCGCTTATTAAGCAGATCTGTACCAGGATCTTTCATATCAGATATTATATTGAGTTCTTCAATTACATGATTATCTGAACTCTCAAGTATTATAATAGTACCTATAACGATACTGTTTCCATATTCATCAACAATCGTATTACCTCTTGCAAGACATTTATCCAGTCTTCCAAGCTTATTAAGAGTATTGATAGTAATCTCCCGCTTGAATAACTTCTCACCATTAGCAAGTGCCTTGCAAAATCCATCAAGTTCTTTTACCTCATTCAGCCCAAGTGCATCAGTCTTTATCTTATCTTCTTCCCATGCATTTAATGTTCCACGGTAAAAAGACAAAGTCTGGTGTCCATCTGATGTCATAAATATATTAAAGTCATCATTAAGAATATCATAAGAAAACAGGACATTCTCACACATGCCAAGATAGCTAGAATATCTCTTAATCTGCGAATTAAGGTTATCTATCTGTGTAGTAATTAATGCGGCATCAATAATATTAATTTCATACATATGACCTCTTGTCTCAGATACACCGCCATCTGTAATTCTTGTAAGCATCCAGTGATATTCGCCTGTCTGATATAACATTCTTACAACAATATACTTACCGGATTCAGCGTAATCCTTTAATGCTTCTGTGAATCTGCTGACATCGTCAGGGTGTATATATCTTGTATATATGAAAAATGCCTTATTACCTGAAATTGCTTCAAAATTTTCATCTGCTGTTACAATTGACATTGTCTCATCAATAAGAATGTCTGAATTAACAGTCTCAGCTTTAAAATAATCCACCATAGCTTAAACCCCTGTTTTATAATTAATTGTGCCTCTCCCTATATCATCTGAATTCATCAGAATGTTTCTTAACATATTCTTCATACAAATCCGGTCTGTACTTTTTCGTTCTTTCAATTGACTTCTCATGTCTCCATTTTTCAATATTAGCATGATGTCCTGACAAAAGTACTTCAGGAACCAATTGTCCATTATAGTCGGCTGGTCTTGTATATTGCGGATACTCAAGCAGTCCATCCGAAAAACTCTCCGTCTCAGCTGATTCCTCGTTATTAAGTACACCCGGAACCAGCCTTGAAATAGTATCTATAACTACCATTGCCGGAAGTTCTCCACCTGTAAGAACATAATCACCGATTGACACATAATCTGTTACTATATTCTCAAGTGCTCTCTCATCAATACCTTCATAATGTCCACACAAAATGACAAGATTGTCTTCCTTTGCGAAATCTTCTGCCATCTTCTGTGTAAATGTATATCCCTGCGGTGTCATATATATAACACGCGGTCTTTCACCTATATTCTTAACGATATCCTCATAGCAGTCACATACCGGACCAGCCCTCATGACCATTCCGGCACCACCACCATAAGGATAATCATCAACCTTTAAGTGCTTATCATTAGAATAATCCCTGATATCATGTGCTGTCACAGACATAACCCCCGACTTTATGGCTCTGCCTGTAATACTTGTATTAAGCCCATCCATTATCATATCCGGGAACAATGTCATAACATGAAAATTCATTATTTAACTACTCCTGCAATTCCATTAAGCATGAATGCATAATATCCACTCTTAAGATTATATCCACTGTCTGTATAAGATGAACCAAAATAACCTGTTCCGTCCTTATACGCAGACGCAACATCAATATAAGTTATTCCCAGAGAAGAAGAATTCTCAGAGAACATATTATTAAGTGCATCTATATTAGTCTGTTTAACCTTGCTTGAAGATTCAAATCTCTTGCTTATAGGAAGAACTGAAAGAACATAAACATCTGTATCAGGAAGCTTGCTCTTTAATTCCTCTATAAATGACTTCTCATAATTATAAATATCTTCTACAGATCTGCTTCCATAGTTAAGGTCATTAATACCAACCATAATATAAACTGAATCCGGTGAATTAGATACAAATTCATCCATATAGCCTGAAAGCTTGTCACTTGTCATAGAATTAGATGCTATAACCTGTGAATCAGAAGCAAAACCAAATCCTGAAATTCCGCTTATTACAAAATCTCCGATAAACATTGCATTCTTATAATGATCAGATGATGTATTATCCTGTACTTCAGCTGTTCCTGATAACTTAAGGCTTCTGCCTACGGCTGCCTTAGTTGTAGCCTCTGTAGCTGCCTGTGTTGTCTGAACTGAAGATGTCTCCTGCTCTTTTGATGAATGTTCCTGTGTTGTCACAGGTGCAGTAGTTTCTTTATTATTATCATTATTCTTCTTATGACCGCAGTTCTTTAATACAATTGCAAATATAACAACTAAAACAACTATTACTGCAAGTCCAATAACATAATTTCTATATCTGTTCCATAGTCTCATCTTACGATTAAGACTAATCTTTGATTTATCATTATTAGATTCCATGAAAATATTCCTTTCTATTATCGATGCAACTAATTGCATTATAACATTTCAGATGTTGTTGTGCAATTATTACAAAGAAATCAATTATTACCATTTCATCTTGTGAAGAACCACGGCAGATGTCTTCCTTAAACCTATATCAAGCCATCCACTCTGAAGGTGATATCCCAGTCTGTCCGTACTGTATCCTCCGTCAAATGTGACTAAAAGCTGTTCCACATCATCATCAAATCCAAGTCCGACTTCCCACGCAGGAATCCTTGCCCTTACCTCATCATCATTATTGTTAACAATAATGATTGCCGCATCATCACTTGTAAAACGTCCATATGCAATAACATTATAAGCTGAATACAGTGATTTATATGAACCTGCTTTAAACACTTCATTTTCTTTATGCATCTTTATTACAGCCTTATGGAAATCAATCAGATCCTGATCCTCATGTCCCCACGGATAAGTCCTTCTATTATCAGGATCAGTAAAGCCGCACACTCCCGCTTCATCACCATAATATACAGTAGGAGCGCCCGGCCATGTCATCTGCATGACAACAGCCTCCTTAAACACAGCCTTGTTAACATTATTATTCGCAGCTTCAGGACCTAGTGTATTGGTTCTTCCGACTGTCCTGTTAGTTCTTGTCAAGAATCTTGAATGGTCATGATTAGACAGTTCATTCATTGATATTGCAACACTCTGGCCGCCCATTCTTGCCATATTATGATGCATAGCCCCGAAGAAATAATCAGGATTACCGTATGAATCAGGTCTTGCCTCATCACTGTGCTTTTCCATTCCTGTAAGGAACCATGTAACAGGCTCCATAAAAGCATCATAATTCATAATGGTATCCCATTCATCACCCTGCAGCCATTCATATGAATCACCATAATGCTCTGCAAGAATAACAGCCTCCGGATTAGCCTTCTTAACCTCTTCTCTGAATCTCTTCCAGAAATAATGGTTATATTCAGGACTGTAGCCTAAGTCAGCCGCCACATCAAGTCTCCATCCATCAACATTATAAGGCGCAGAAACCCATTTTCTGCCGATAGATAGAATATATTCTTCAAGCTCTTTAGAGCCCTCATAATTAAGCTTAGGAAGTGTATCATGTCCCCACCAGCCATCATACGAATTATTATCAGGCCACTGGTTTGAATAAAACTTAAAGAAATTGTGGTATGGACTTTCATACCTTTCATAAGCTCCCGGTGCATATTCATCTGCACTGTCTCTGTAAATGTGTTCCTTATCCAGCCACTTGTTGAATGAACCACAGTGGTTAAACACTCCATCTATAATAACCTTCATGCCTCTTGAATGAATTTCCTGCACAACCTTTGCAAAAAAATCATTGCTAGCCTCAAGGTTCGACTTTCTTGTAACTCTGCTAATATATCTCGTCGCATGGGTATTATCAGTGTCACCCTCTCTCAGCACTTCTCCTTCATCGTCCACAATTACGCCAAAATGTGGGTCAATATAGTCGTAGTCCTGTATATCATACTTATGATTAGAAGGCGATACAAATAACGGATTAAAATATATAACCTCAACTCCTAATTCCTGTAAATAATCAAGCTTATCAAGCACACCCTTAAGGTCGCCTCCATAAAACTCTCTTATTCCCATCTGTGCAGGATACTTATTCCAGTCCTTAACCTGACAGACATGCTCTCCTATATAGTTATATTCATCATCAAGAACATCATTGCTTTTATCACCATTGCAGAACCTATCAACAAATATCTGGTACATAACAGCACCCTTTGCCCATGCAGGTGTCTTAAAACCTGGTGTAATCTGAAAATTGTAATATGGATTAAGGTCTTTAATTGCCCCAATCTGGTTGTAGTAACACACCGTCCTGCCAAGTTCAACCTTGAAATAGTAATATACCTTATCTGTTCCAACATTAATCTTCGCTTCATAATAATCAAACATGCTCTCAGACTTCACTCTTGTCATAACATGTTCAACATTATCAACAACAAGATATGCTTTATCTACATTGTATCTGCCCGTACGCAGTCTGATAGTTACCTCATCCCCCGGCATAGGCTCAGCCGGACTTCTATAGCTTTCCGTAACATCCGAAAACAACGCTCTTGGATGAAGTGTTGGTCTTGCACTGCACATATAAAAAAGTCTTTTTTCCCAGGCAGCTAAGTTTCCTATTTCCTCGGTTATTCTCATAGAGAATCCTCCTTAGCATATACTATTCTGATTTTATATCTAAAAGTACATTTTAGCAAGCAAAAAGGATTTTTACGCAGCAAAAAAGGCAGCCATGGGGTGACTGCCTTTTTCAGAGAAGGTATTTCTTTTCGATAAGCATTACTGCTTTATCTATAATGTATTGGGGGTTTTTACATTAATTATAATATCTTATTTCCCTCAATAAGTGTTCACAAACTTAATAAAATTTATTCAAAAGTTTTGTGCATTTTTACTAATCAATTGTTTCTGTAACACTATAAACAGCATCATCAGTATTATTATCATTAAAAAGTGCCTCAAATTCTTCTCTTGTAACTTTCTCTTTTTCAAGAAGAAGCTGTGAGCTCTTCTCTAAAACATCCATATGATCAGAAATTATCTTCTTAGCCTGTGCGTAGCAGTCATCGATGATGCTCTTAACCTCTTCATCAATTGCTGTAGCAATATCCTCTCCATATGGTCTTGTATGTGCAAGATCTCTTCCGATGAATACCTCATCCTCATCACTGCTTGCATAATTGATAAGGCCCAGTCTGTCTGAGAAGCCGTACTTAGTAACCATATCTCTTGCTGTTGCTGTTGCCTGCTTGATATCCTGTGACGCACCTGTTGTAATGTCATCAAAGATAAGCTCCTCTGCAACTCGTCCACCAAGGCTTACAATAATATTCTGCAACATCTTGCCCTTAGTGTTAAACATTTCATCCTTTTCAGGAAGTGGCATTGTGTAACCTGCCGCACCCATTCCTGTAGGAATGATAGAGATAGTGTGTACAGGTCCGACATCAGGAAGCACATGGAAAAGAATTGCATGACCTGATTCATGGTATGCTGTAATCTTCTTCTCTTTCTCTGATATAATCTTGCTTCTCTTCTCAACACCGATTCCAACCTTAACAAATGCATAGTTGACATCAGCGTTAGTAATGAACTTTCTCTTGCTCTTAGCCGCATTGATAGCAGCTTCATTAAGGATATTCTCAAGGTCTGCCCCTGTAAATCCTGCTGTAGTTCTTGCAAGACTCTCAAGGTCAACATCATCACCTAAAGGCTTCTTTGCTGCATGAACATTAAGAATCTCAAGACGTCCTCTGACATCAGGTCTTCCTACAACTACCTTTCTGTCAAAACGTCCCGGTCTCAATATAGCGGGATCAAGAATATCTACTCTGTTAGTAGCAGCCATCACGATAATTCCTTCATTAACTCCGAAACCATCCATCTCAACAAGCATCTGGTTAAGAGTCTGCTCTCTTTCGTCATGTCCGCCGCCCATACCTGTTCCTCTTCGTCTTGCAACGGCATCAATCTCATCAATAAATATGATACAAGGTGCATTCTTCTTTGCTTCCTCAAACATATCCCTTACTCTTGATGCACCTACACCAACAAACATTTCAACGAAATCAGAACCTGATATGCTAAAGAAAGGAACGCCTGCCTCACCGGCAACAGCCTTGGCAAGTAAAGTCTTACCTGTTCCCGGAGGGCCTGTAAGAATAACACCCTTAGGAATTCTTGCTCCGAGGTTAGTATATTTTACAGGATCTTTAAGGAAATCAACAATTTCTTCAAGTTCCTCTTTCTCTTCATTAAGTCCGGCTACATCTTTAAATGTAACCTTGTTATCATCACCGCTTATCATTCTTGCACGGCTCTTGCCAAAATTCATCATCTTGGCATTACCGCCACCGCCAGCCTGTCTTGTCATCATCATCATAAGTGCCACAACAACGATAAGGCAAAGACCAAATGGCAGAATAGTTGTAAGCCATACACTGTCTCTCTTAACATCTTTCACAGCGTACTCAACATTTTTATCATCAAGAAGTTCCTGTACGGAAATGACATCAGATACATTAAGTGTATCCTTGCTTCCATCAGTAAATGTAATCGTCAGTGTACCTGTTGGAACTTCTGCGTTCTGGCTTATAACAACATTTGTAATCTTATTATCCTTTAAATCAGATACAAAATTCTTATACTTGTAGTTACTTGTTCTCTGGCTCATCTGGGCAATAACCGCCCAGATAATACCAATTATAATAATCATGAAGAAAATGCTTCCAAATCCTCCAGACCTTCTTTTCTTAGTATCCATCACTTCCTCCTTACTTAATTATGCCTCTTCGTCAAGATGTAAAACTCCTACAAACGGAAGATTTCTGTAGCTCTGGTCATAATCAAGGCCATAGCCGACAACGAATTCATCAGGAATGTTAAATCCATTATATTTAACATCAACTTCAACTTCTCTTCTTTCCGGCTTATCAAGCAGAGTACATATACATATATCTGCCGGCTTTCTCTCCTCTAACATAGGCATAAGTCTTGCAAGAGTATTACCTGAATCGATAATATCCTCAATAACAATTACATGCTCTCCCTCAATGCTCTCATCAAGGTCCTTCTTAATCTTAATCTGACCGCTTGATGATGTCCCGCTTCCATAACTTGATACCTGCATAAAATCAAACTTAACAGGTACAGTAATTCTCTTGGCAAGCTCGCATGTAAATATAATACTTCCCTTAAGAATACAGATAAGTTTAACCTCCTTACCTTCATAGTCTTTACTTATCTGCTCTCCAAGCTGTGCAATTCTTTCATTCAGCTTTTCCTCAGATATAAGGACACTGATAAATGGTTCTTTCATTGTTTCTCTCCTTTGTCAATCTTAATATTCACTCTATTGTATAGTTATTTCCAGCACATTCTTTGTTTCATCATCAATCAGGGCGCACTCACTTCTTCTTACCCCGACAGCCCATAAAACTCCCGAATCATCAGAAATAATAAGCACATTATCTCTCATACCGGAAGGCACTTTACGGTCAATGAATTCTTTTTTCAGCTTGCGCCATGTTCCTGCCCTGTTCACAACAATCCTGTCACCGTCAGTACGGTGTCTTATGCAGAGCTTTCCTTGTATTTTATCATAATCAAAGGATTTCGCATAGCAACTATTAGCGTAATTTCTGTTTTTTTCATAATTAGAATGCAGTTGAAGTTTAACCCGTACCTGCTTCAACTCCGGTGCACCATTATCATCATAATAAATGTTTTGTGTTATTGTAACAGCTTCACCAGACTTAAGTCTTTCAAGCTCTGCTTCAGTAAGTCCACGTATGCCGGACAAATTCTCTGATGCAGCATCCATATTCTTCCTGCTTATTATTATATCATCATACCCTTTTACTGCTCTCAGTCCATAACATATATCAGCACTGCTGCCAACCGGCTTTGCCACAAGTTCATCAACAGCATTAACATGAACCTTATATATATCCTTTGCCGTCTGTGTAAGTGCATACACAGCCCTGTAGATAACACGCTTTCTTATAACCTCATGAAGTACTGCAAATTCTGTTCCACAAAGCCTTAAAACAACCGTATCCCTCTTATCTGTTGTCTCCTCCGGTACATGCTTTTCATAAGCCTTATCAGCCTCTGCCTCTATAAAATCAAAATTCTTCTGCAGCTCCTCTGCTGCATCAGCAATATTTTCAACAGTGTGTGCATTAACCTTTTCTGTCATGTACGGAATAACAACATTTCTTAAACAATTACGCGTATAATCATTGCACAGATTCGTTGCATCAGTAACATATGGCTGGTTAAAGTCTTTAAGTACTTCTTCAACCTCAGCTCTCGTCACTGAAAGCAGCGGTCTTATAATGTTGTCCCTTACAGGTCTTATTCCACCGATTCCCTTGAGCGAAGTTCCCCTTGCAAGATTCATAAGAACCGTTTCTGCCTGATCATTCATGTGGTGTGCAACCGCAATCCTTGCATTGCATCCCTGACACTCCTCATTAAATATGCGGTAGCGTTCCTTTCTTCCTGCTTCCTCAACACTCATTCCAAGCTGCTTTGCAAGTTCTATGGCATCTATATGATATGCCGTAAATCTTACTCCCATGCGTTCACACAAGGCTCTGGCAAACTCCTCATCATCTCCTGCCTCCTGCCTTATGCCATGATTAACATGTACCGCACATAATTCTGTCTGCAGATGTTTTTTTTCAATATAGCCTTTAAGCACCATAAGCAGACATACAGAATCAGCACCGCCTGAAAGACCAATAACCACTCTTTCGCAGTCAGTAAGCATATTATTCTGTTCAATATATCTGTAAATCTTATCTATAATTTCATTCATGCGAGAATTATATTATACGTTTACATAAGTGTCAAACACTCCAAGCACCATAACTGTGCAGTCATCAAATGCCTCCATATTATGATTCTTCAGCGACTCCTCAAGAATCTTTTTGGCAATGCTTGCCGGCTTCTTTACATTTATATTATTAATAATCTCCACCATCTGTTCCTCCTTATTGACCCCTGACAGATTATCAAGCACACCGTCACTTATCATTATAATATAATTACCATCATAAAGCTTTTTAGTCGTACAATCGTAGTCCACCTGCTCTAACACTCCCATCGGAAGCGTTGTTGACTTAATAATCTCAACCCAGTTATCTCTTTTTATAAATGTGGATACCGCTCCAAGTTTAATACAGTTAATAACTCCCGCCTGACAGTCAATAATACTCATATCCATAGTTACCGGATTGTTAAATGTAGTTCCCGCAATATATGCAGAATTAATAAGATCAATCGCTGTCTTTTCCTCGAATCCCGCTTCAATGCAGTTTTCCATAAGCTCAATCACCATGCGGCTCTCTGCAAATGCCCTTTTACCACTTCCACAGCCATCTGCAATTGCTGCAACCATTTTCCCACAGTTCAGCTTCTTTAGCAGGAAGTTATCCCCACTTGTATTCTCTTCCTCTTTACATTTTCTCGCCATACCTGAAAGAATCCTGAAACGATTCTCCTGATAGAACACATACTGGTCCGGTTCTTCATTTATAATCACCCTGTTGTCCTGATTAGAAAAGAATTTTGCCTTAAATACACTGCTCACCGTTTCTCTTAATACACGCTCAGACACACACCCCTTCATAAATGTTTTCGCAGTTACAAGTATTTCACGCCTCTTTCCCTCAACCAGTTTTATATCCTTAACAGATATCCCCATTGCCATACATTTACGCTCAAATTCCCTGCGCTCCTGTTTATCCGGTGCTTTAGCATCAAGATTCATTGCAACACATTCCTCTAATATATCTGCAGCCAGAATCAATTGTCTTTTAAAACCCGTCTGTTTCTGATTAGTTTCTCCATATGCATCTCCAAGATTTCTGAATGTTCTGGCTGTTTCCTGCAGACGGTTAATAGTATAAGTATATCCGGCATCTTTATATGTATTTTTCATTCATATCCACTTCCTTTCCGGCACTACACCAATGTGAAGTATATATGACTGCTTATAAATAAAATGTCGAAGCATGAAAGATTCAAAAAATCTTCCAGCTCCGACATAATATTTGGTATGAATTTTACTTGTTATTAGGCTTAAACACCAGTTCGTCAGGATATATAAGCCCGAATTTATTCTTGGCAATCTCCTCAACGAACTTCTTTGTCTTGACATACTTCTCATATTCAGACAATTCATCACTTCTTTTATTCTCGTCATCAATCTGTGATTGTAACTCTGTAATCTGAGCCTGATAATCAGCATTCTTTTCTTCAAGTCCTGCCTTGCCTCTCCACAGAACAACGCCAAGTGCCACGACAACAATAATTGCAATAATCATTCCTGCCAGCGTTGACCTTCTCTGCTTCTTAAGCCTTTCTGCACGCTCTCTTCTAGATTCTAATTTCATATATTCCTCACCCTTGTGCTTCCTTCTTACCCATATCTTTCCTGCGTTTCATATACATTTTAAGGCTTCTTACTGGTATTGTAATAATACGCACCACATTTTTCAATATAAAACATGCCGGTTTTAGTAAAATTTTTATAATTCTTACTGACCACCTTATATAAAAACTGCTTAAAAACTTAAAATACAGAAATGCCCCCACAGCAATTCCCATAATTATGAATCCGCGGATAATTCCGTCTGCAACCTTAAAGCACATCACAAATACACTTAATCCGGCATATATTCCATATATAATATCTTCCACACTCATAAAAGCAACTGTTTTATGCCGTACAATTCGTCTGAAAGCCCTTATATTATCGTATATCCATGCAAGCAGAACACCATTAAAGAAACTTACCACAAGTGCATAAAGCTCCCAATATATAATCTCATTAATCATCGGAGAAGCCTGCTCATGAACGAATCCTGCTTATTCTTCATGCCAGCCTCCGAATAACATACAGAATCCACTCTGCCGTCAAGGTCTAATTCACCCTTCTCGACAGAAAGCCTGTTAACATGCAGTCCTTCACCTTTGATTGTAATATGCCCATAATCAGATTCAAGTACAACCTTAACCGGATCAAATGACACTACATCTGTTATTCCTGTAAAATCAATTCTTTTCCTGTCCTCCATATTCAGCCTGTGTGGACGCTTCACCCTTACCTTTTCCTCCATATACCCTCCTTATAGACATTCCGTTATATGAGAATATATGCATGACCACAATATATGATTACAGGTACTTTGAATTAAAGATATTCAAACATTTCCTTTGCTTCTTCTTTCTTAACAGTATCCTTAACATCTGTAACCCTTGCTCTTACATTCTTGTTGCCAAACTGGATTTCAATAATATCTCCGACTTTAACATCATAAGATGCCTTCACAACCTTGTCATTAACCATTACTCTTCCTGCATCACATGCATCGTTGGCAACAGTCCTTCTCTTTATAAGTCTTGATACTTTTAAATATTTATCTAATCTCATGTTTTTCTCCTTAATCCATAGGTAAATCCAGCCTGCTATCCCTGCAGTACAATCAGTCCGCCTTAAGCCATCTACGATTCCATGTGCTTTCCTAAAAAGTTAGCTGCCGTCTTTACCATTTTCTTTTCATTATCTGTAAACTTTGGCTTCATGTCAATAGACATCATAAGCACAGTACCTAAAACATCTCCCTGACATATTATCGGATACATAATTTCCTGCTTAAACTGCGCCTCATCAGTGACTTTCACAAAGCCATCCTCTCCTTCACCTGCAGCAATGGTACATCTTCCCTCCATTGCCTGATTAAGCTCCTTTGTGACAGGCTTATTCATCAGATTCTTCTTATCGTCACCTGATGCAGCAATAACCTGTTCCCTGTCAGTTATACATACTGTCATTCCGGTCGCATCTGACAGTGATTCTGCATATTTTCCTGCAAATGTGCTAATATCCCCTATTGGTGAATATTTTTTCAAGATAATCTGCCCCTCGGCATCCGTAAATATCTCCATCGGGTCAGTCTCCCTTATATGAAGTGTTCTTCTTATCTCCTTTGGAATGACAATTCTACCTAAATCATCTATCCTTCTTACAATTCCTGTAGCTTTCATATTAATAATTCCTCCCGATTCTTACATACTTTCCATAATTTATAATGTATGGGTAGTATGTGGAAAACAGGAAGAATTATGCATCTCATGTAATGATTTTCATATGGCCCCGGTTTCGAAAATGTAAATTTTTTTATTTTTTGAAACCGGACAAAAAGCGTCTATCCGGTTTCAATTAAGGATCAAATAAACACTCATCAAATCACAACATTTTTCCATAAAAATATTGTGATTTATCCGCGATACCTTTATCATATTAATATGAAGTTATATTGGAGGTTCATTTATGAATGGGGTAAATGGTTATGATAATTTTGATGGACCAACATCGGCATATGTTAAAAGAAACCGGAAAACCAGTTTTGCATATAAGTTTAAGAAAATGCTTTATGAAAGAAAAAAAGCTGAGGTAGAAAAAAGCATTTCTTTTGACGATAATCATGCAATTGAGGAAGTATGTCAGTATGTTCAGGAACAATGGGGATTTAAAGAAGCTGACAGAAATTCTGCTGAGTATAAATTCATGTATAAGCAGATAAAGCATGACATAAATAGCGAAATTAACCTGTTTCTGTATGTGCGTGAGGATAATGACGCGCATATGGATATTGAAATAGAAGCTACCACTGGTTATATTACAGGCGGCGTGACCGGAAAGAAATCCTCAATTAAGGAATTTAACAGAATTTTGCGTGATGTATTCATATATTATGGTGTCATGCAGGACGACATAATCGAGAAAACCAAGAGATACAAGAATCTTGTGAGTATTCTGATGCAGGAAGCTTAAAAGGAATACAGTTTTTCTAACAATTAAAAACGGAGTTATAAATATGGACACTATATATTCAGATACTTTCCCAGATGGAACTCCTGTTGATGGCTGGTTTCACAATAACAGCATTCCAAAACTTACTGAACTGGGAAAACAATATATTATTACAGATTATGATATACATGATGACGGCAGAATATACACTGATAATTTCCAGAAGCTGATAGACCTTGTATACAATGCTGGTGGCGGTGTAATTGTTATTCCGCACGGTACATACATGACTGGAGCTTTATTTTTCAGGCAGGGAGTGAATCTATATATTGAAGACGGTGCAACACTTATGGGAAGTGACGACATCAGCGATTATCCGGTCTGTGAAACAAGAATAGAAGGTGAAACCTGTCAGTATTTTACTGCACTTATCAACGCTTCTGGAATTGATGGCTTTACATTGTGCGGTAATGGAACGATAGATGGTAACGGCTTACGAAGCTGGAAAGCCTTCTGGCAGCGAAGAACCTGGAATCCCGGCTGCACTAATAAAGACGAACAGCGGGCAAGGCTTATCTATATGGCTGGTTGTACCAATGTTACTGTTGCCGGATTGCACATTTGTAATTCGCAGTTCTGGACTAATCACCTTTACAAATGTTCTCATGTACGTTACCTTAACTGCCGCATTACAAGCCCATCTGTGCCTGTCAAAGCGCCTAGCACTGACGCAATAGACATTGATGCCTGCACTGATATTCTTATTAAAGGCTGCACAATTAATGTAAATGATGACGCAGTTGCTTTAAAAGGCGGCAAAGGACCATTTGCTGACAGTGACCCAGACAATGGTGCTAATGAACGCATAATTATTGAGGACTGCACATTTGAATTCTGCCATGGATGCCTTACATGCGGCTCAGAATCCATACACAATAAGAATATAATAATGCGTCACATCAAGGTCAACTCAGGTTACAATCTGCTCTGGCTGAAAATGCGTCCTGACACGCCACAGATATATGAATATATTACATTGGAAGATATTAGAGGACAGATATTTAACTTCATAAACATCAACCCATGGACACAGTTCTATGATAATAAAGGCTGCGCAGATATACCAGCCTCCATTGCAAGACATATTATAATAAGAAAGAGTACCTGCACCTGTAACGTTTTCCGCAACATAAAAGAAGCACCAGAACAATACACTCTCGCAGATATCCAGATTGACGACAATATAATAGAAGAAATCGGAACACCTTCCGATAAGACAAAACATACCGGAGCAGAATAACTGCCCCGGTATGTTTTATTGGTATTGAATATGATACCCTGCGTCATACATATTTAATGACTAATTAAGCTGCTGTCTTCTCAGAGTTCTTCTCGCTCTTTGCATAGCTCTTTACTGAGTTAACTACGATGATTACACCAAGTACAATAAGGAGTATAGCAATTATAAGCTGAAGTCCGTTAGCGATGAATACGCTTCCCCAAGATGTCTGTCCAGCAGGAATTGTAACAGAAGCTGCTAACTTAATAGCCTTAACCATTGCAATTGTTCTCTGTACAAGTGCTGTAAATGTTACACAAAGCATGATGATAAGAGGAGGGAAAAGCATTTTGTTGCTTCGTCCTGTAACCTTTAAGAATACGCAGAGTGTAAGAATTACAAGAGCACTTAATAACTGGTTAGCTGAACCGAATAATGGCCAGATATTTGCATATCCAATCTTAGTAAGGATGAATCCACATACCAATGTTACAACTGTTGAGAAGTATGTATTACAGAATAACTTTCTCCATCCTTCTGCATGTTCCATATCATCTACGCTGAAGAGTTCCTGGAAACTCATACGACCGATACGGGCAACTGCATCAAGTGATGTAAGAGCAAGAGCAGATACACACATTGTCATGAATACTGTTGCAAAATGTACTGGAACACCAAACATTTCAAAGAATCCTGCTACACCACTGCTGAAGATTGCGAATGGTGTCTTAGCTGGAAGTGCTCCGTTAGTAGCAGCTGCACCAGCAACACAAAGGGCAAGTACTGCAAGTAAACTCTCAAGTACCATTGCGCCGTAACCAACCTTAAGCATATCCTTCTCGTTATTAACTGTCTTAGAAGATGTACCAGAAGATACAAGGCTGTGGAAACCAGAAACAGCACCACATGCAACAGTTACGAAAAGAATTGGGAACATTGTTCCAAGCTTTGCATTATTGAATCCTGTATATACAGGAAGATTCATTGAAGGATGTGCAACTACAAGACCAACTGCTGCACCTACAATCATGCAGATGAACATGAATGTTGTCATATAGTCACGAGGCTGCTTCATTAACCACATTGGCATAACTGCAGCGAAGAAGATATATACAAATGTGATATAACTCCATACATCTTTGTTAAACTCAAGTGGGAAGAACATACCAACAGCAAATGCTGCGATAATAAACACAATACCAAGCACTGCTTCTTTCCAGCCTGAAAGCTTTAACTTCTTCTGGATAAGACCAAATACAACGGCAAACACCATGAACATGATAGATACCATACCGGCTGAACCATTTGTCTTAGCAACTGCTGATAAAACAGTAGCACCATCAGCATTTACTGTATAAGCATTAAATGTACCTGCAACCATATCTGCAAATGCTGCGATAACGATAAGTGTAAATAACCAGCAGAAAAGTAAGAAAATCTTACGGCCAAACTTACCGATGTACTTCTCAATAATCATACCCATTGACTTACCTTCATTCTTAACTGAGGCATAAAGTGCACCAAAGTCTGTAACTGCTCCGAAGAATACACCACCGATGAGGATCCAGAGTAAAACTGGCAACCATCCAAATGCTGCTGCCTGAATAGCACCTGTTACAGGACCTGCTCCTGCAATTGATGAGAACTGATGACTGAAAACAGTCCAGCCATTAGTTGGAACGAAATCTTTACCGTCGTTATATTTAACGGCTGGTGTCTCTGCCTTAGGGTCGATACCCCATTTCTTTGCTAACCAACGACCATAAACCATGTATGCACCAAAAAGTACAACTGCCGCGATAAGCACGATTACTAATGTGTTCATAATGTCACTCTCCTATAAAAATATATTTCACCAGTCAAACGCAGTGGAAGCGGTGCTATGATTCTCATCGCTTACATAGCTCGTAGCTCATATGTCAGAACTGCGTTCTGACATTGTCGCGGTGCTCCTCGGATGTTCCAACATGAATCTGATTGTATGCAAGCATACATCAAATTCCCGTTGTTCCATCCTCATCGCTACTCGCACAAAAAAACCTTCGTCGATGCACTAACCCATTTCTGGATTATGTGCAAAGACGAAGGTATATTATTTCTACTTCCGCGTTACCACTTTGCTTGCCGGATACTCCGACCACTCTACTGCCACTCGGTATATTCATCTCTTATGGCATGCCCTTTTAACGGTGGGTACCGGTTCCAACTACTAGACATCTGCCTGTCTTTCACCAGAACTGCTTGCAGGTGAGGGCTTAATCATTCCTTGCTGCCGTCTCTCATCAACTGACGGCTTTCTGTGAGCGGTGATATGAAGAAGTCATTTCCTGTTCTTCGCATTTGACTGTTGATTTGTACATTAAAATATTCCTTTGCGGATAATTTGTCAATAAGAAAATTAAACATTTCTTAAAAAAACTTAAATTTCTTAATAAAATTAACATCTTCTGATGCATTTCTGTTTATACACAGCCAGAACACTTTAATATTATTAAGTAAATCTACCTTTTGATTATTATGTAAAACCGCCTGAGTAAATATAACCAGCTAATTATATTTCTCTGTTTAATCAGAAATTTATAATCAGCCCACATATATTTTATCAGTCTCTCCTATATATTCATATAAATCAATCATCCTATAGGTAAATTTTGCTTCTTTTGCTATCTGAGACTATTCTTTCGTTCCGCTCTTAGCAGAAATTTCCTATAAACTTGCATAATATTCTGCTTTGATAGGTTGATTTTCATTCTAGCATTATAGTCATATCTATTTTCTACCTATAAGATGTTTCAAAATGCGACTACCTATAGGTATCACATTCTCCCTATATTTTCCCCCATATTTAAGATATTCTTGTTGAAAATAGTAAATATTTGCTATAAAATAGAGATAGTTTATTTTCGTGATAAAATACTTCACTAACTTAACAATTTTATATTTTATAGGAGATTATTCTATGAACTACGATGCTAATGTTTTTAAAGCCAAGGCTAATATTAAAGCCCGTCGGATATGGCTTGTTTTCTCACTCCTTTTGACCGCCAATTATGGTACTGATGCAGCTAATGGAATCTATCCAAAAAGCAGCTACATAATATTTGTTGCACTTTGCTGGATACCTTTCTTTATTGGAGAATTATTTTTCAGAATCAAGGGAAAAGCAACTGATGCGTACAGATTATGTCTTGTTATTGGTTATGGTATTTTCTATACATTTGTAATATGCACAACTGATTCTCCGATTTCATTCACATACATTCTCCCGGTTATGAGTCTTCTCGTTCTATATAAGAACAAGAAATTCATGATTAACTGCGGTATTGCTAATGTACTCTCTGTTATTGTCAGTGATGTGTACAGATATGTTGTTCTCGGATGCAGGTCTGATGCAGATATGAAGAATTACCAGTTACAGGTTGCATGTCTTCTTTTATGCTACATCTGCTATGTTATGTCTATCAGACACCTTAATGAATCCGATGGTGCTTTGAATGGAAGTATTAAAGCTGATCTTGACAGAGTTGTTTCAACCGTTGAGAAGGTTAAGACTTCCAGTAATTCTATTATGAGTGGAATTACTGTTGTACGCGAACTGGCTTCAGAGAATAAGCATGGTTCTGATGTTATCATGCTTGGCATGAATGAACTTTCAAGCAATAATGAAGATTTAAGAAGCCATACTGCTTCTTCCACTGATATGACAACTGACATAAGCTCACAGGTTGAACATGTTGCCCAGCTTATTGACGATATGGTAAGCCTTACTTCTGAATCACAGGAGCATGCATACACAAGCTCAAGCGACCTTGAAAACCTTATTACAACAGCAACTACAATGTCTGAGCTTTCTTCAGAGGTTGAGCATATCCTGCATGATTTTGAATCAGAATTCAAGACTGTTAAAGACCAGACAAGTGCTATTGACAACATATCCAGCCAGACCAATCTTCTTGCCCTCAATGCTTCTATTGAAGCTGCAAGAGCCGGAGATGCAGGTAAAGGCTTTGCTGTTGTAGCTGAACAGATTCGTGCATTAAGCACAGAAACCAAGACTTCTTCCAGTGAAATACAGAGTGCATTAGACCGTCTTGCTGTAATCTCTGATAAAATGCTTTCTTCTATTGGTGAAACTTTATCACTTATCCAGGTTACTCTTGACAAGATTACACAGACAAGCGAAAGTATCAGTCTTATCACATCTGATTCTACTCAGATTGAAGACCATATACATATAATTGATACAGCCATTAAAGATGTTGAATCCGCTAACAAGCAGCTTGTAAGCAACATGTCCCAGGTATCAGACATCGTTAATACAATGACAGAATGTATCACAAGTTCAAAAGATATAAGTAGCAGAATCGTTAGTAAATACGATGAAAGTGCTACCAACATCAACAATATGGAGAATACAATACAGGCTCTTATGTGTGAGCTTGGTGTTGGCGGATTCATGGGTATTGAGGATATCAAGACAGGCATGAAGGCTTCTGCCATACTCAAAGGCACTCATGGTGAAAATGTTGAATATCACGGAACCATTAAGACTCATAATGACAACTGTATAACTCTTGAACTTGAGAAGGCACTGCCTGCAGTTAATTCAGTAATTGAATGTGACATGTTAGTAACAGTTGGCAATGTAATATACCGTTGGGAAAACGCTAAGATTGCAGCTGACAAAAAAGACTCTGCAACAACAGGTGTTGTTACAATCATGACAAGACCGCAGATTCTTAACCGCCGCAAATATCCTAGAATTGATATGAACAATCACTGTACAATTACAGTAAAGGGTACAAATGAAACATTTGAAGGAAAACTTGATAATCTGAGTGCCAATGGTTTTGCATTCCTCTCGAAAGACAGATTTTTCTCAAATAACAAAGGCAAAATCGTTACTGTTTCAATTGATAATTTTGATTTGCCTGCACATTCTGTATTAGAAGGTCAGATTATAAGATGCTCTGATAATGACGGCGTCTACATAGTAGGCTGCCAGATGCCAGAGGATAACTACTATATAATGGAATATGTTGAACATCTTCTTCGTACACAGAAGAATAAATAATAAAATAATAGTCAAGCTGGGATACACATCCATGCTTGACTATTATATAGTAGTCTATGAAGACTAAAGAATTGCCTTGGGACGAAACCATATGTCTGGAGCTGTTAGAAGGTAAAAATTTTTAAGTATACATTAATTAATTTTATGCAGAATTTTAATCAACACAATATATACATTTTGGATAATCATAGCATTTATTATTTCTTTAATTATATGGTAAATCGCATTAGGATAGATATTGCAATACCATAAAAAAGCTGGAATATATATTATAATTTGTAGTATACTTGTCATTATAGAAATAATTAATAAACTACAACCAGCAGATTTTATTATTTGGTAAATGCATGGTTGTAATATCGGAAGCAATACCAACATAATCAAAATGCACATATAAATAACATACGAAATATCTGCTATTTCCCAAAAAGCATTTTCCGCAAGCCATATATCTTTAAAAAAAGCCAAGACATTTTTTTCGCAAGAAATAACTACTGTATAAAAAATAATAGAAATCAGTGGAACAACAATCCACCAGTGACGCATAATAATTATTATAATATTGAGATGTTTTTTAATTTTATCTAACATAATTTTTCCTGTGTTCTCTTAATAATGACAAGTATCCATCTTCAATTTGCGGTTCTATGCATTCATATTCTTTAAACTCATCTTGTGTCACATCTTTGTCCAGAATATACCTCGCATATACATTACCCTGCTCTCCATATTGGCTTTTTACTATTATGCCTGTCTGTTCCAATACTTTTGCAGTATCATATTTTATATTGTATACTCTGTTTGCTGCAACTTCTGCTAATCGTTCAGTTTTGTCTAAGAATAAAATATCTCCTTTAGCAAGCACCATTACATTATCACATATTTCCATTACATCTTCTATTAAATGTGTGGCAATTATTACACAGCTATGTTTCTTTATCTGTAAAATAATATTTTGAAACCTAATTCGTTCCTCTGGATCAAGTCCTGTGGTAGGTTCGTCAAATATAATAACATCCGGATTTCCCAATATAGCTTGTGCAATTCCTATTCTACGAACCATTCCGCCTGATAATGCACGACATTTTACGTTTTTAATATCTGATAAATTGAGCAAATTTAAAACATAATCTACATTTTTGTTCCATTCCGTCTTGGGAAGCCCTTTTAAACAGGCGAAAAGCTCCATATGTTCATATACTGTATAATCTTTTATGAGTCCAAAATTCTGTGGGAGATATCCAATTTTAACTTTCTTACGCTCTATCTCATGTTCTTGTTTATTATAAAATAGTATATTCCCCGAATTGTATTTTTCCACTCCAGACAGAATCTTAATCATTGTTGTTTTTCCTGATCCATTCGGACCCAGTAATCCCGTACAACCAACATTGAATTTGCAAGATATAGAATTAAGGACTTGTTTCTTTCGATATCTTTTATATAATGCGTCAATCTTAATCACTTCAGATTTCTCCTTTACTTTATGATTCTATACATAATTATATTTTGTTTTTAAGTATTCAAAAAAATCGTAATCTGAATTAATTCCATTATCTGTAATCAGATACTGTACCAATTCCTTAATCAAATTATCTGGACCGATAAATTCATTTGCTTGCTTCAGTTCAAACGGTAAATCCTTTAATGCCTCATCTGGTGTTCCATTTATTTCTTCAATAGCTAGTGCCTTATTATTACTATCAGAAATAAGATTATCCACTACAATTTTGGGGGTTAAGGATTCATCATCTAGAAGCATTCCAGTATAATATAATAAATTTGCCAATTCGGTTTTTTTGTTATTCTCAATTATTTTATAATTAATATATTCTGCAGATGAAATGTGTGATTGTGGAAGCAATATATGATCACTATATACAGATATATAATTGTTCGAATTATTACGAGATAGTTCTTCTGAAGAAAATATTATCTTCTTTTCTTTCAATTCATTGCAATCAATGCCCCATACAGTTTGTAAATTATAAATCATCCTATTGTATTGTTGCTCATATTCTGTTACTACATCTTCACTTTTAGTTACTAAAAGTGGTAGTATATTTTTTATTACAGAATTTTCAACATTCTCAACTTTTCCACCTATAAGAGTTATTCCATTACTCATACCCGAAAATGTTTGATTATCCTTATCTTCAGTTTCAACTGTATCAAGATTGCATATAATCCGACTATCACAATTAATATTTAAGTTAAATTTACATAATCCTACTCTGTTATACACATTATATCCATATCCACCTGCATAATCGTTGTGATACCATGTATACACATTTTTTTCCCCTGGCATTGGATACCATGCAAAATATCCCGGAAGCATAACGCCTTCTGAGTTAGAATAGTACTTATTTGAATATCCTTCATATTCAATATATACATCTAACTCCGAATATTCTTTTTTAAGATTGCATATTATTAAATCTTCCTGTCTTATATAATCGACATTCTCTCCATTGATTTTAAGTTCATTAATATTGTAGCCATGATATAAAGTAAAAGAAAATGTGTCATTTGCCTCATTATTTTCAACCTCAAAAGTGCCATTTACTTTAAGAAGGTTATTTATATCAATATTTAGTGAATATTCTGATACCTTCCAATCTGATACTTTTGTTTCACTATCTTGGGTGGAACTATATTTTAAATAATAATTATAGTCTTCATAAATTCCATCCCAGGATTCTTTTAGTCTATATGTACTACAAGGCTTATAGATACTTATTAGGGTAAAAACAAAGCCAATTGCCAATATAAATGTTATAATGTTTTTTTTATAATGTTTTATTGTATGAATTACAGCTACTATCATAATAAGAATTATCCATATAAACTGAATTAATAATCTTTGGTGTTCTGTTTGAAGCCCTGATTGAGCATCTGGCGACCAAACGCTATTTTGATATAATATTTCAAAAGGGAGACGAACCATATTAACTATATAATCATATGGTATACCCTTTGGCTTTTGCATCCATACTAATAACTCAACCATAGGACTAATCATAATTATAAATATAAGTGACATCATCGAAGCTAATATAGAAGAATATTTAACAACAGTTGAAAACACATATGACATTCCTATACATATCACCTGTGGAATAAATACATTATACGCATAATCTTTCCAAAAATATCCAATAAAAAAATGTGAACCATCATTTTTTAAAGATGCAATTAACAATATAATAATTAATGTTATATTATATATGATGCATATACACCCTAATATTATGGCTGCTGAGTTTCTCCATACCTCTTTTTTATTCATGCACGAATTAAATACAGATTCGCACTGACTAAATGTTGCAGTTGAAAAAAAATAAAAACTTATAATAAATAAAAAAACACATATATAAAAATTATATCTTGTTATTACATACAAAAGCATAAATCCTGTAAATCCAAGCTTTACAAAAAAAACAGTTCCTAGCGTTAGGATAATGTATATCACTAAAACTGCAATAGATATTATTTTATTTTTAAAAAAGTCTAGTGCTAAAAATTTAATTCGTTGCAATGTCCTACTCCAATCTTATTATATTTAAGAAATAATGGCATTATACAGTAATGTATAATGCCATTATTATTTTGATCAAATAAAACTATTTTATTGTATATAAATTTTACCAAGTGCAGCTGCGTCACTATTCGAATTTAATTGCAAATAATAAACAGAATTTTTTGATTGAGTTTCCTTCCAACTTGCGCTTGAACCAGGTTCCAATGTATGTGTCTGTTCTTTAGTATATGGCCAACCCGTCCATGCAGCATATATTTTATATGTTACACTTCCAGAAGTTGTATCACTTACAAGTCCCTCTGCTCTTGCATTACATGAAATGCCAACTGTACCTGTTTTAACCATAGTCTGTCCTGGATTCATAGATACAGCTGCATTTGATGAAGAAGCAAAAGCTATTATTGCATTTGCTGCCAAAACAGTACCCAATGAAATCCCTAAAACATATTTTTTTAACTTTTTCATTCTGCTATCCCCTTTCAATAGAATAAAATTAATTACCTCTATCCGAATAGTTATTATACATATTTACATTTCATATAACTAAATACTATCAAATTCTAATTACTTAAATTAATGTTTGATGATATCATCTGTATTCATTGTAATAATTATTCAAATATCACTAACTAAATAAATAAGTTTTACAATGATAGAATGCATCATTGTACTAATTTTGTCAAGCAATATTTATATCGAATAATTTTGAAAGCTAAAATTTTTTACCTGCTTTTATAAAGAATTCATATATTTACATTAAATGATTTTGATTGCCTAGCACTTAAAGATGTGTATAAATTTCTATTTTTTCTCTGACAGGCATCACTTCTTTTGCTAAAGTTAGTCAGTTTGTAATTGTTCTATGTGATTACACTTATATATCTTCTTGCCAACCTGTACATTTTAGATGCATGAGTTGAGGTTTTTATCTTTTTATCATTTCGCTCAAGTCTTGTTAAATACATTTCATAATCAGATACATCTTTTGTTGTAGCAAGTTCAAATGATACACCAGTAAATTCAGTAAATTCTTTTATAGCAGCCTTGTAATTAACAATTGATTTTGCAGTTTTTAATCTGCCTGAAAAAGCCGGCCATATTGTTGTATCAAAAATTTCTGACATACACTCACCTCCAACAAATCATATTAACATTATAGAACATATGTTTATTGATATCAAAGATTTATAGTAAAAATGAACGTGCGGATTTTCAAAACACATAAAGAAGGCTCTGACCTTCTACAGTCAAAGCCTTAATCCCTTCTTTGCAATGCCCTATAAAGTTGTATTCTTATAATTTTTAAGTTACTGCCTTATGTGGTGTTAGCAAACCGCTTTTCCCTCTTTTTTAGATAACCATCCAGTCTTCGAACTTATTTGCATTTTCAACAATGTTGACAATTCCGTCTGAGCCGTAAGTAAATGCTCTGTGAATGAATACATTTACTTCCTCGCCCTTCTTTATCGGAGCTTCCTCAACATTTCTTGTTCCGACAACCTCTATACCGTTGACATTGACAGTTATCTCGACTTCCTTGCCCATGAAAAGCTTGCCTACAACCACGCCCTTCTCAACAGAAGCGACTGAATCAACCTTCTCATCAAGTCTTGTGATGTTGACATTCTCTGGTCTTAATACCGCCTTAACAGAATCGTCAAGCTGGTTAAAACCTTTAATCTTATTAATCCGGTCAACATGTACCGGATGTCCCATGAATTCTGCCATAAATGCTGTCTCAGGCTCTCTGTATATCTGTCTTGGCGTTCCAATCTGCTCTATATGTCCCTTGTTTGTGACAATAATTTCATCAGCAACCTCAATTGCCTCATCCTGGTCATGTGTTACAAATATACTTGTGATTCCAACCTTTGTAATCATGTCACGAAGCCAGCTTCTTAACTCCTGTCTTACCTTCGCATCAATTGCTGCAAAAGGTTCATCAAGAAGCAGAAGCTCCGGATTAGGTGCTAATGCCCTTGCAAATGCTACTCTCTGTCTCTGTCCACCTGATAACTGGCTAGGATATCTCTTAGCCATGCCTGAAAGTCCGACAAGCTCAATAAGCTCATCAACGCGTTTCTTAATGTCCGATTTTTTCCATTTATTGACCTTTAATCCAAATGCAATGTTATCATACACTGTCATGTATCTGAAAAGTGCATAATTCTGGAATACAAAGCCTATTCCACGCTTACTTGCCGGCACATCATTAACTACCTTGCCGTCAATTATAATATCACCAGAATCAGCAGTCTCAAGGCCTGCTATCATTCTTAATATTGTAGTCTTTCCGCTTCCACTTGGACCAAGCAGCGCAATCAGCTTGCCCTTCTCGATTCCAAGGTTAATATTGTTAGAAGCTTTAAATGTGCCGTATGTTTTATTAATATTACGAAGCTCAACATATTTGTCTGTATCCTGCTGTAATTCTGCCATAATCTGTTCCGCCTTTCTGTTGTAGTGCGTTTCTATCATTCCTGCTGCTCTTTCTCTGCCTTTGCTGCCTGCTCTCCCTTGTACTCAAGAACACTCCGAAGCACCAGTATAATAAACGCCATCAGCACCAGAATCGCTGACACTGCAAATGCTCCAGTAAAATCATATCCCTGATACAGAAGCTCAATATAAAGCGGCATCGTGTTAGTTTTTCCCCTTAAATGTCCTGAAAGCACGGATACTGCTCCGAATTCGCCCATCGCTCTTGCTGTACACAGTACAATACCGTAGAGAAGCGGCCATTTGATATGTGGGAATGTAACCTTCCAGAATATAGTCCAGCCGTTAGCACCCATAAGTGCTGCAGCTTCTTCCTCGTCAGTACCCTGCGAGGTAAGAACCGGTATCAGCTCCCTTGATATGAATGGAAATGTTACAAATATAGTCGCAAGAACAATTCCCGGAACTGCAAATATAATTCTTATTCCCATAGCTTTAAGATATGGATATATAAAGCTCTGTCTGCCGAATGTAAGCACGTATATAAGACCTGCTATAATCGGTGAAACAGTCAGCGGTAAATCTATTAAAGTAGATATTACTTTCTTTCCCTTGAACTGGAACTTTGTTATAAGCCATGAGGCAAATATTCCAAAAAATGTATTGCAGACAACAGCGATAAGTGAAACTTCTATTGTCAGCTTAATTGAATGAAGCGCATATTTGTCAGTAACTGCTGCCAGAAACACCTTTATGCCCTTAGAAAATGCTGAGTACATTACATAACTCAAAGGCAGAATAAGCATCACAAATAAAAACAACACACTTATACCTATTAGAGTCCATTTTAACGGACCTGAATCTTTTCTGATGTTCATACGCTAACCCCTTTCTACGAAATTCCACTTACAATCTTAGATGTCCTGCTCTGTAACACTGCATTTATAAAGAGGATTACAAATGCGATGAATAACATCACAAGTGCTATCGATGTTGCACTTGCATAGTCATATTCCTGTAATTTTGACATAATCATAAGCGGTGCTATCTCTGTCTCATATGGTGTATTTCCTGCTATGAATACGACGCTTCCATATTCGCCAAGACCTCTTGCAAACGACATTGTAAAGCCACCGATAAGTGCCGGAAGTATCTCTGGAAGTATTACCCTGAATACTGTCTGTCTGTTGGTTGCTCCAAGCATGTTGGCTGCCTCCTCGTACTGGATATCCACCTTTTCCAGCACCGGCTGGACAGCCCTCACTACGAATGGTATTCCAACGAATATAAGTGCAAATATGATTCCCAGCCTTGTATATGCAATACGAATTCCGAATTTTGCAAAGAATGCGCCAAGCCAGCCGTTGGTTGTTGTCAGATGTGTAAGTGCAATACCCGCAACTGCTGTAGGCAGTGCAAATGGAAGCTCTATTATTCCATTCATTATCTGCTTCCCCGGAAAATTATATCTTACAAGAACCCATGCAAGTATTGTTCCCATAACGGCGTCTATAAGTGCCGCAATTAACGCTGTCTCAAGACTTACTCTGTAGCTTGATAACACTCTCGGTCTTGTGACTGTCGTTATAAATTCCGTAAACGACAGCTTTGCCGAGAATATTACAAGGGTACATAAAGGGATAACAACAATGATTCCTAACATTGCTATTGTTATTCCAAATGAAAGACCAAAGCCCGGTATTACTCTCTTTTTCTTTCTTTTCTTCTCTTTCATTCTGTCGTTTCCCCTTCCCTTAATTACTTCTTCTCATATATCTTGTCGAATACTCCGCCGTCCTTGAAGTGTTTGTTGATTTTTATTTCCTACTAATTTTATATGTTACTATGTTGCAGATTATATACCTACTATGTTTATATGTCAATAATGTTTTGGAATTTCTAGTTGTTTCCTGATGCCTGTTTCCTTCGGAACGCTTTTTTTCTTAGTAAACCTACTAAGCATCTTGTTTTCTTAGCTTGTGTAGGCATTCCCCAAATATTATCTCATGCCTATGATTATCCTCACCCTGCACTCTTGACTTCTTGTCTTATCTGTATTACTGTATATAATACAAGCAAAACAGAAATCACCTCTCTTTACAGAAAGGAGCCCGACATGGTTATTGAACTTGATTTTGCGAGTGACACACCCATATATGTGCAGTTAAGGAATCAGATTGTTAAAGGAATTGGCAAGGGAGAACTTAAGGCTGGCGAGAAACTGCCGACTGTCAGACAGCTTGCTTCTGACGCAGGCGTCAATACAATGACCGTCAATAAAACTTACCAGATTCTTAAAGCTGAGGGCTTTATTAAAACTGATAGAAGACTTGGAGCATTTGTCGCTGAGAATATTAATATGGATATTGAATTCAGGGAAAAGATTGAATCGGAACTGGAGCTGCTGTCAGCAGAAGCAAGCATTACAGGAATGGACAAGGAAGAATTCTTAAAAATGTGCGAAAACATTTATTCCAAAATGAATCCCTGCACAATGTAACACGACTGGATTTACACATGCATTAACACACACAGACCCACTATACAAGGAGGTTTCCTTATGAAAATCGCAATGTTTATGCTATTCTTCGTATGCAACATGTTCACAGTCCTGATCATGAGATTTGCATATGAATCCAACTACAGATACAACAACGGAATGCTTATCGGAGTCCACATTCCAGGCGACCATGTTAACGATGACGATGTCACCAGGCTTATGGCACGCTTTAAGAAAAGTATGAAATATTTTCAGAATATCAATGCAGTACTCTCAATAGCCATTTGCTTTCTTAATTTTGTAAGCATGATTATTTTCATTATTGTGTTTATAATCTGGATTCTCGTGTTCGTTTTCGGAATTATGTATATCCAGCTTTCAGCGCATCGGAAAATGTATCTGTTAAAGATACAGAATGGCTGGTTTGTTGAATCCCAGAAACAGAAGGTCTTTATTGATACGCGTGCCTGTGCAAATGCTGACACAACCCCCATCAGCTTCAGATACCACATCATCATAATTGCCGCAGAACTGCTGGCACTGATTCCATTCTATTCATGGACAGACAGAGCGTATTTTTCTATGATTATTGTATTTGCAATATGTACTGTCATAGTTTCAGTATTCGGGTTTGTGTTCCATATTTATATGAACAGACGACAGAATCAGGCATACAGCCTTAATTCGGACATTAACAACATTGTTAATTTGACTATGAAAAAATACATTGCTTCAGCAATGCTTGTAATGTCACTTCTTAACTTCGTGGCATGGATAACATTTGTGTTAATGTGTATTATTCAGGATACTGTTGGAGACTTAAGTTTCTGGATGTACATTATTCTGCAATTGTTAAGCGGCTGCACGCTCACTGTCATTCTTATTCTTGCACGCAACAGAAAGAATGAAATGCTTAAGGCTGACACACAGCCGGTATTTGTTGATGATGATGACTACTGGAAGACTGGATTTTACTACAATCCTAATGACCCGCACCTTTTCGTACCCGACAGGCTGTGTTCAACCAACTACTCGCTCAACTACGCCAGAACCGGTGCAAAGGTGTTCACTGGTACAATCACAGCAATTCTGCTAGGAACCTTAATATGGACAATTGTTGTACTTGCGCCGTTCCTGCATGTCACTATTGATATTAAGACTACTGAAAGCACTGTAAATGTGTCTTCATGCGGTTACACAAGCAGCATTAACATTGACGACATCATAGAACTTAAGCTTATGGATAAGCTTCCAGACGACCATTTTTTCAAGTCCAATGGCGGTGCCACAGAAAGCTATCTTGTCGGAAGATTCAAGGGCAATACTTATGGAAAATGCAGTCTCTACATTTTTAAAGATGTCTCTCCTGTACTTATGATAAAAACTGCTGACCAGACTGTGTTCTTGAATTCCAAGAAAGATGGCGAGATTGTTAATCTGTATAATTCAATTAAGGATAAATAATCCGTGACAAAAAGGACGATAAGAATTAACTTCTTACCGTCCTTTTTTCTGCAATTCTTCTATTCGCGCGACTTGCGCTTCTTCACATCATGCTCCTCATACGCCACACTCACTTTCTTACCACTGAATGCAACTCCGAACATGCCAATCCCAGACACGCCATGCTTTTCAAGATTGGCTGTGTAACTTTTCTGCTGAATCTGTCTGACTGCACTGCCGGCCATCTTCTCAAGTTCAGCTTCCTTACATGCTTTGAATTCTATGATATATCCCTGCCCGCCACGGCTCTTAGGCTGAAGCTCAATGTCAAAACGTCCCTCACCCGATTCCCTGTTAGACGAGATATAATAACTATCAGATAAAACCGCAAGCATTCCAAATACCACCCCATGATAGAAATCCTCATGTGCCGTATCAAACACGCTTGCAGACTGCAAAAGATACTGCTGCAAGGTCTCTGTTAATAAATGTGCATTTCCCGTACGGATTGATTCCGCAAAGTTTCTTAGCAGCGCACCTGTAAATATGCCGTTATATCTGTCAATAATCTCCTTCTGGAACACGCTCTTTATCTCATAATTAGGTATCGACAGCGCGCATATCGGATTGTCGTACAGAGAGCCAATATGCTCTGACACACGCAGATATCCGGCAACCAGAAGGAAGCTGTATATTGTATCAATGTCTCCATTAATCTCAGGATATATAATGTCAGTATCGACAATTGCCTGGACTGTGTTGCCCTGCAGAAGTCCTAACAGATTGTCTGCAAATGTGTTATCTGCACTATTAAACAGCTCGCCAATTATCTCATTGCCGCTTGTTCTTGACCAGAATGCCTTGGGAACACATTTGTTATTAAAGTAATTAATAACCGACCACGGATTATATATCCCTGTGTTGCCAAACATGTAGCCATCATACCATTCTTTAATCTCACTAAGCCTGTCTGACACACCATAGTAGCGCGCCATATCCGAAACTTCTTCTTCTGTGAATCCAAAATACTGTGAATATTCATCATCAAGAATTGTATTGACAACAAGATTGTTAAGTCCGCTAAAAAGGCTCTCTTTAGCAATTCTCAGTATTCCAGTAAGAATTCCCAGCTCAAGTGCCGGATTATCCTTCAAAACAGCCGACAGCAGATTTCTCATAAATCCAATCACTTCATCATAATATTCAAATATGTGTCCCTGCTGGATTGGCGTATCGTATTCATCAATTATCACAATTACGTTCTTCTCATAATGCCTGGAAAGCATTGCTGACAGCTTTCCAAGTGCAAACTGATAATCTATTATCGAAGCATCCCCGTCAAGTATCGACTTAAGATATTTCTTATCATAGTCACTCAGCCTGTCACTTGTTGTCAGTTCTATGTGCCGCAGGAATTCATTCCTTAATGTGAAACAGAGACTTGCATACATATCCTGCCATGTTGACTGATGTGCATCCTTAAATGTAAGAAATATCACTGGAAACCGCCCCTGTTTCTCCTTATACAGCGCACCCTCCCGCCATATCTTCTTATTCTTAAAATACACTGATGTATCCGCATCTGTCTTTTCAAAAAATGTACGAACCATATCCATAGTAAGAGTCTTACCGAATCTTCTGGGTCTTGTAAATAAATACACCTTACTATGGTTATCTATAATATCCTTGATAAGCAGCGTCTTGTCTACATAATAGCACTCATCCGATACTTCTTTGTAAGATGTTATTCCAACCGGGCAGGGACGCTTCCTGTTGTATACAACGCTGTCTTCCCTGACATAAATATTCCTATTCTCCCTTAAACAATCCGGTCTGTCCACATCATCAGGTATCATCCAGAACTTGCCTTCCTTGTAAGCCCCATACAGCTTTCCCTCTGCACACAACTGGTTAATTCTTCTTGGTGTCACGTCCCATCTTGCAGATAATTCTTTTGCCTTAATATATCTTATCTCCATAAAGCCCCTCTTTTCTGTGCATTACTGCACATACTGAAATCCATGTCATATGCGCAGGTTCCTCACCATATCTGCTTTAATTCACAATATTTATATATCTATATATTATATATTACGCATTTTTTCGGAAATATCAAGTTAATTTCAGGAAATATCATTTTAATTTCTTTAAAATATATGTTTTTTCTTTAAGCATGATATATTTTCTCATTTACATTTGACAATCCCGCCCCAAAGTATTATAAATATCAAAGGGAATGAAGTACTCCCTTGGGAAACCTAAACTGCCTATTCAAGCTGATGACTTCTACGATTTTATGTCGCAGGAAGCATCAGCTTTTTTGCGTTCATAAATGCATTTGAATCAATTACTACATTTTTAAGGAGGCTTATTATGCTGACATCTTTATCACTTATCTTTCTGGTCGGACTCGTCATGGGCGCAATCTGCCAGAAGCTGAAAATTCCGAGAATCATCGGAATGCTTGTTACCGGTATTGTTCTCGGACCATATGTCCTTGATTTTCTTGCCCCGTCAATCCTTTCAATATCAGCTGACCTGCGAAAAATGGCTCTTATCATTATTCTTATCAAAGCCGGTCTGTCGCTTGACTTAAAAGACCTGAAAAAAGCCGGACGAAGTGCAATTCTTATGTCCTTCGTTCCGGCTTCCTGCGAAATCATCGGTTATATTCTGCTTGCCCCTGCAATTCTTGGAATTAATCACGCCGAAGCTGCTGTGATGGGCGCGGTTCTCGCCGCCGTTTCTCCTGCGGTTGTCGTTCCACGGATGGTAATGCTGATTGAGAAACGCTACGGAACTGACAAAGCGATTCCACAGATGATACTGTCTGGCGCTTCATGCGATGACATATTTGTAATAGTGTTGTTCACTACATTTTTAAATGTGGCACAGGGCGGCAGGGCTAATGTTATGGATTTCGTAAATATTCCTGTGTCTATTATACTCGGCATAATTCTTGGCATAGTAACCGGATTGGGACTGTATCTGTTCTTTGAAACATCATACGCCCGCAAGCATACCGTAAGAAACAGCATGAAGGTTATCATCGTACTTGGCTTCTCTTTCCTTCTTATTGCAATTGAGGGCTGGCTTGAAGGAAAAGTGTCTGTTTCAGGGCTGCTTGCTGTTGTCGCTATGGCATGTACGCTTAAGTTTAAATGTGTCCCCGCCGTATCAGCCCGTCTGTCCGAAAAATTTGGCAAGCTGTGGCTCGCTGCTGAAGTAATATTGTTCGTGCTTGTCGGCGCGGCTGTCGATATCCGCTACACACTGAAAGCCGGACTTCCAGCCTTGCTTATGATTCTCGCCGCACTTGTTTTCAGAGCTGCCGGAGTGCTTCTCTGCACCGTAAAAACAAACCTTAAATGGAAGGAACGCCTTTTCTGTGTAATTGCCTATCTTCCTAAAGCAACCGTTCAGGCAGCCATCGGCTCAGTTCCTTTAGCCGCCGGACTCGCCTGCGGACAGATAGTGCTTTCCGTAGCTGTGCTCGCAATCATAGTGACCGCTCCGCTTGGCGCACTTGGAATTGACTGTTCTTATAAGAGACTGCTGACGGAGGACAAAACCCACTAAAAGCCATTATACATGATAACTTGTGCTATGTTAGTAGGCTTCATGCGTCTGCGCATAGTCAGATTCACACAAAAAAGGTCACACCCAGCCAGCCCAAAGCTGGTTAAGTGTGACCTCACATTTTAATTAATCATATATCTTATCGAATATTCCGCCGTCAGAGAAAAACTTCTGTGTAGCCGCTTCCCAGCCGCCAAAATACCCGATATCCGCCATGTCAATGTCTTTGACAATCCATTTACCATCGGAAGGGATTTCCTTGATGTTTCTTGAATCACTGGAAGACTCGTATTCATTCTGGATGTCCTTGTTTACAGGGCGGTAGAAATTCTGTGCCTCAAGTCTCTGTGCGTCATCAGTGTACAGGAAAGAAAGATAGGCGTCTGCCAGTTCCTCAGTCCCATTCATCTGTGTGACCTCGTCAACCTTCGCAACCGTCGGCTGGCACAATACAGACGCAGATGGAACAACAATCTCATACTCGCCCGGATATTCCTGTAATGCGAAAAATGCTTCATTTTCCCATGCAATCAGAACATCACCCTGTCCATTCTCTGCAAATGTTGTAGAAGAGCCTCTTGCACCTGAATCAAGCACTGCCACATTCTTGTAAAGCTTTGTAACACTTGTCTGAACCTGTTCCTCAGTCTGTCCCTGCTTCTTAAAATAATACCATGCTGCAAGGAAATTCCATCTGGCTCCTCCGGAAGTCTTAGGATTAGGGGTAATAACCTTAACCCCGTCATTAAGAAGATCATCCCAGTCCTTAATATTCTTAGGATTACTCTTTCTTACAAGAAAGACAATCGTAGAAGTGTAAGGCGAGCTGTCATCAGAATAATCATTGATATATCCGTCATCAATCAGCCCTTCGTTCCTTATAACATTAACATCACCCTCAAGAGCAAGCGTGACAACATCAGCTCCAAGACCGTTAGCAACCTCAAGCGCCTGCTTTCCAGAACCGCCATGAGACTGGATAACCTCAACCTTCTCACCAGTCTTACCATACCAGTAATCTTCAAAAAGCCTGTTATACTCCTTATAAAACTCTCTGGTAGCATCATAAGAAACATTTACAAGTTCAGTCTTTTTCTGCCCACAACCAGAAAGTCCGGTAAAAGTCAGGCTGAAAATCATACCTAAACATATTAACTTTTTAAAAAATCCATATTTTTTCATCTCAACCTGACCTCTGTACAATACTTACGCATTCTTCTTAATAAACTCAGCCACATCCACAGTAGTGGCGTCAACCTCAGACTCCCAGCCTGCAAGGACTTCTGCACCATCAATCTTAATATCTGCTTTCTCTTTAAGTGCAAGAATAACAACAATACCTGCATTTACAAGGTGAGTCACCACATTTGTATAATCCTCGCCCTCTGCCGGAGCATACAGATATACGTGCTTGCTTTCAAGAAGAAGCTCCTTCTCAACCTTCTTTAAGAAATCAACATTAATCTTGTCTGAAAGAACAGCCTCAACAACAACAGGCTTCTGGTTGTTAAGCTCTGCTCTGAAAGCTGCGTCAACTTCCTTAACATCATTTGCTGCCTCATTAACTTCACGGACAACGCCGCAGGCACTAGTCATATTAGTAACACGGTCTATGAGGATAAGCTCGCCCATAGTCTTGTGAAGGTCAAATTCATCAACAACAATTACATCAGCAAGAGAAATCTTGCATACTGCGATTTCATTTTTCTTAAGGAGAGCTGCTGGCTTCTCCTCGCCTGTATTGACATCAATTGTATTAACAATCTCAGTAACAACGCCCGGAATAAGTCTTGTTCCAAGCTTTACAAAGAAGTTCTTGTTATTAGTAAGAACATCATCATCCATCCAGAGGATTGTAGCAGTAATCTCAGTTGCAAGCTTAAGGTCTGCTCCTGCCGCAAGAACTGAACCTCTTGAGACATCAACCTCACGGTCTAACTGGATAGTAACCGGCTGTCCGATAGATGCACTCTGGGCTTCCTTATCACCAACATGGATGCTCTTAACATGTACATGTTCCTTTGTTGGAAGAGTGATAATCTCGTCACCAACAGATACGCTTCCTGCCTCAATCTGTCCCTGGAAACCACGGAATTCATGATTTGGACGGCATACTCTCTGAACAGGCATGTAGAAGCCCTTTTCTTCCTCAGTATCATCAACATCAATCTGCTCAAGGTATGGAAGAAGTGCCTCGCCCTTATACCATGGGATATTAGCAGACTTAGTTGTAACATTGTCACCCTCAGTTGCTGAAACAGGGATAACAACTACATCTGCTAAAGAAAGCTCCTTAGTAAGCTCTGCTATCTGAGCATTTATCTCGTTGAAACGCTCCTCACTGTAACCAACAAGGTCCATCTTATTAACTGCAAATACAAAATGCTTAATTCCCATAAGTGCACAGATTCTTGCGTGTCTCTTAGTCTGAATAAGCACACCCTGCTTTGCATCAACAAGAATTACTGCAAGGTCTGCAAATGAAGCACCAACCGCCATGTTTCTTGTGTACTCCTCATGTCCCGGAGTATCAGCAACGATAAAGCTTCTGTTGTCAGTTGTAAAATATCTGTAAGCAACATCAATAGTAATTCCCTGCTCTCTCTCAGCCATAAGACCATCAAGAAGAAGTGAATAATCAATCTTACCTTCACGGCTTCCGACCTTGGAATCAAGCTCTAGCGCCTTCTCCTGGTCAGCATACAATAACTTTGAATCATATAAAATGTGTCCGATAAGTGTAGATTTTCCATCATCAACACTACCGCATGTAATAAATTTAAGTAAACCTTTCATTCTAGAAGTACCCCTCTTTCTTTCTTCTTTCCATGCTTCCTGCTTCCTCATGGTCGATTACACGGCTTGTTCTTTCTGACTCAACCGCACTTAAAGTCTCCTCGATAATCTCATCAAGAGTCTCTGCGTCTGACTCAACGCCGCCTGTAAGTGGATAACAGCCAAGAGTTCTGAATCTTACCTTCTTCATCTGTGGCTTCTCGCCCGGAAGAAGTCTCATTCTGTCATCATCAACCATGATGATATTGCCGTCACGGTATACAACAGGTCTTTCTGCTGCAAAATAAAGAGGTACAATATCAATCTTCTCTCTCTGGATGTACTGCCAGATATCCTTCTCAGTCCAGTTAGAGATAGGGAAAACTCTCATGCTCTCGCCCTTGTGAATCTTAGTGTTGTAAAGCTTCCACATTTCTGGACGCTGGTTCTTAGGGTCCCATGCCTGTGCTGTATTTCTAAAAGAGAAAATTCTCTCCTTAGCTCTTGATTTCTCTTCGTCTCTTCGTCCGCCGCCAAATGCTGCTGTAAAGCCGTATTTGTTAAGCGCCTGCTTAAGAGCCTGAGTCTTCATGATATCAGTGTAAGCTGAACCGTGGTCAAATGGATTAATTCCCTGCTTAACACCCTCTTCGTTAGTGTAAGTAAGCATCTCGATTCCAAGCTTCTTAGCTGTCTCATCCCTGAACTTAATCATTTCCTTGAACTTCCATGTTGTGTCGATGTGAAGAAATGGAAATGGCGGCTTCTCAGGATAGAATGCTTTCATTGCAAGATGAAGCATAACTGAGCTGTCCTTTCCTATAGAATACAGCATTACCGGCTTTTCGCATTCTGCTGCAACTTCCCTTATAATATATATCGCCTCTGCTTCGAGTGCGTCCAAATGTGATAAATTACCCATGATATCCCTCCCTAATACTTGTTAGATTCCTGTCTGTTGACCTCAAGTGTCTTAACCGTTCCGTCCGGTGCCGTCACCGTCCATGTATTGATACTTCCCTTCTGCCTGAATGAAAGTGTGCTTCCTTTGCCGCCTACATCGGCACCAAGGAAGAAATTAATCGCCTCAAAACGACATTCCTTAAGACAAGATGTACAGCCCCAGCAGTCCTTGACATGCTTTATAAATGCTTTTCCATCTGTATCTTTCTTGATAAGGTTGCCGGGACAGGCTTCAACACACTTCCCGCAGCCAACGCATTTTAACTTATTTATCTGAATGCTCATAGCTGTCGCCTCCCCTCACAAGGTCTCTTATGATTATCTTAATCTTGCCATTCTCCTTGCGGGAGTTGACATATTTTAACCAGTCATCACTCTTAGCCGGATAATCCATATTCTCCGCAAAGCTGTGCCAACGGGTTTCTTTTCTTGCTTTCAAATGTGCTATAACACTTCTGCACACCGTAAGTCTTTCTCTTATCTCATAGATTCTAAGCAAGTCGTCTGCGTCCTGCGCTGCCAGATTATCAATACTCTGCTCTAAGAATTTTATCTTCTCATCTGCAAGCTCAAGTCTTGCTTCATTGTACTGATAATCAGTGCTTATGCCGCCTGCGTACTGGTCCATAATCTTTTGCATCGCTTCCTCAGTCTGCTCGATATCGACCAGCCCCTGCTTATTATTAAGGAAGCTCTCATATTCGTGCTTCTTTTCCAGCGCCTCCTGTGACAGTTCCTCATCCGAAGCTTCCCTTACAACAAATCCTTTTCCAGAACCAGTAAGTCTCTCTGCTATCGCCTGTGCTGCAATCTCGCCCTCTGCAAGTGCGCCTGTCACATATTTCTGTGGACATCCGCCTGCAACATCGCCTGCTGCAAAAAGCCCATGGATTGTAGTCTCTCGGTTATTATCAACCCAGTAACCACTCGCTGTATGGCCTCCGACTATGTATGGCTCAGTTCCTTCTATCTCAACATTTTCTTCAGAAGGACCGCCCGCCTCAAGCCACTTAAGTGTCTGGCTCGGTGCCATGTTAAGATATGCTTTGTAAAGGTCTTCTTCCTGCTCTTTGCTTATTCCCTTAGTTCCAAGATAGCAAGGACCTCTGCCCTCTCGGTTTTCCGTAACTGTTCCGTAAAGTCTCTGTGAAGTTGCAAGACCATATTTGTTCTCATACACTTCGCCGTTGGAATTAAGCTGCTTTGCCGGAACGCCCTGTGCGATAGTTCCTGTCGGAGCAATCGTATCTTTACATCTTAAAGCAATGAATCTCATTTCAAATGTGGTCATCTCCGCGCCTGCATTGATTCCCATTGCATATCCGGCTCCTGTATTGAACGGTGGATACCACATTTTATGTCTTGAAAATCCAGAATTGTTAGGTCTGTAAAGGCCTGCCGCTCCGCCAGTAGCCACAATAACTGCCTTCGCATTTATCTCATAGAACACTGCATCATTGACATCAAATCCGTATGCACCTTTAATCTCGTTATTCTCTACTATGAAATCTGTTATATTCAGGTGATTGATTACCGTTACATTGTCCTGCTTCTTAACTGCGTCCGCCAGTATCGGCTTGATATTCTCACCATTTATCTTAATATTGCGGTTTCCTCTCGCAACATAATCTCCATTCTCATCTTTAAGGATTACAAGTCCTAAGTCCTCCATTACCTTAGTGACATGATTAAGTCTTTCCGACATTGAAAGAAGCAGATCCTCTCTTACTATTCCATCTGCGTCCTTCTTACAATAATCAACATAATCCTGTGGAACTCTACCTTTAGTGATATAAGCATTGATTGCATTAACGCCTGCCGCAAGACATCCGCTTCGTACAATGTTCGCCTTCTCAACAATCAGTACATCAAGGTCTTTCTTCTTTCCAAGCGTAATACCTGCAAAACACCCTGCCGTTCCGCCACCTATAATAAGTACATCTGTGTCAATAATTCTATTCTTCAACCTCCATGTACCTCCTTGCAAAATCCAATTCCATATAAACATAGTATCTTGGTATGTAAATCATTATATTCTCAATTTCCTATTTGTCAATAGGATTTTTGCAGATTCTTGTATTCTTGTTATCTGAGTTGGGGATGGTGTGGGTATTGGCTGGATGCCTACTAATCCGCCACTTGATTCAACTTTAGTAGGTCTTTCCCTAAAAAACACTTGATTTTCAAACAAAAGTATATACATAATAATGAGAAAACACATGGTAATAAATTGTATACACCATGTCAAAATGGTTATTATATATGTAATGACTAATATGCGGCTGTCACCTACACAACAGCAGATGACAGCCGTATATACCTAATCTCAAGGAGGTTTTATGATAATAGATTTTCATACACATACATTTCCAGATGAACTTGCTGACAGAGCAGTTGGTACATTAGCCCACAGCGGAGGAATACACAATTATCTTGATGGCAGAGTACATTCTCTTATAGATTCAATGAAAAAAGCTGGAATTGATTACTCTGTACTGCTTCCTGTGGCAACCAAGCCTAATCAGTGCGACACAATCAATACACTTGCTTTAAAGACTAATGAAACAAGTAAGACAACCGGATTAATTTCATTTGGGGCAATACATCCGGCTTGTGAGAATTTCAGAGAAATATTGAACTGGCTTTCCAACAATGGTTTCAAAGGAATCAAGCTTCACCCGGTTTTCCAGAAAACCAATATAGATGATATGCAATCATTAAGACTTATCGAATATGCATCATCACTCGGGCTTATAATACTTATACATGCAGGCTTCGATGTGAGTTTTCCGGGTTGCGATGAATCAAGCGTAGACAGGCTTACAACAATGATTCAGGAAGTAAAACCAGAAAAACTCGTACTCGCACACATGGGTGGATGGGGACAGTGGAACGAAGTTTCTTCCATATTAGAAAAGGATTACATGAAAAATGTATATCTCGATACATCATCATGCATAAAGAAGCTCAATCACAACGCCAGCCTTCCAATAGAAAAATTCAAGAAAATGGTCAACATCCACGGCGCAGACCACATATTATTCGGCTCTGACAGCCCATGGGACGACCAGAAAGACGCAGTAGATTTAATAAAAGAGTGTGGATTTTCAGAAAAAGATACCGATGCAATACTGGGTAAAAATGCGGTTACACTCCTTAATCTATAATTCAATCAGAAAGTTTTGCGGTTATAACCTAAAAATTTTTACAGTTTATTTTTTCGACAACGCACATATTTACCAAACATAAATCAAGCAGGCTGTCCCACATAACAGCCTGCTTACAATTTAACCACCAATAAAATCATCCCCACCACATGCACAACAAGCATAGCAGGAACCGTATACCTAAAATACCACTTCCTTGTCTTATGCCTGAACATCTGCATTGCAATAAATGCTCCGAGCGAACCACCAATTAATGCCATAATAAGAAGAGTTGCCTCCCTTATTCGCCATTTGTTGTGTATCGCTTTCCACTTATCAATTCCGTACAAAGCAAATGTTACTACATTAATAATCAATAAATATATTCCTATAATCTTAATCATTACTTCTGTGTAAACGCATAATCCCAAGTTTTAGCATTGTCTGACTTATTCTGCACAATCGCCATCTGCCATTTTGCATTATCTTTATTCGCACTGTCCTTAACAGTATAATATGGCGACTTTCCGCTATCCGACATATAGATTATGACGCTGTCTCCTTTCGCATCTGGTGTATCCATTGTACCATAGAATACATAAGATGCATACGAATACTCAGAATCACCAAAACTCTTACTGCTGTGATAACCTGTGCTCTCCTGTGGTTTATGCTCATTAACATACATTTCACGCTTCTCAATCACAATCTCTGGATACTTAGTCTTAAGAAATTCTTCCGCTTCCTGTGCCGTTTCCTGAGACACCTTTGCTGTGCGATTCTCCTGAACCTTAGACATCACCGGCTTAATGAGTAGTATTACTGCAATTACCACAACAATAAATACTGCAAATGCAATAGCAAGAGTCACCCTTTTCTTAACAACATTTTTATCATCCATAAATCTCGCCCTCCTTTTCCAATGCCTCATATTAAAAATGTGCTTCTTTATTTACTGTAATTATATAACACAAAACTTACATCCAGCTTACATTCACATATAATATACATTTTTACTTGCCAATCTCATGATAATCTGCTAAACTACACAGGCTGTGTTATGACACAGTAGCAAATCGTGTGTTCGAGACCTTCCACACGTAAAACAAAACTAAAGGAGATAATTGAATATGAAGAAAAAAGGAATGAGTGTGAAATTCATCACACAAGCCGCTGTAATCGCAGCAATCTATGTAGTACTTGTAGTAATCTTTAACTACATCAGTTTTGGACCAATCCAGTTCAGAATCGCAGAGGCACTCACAATACTGCCTTACTTTACACCTGCAGCAATCCCTGGATTATTTGTTGGCTGTATAATTGCTAACATCCTTGGTGGTGCAATCGTATGGGATGTAGTATTCGGAAGCATTGCAACACTTATTGGCGCAATCGGAACATACCTGTTAAGAAAGCATAAGTGGCTTGCACCAGTTCCACCAATTGTTGCTAACACAATCATTGTACCATTCGTACTTAAGTTTGCTTACGGCTCAGAGGGCATGTTTGCAATGTTCTTCGTTACAGTTGGCGCTGGCGAGATAATCGTATGCGGAATCATCGGCATGATACTTTTATATGCACTTACACCAGTAAGACATGTAATCTTCGGTGATGAAAAATAATAAAATTTCGGGAGTAAATGTTTATAGCATTTACTCCCTTTTTTCATAGTCTCTTTTTTACTCGAAATAATACAGATAAACATCTTCTAAATCAATATTATCTTCTACTTTTACAGCTTCTTCTGGAAGCTTGTCCCCGACAACCCTTAAAGCAAGACCGTTCTTTCTCTGCCTTATATTACCAATCTTATACTCTTTCTGAAGTTCTCCTACTTCATCAAGTGTACATGTTATCTCCCCGACTTTACCAGCCATACTCTCAATCAGTTCAACCGGTGTGCCTGTAGCTATTATTTCCCCACTCTTTAATAGAAGCACCTTATCAGCAATACACTCAATATCACTTACAACATGCGTTGCAAAAAGAATAATTTTATCCTTGGATAACTCAGCTATATAATTTCTTATAGAAATCCTTTCTTTAGGATCAAGTCCAGCAGTTGGCTCATCAAGAATAAGAATTTTAGGATCACCCAGAAGCGCCTGTGCCAAAAGTACTCGCTGTTTCATACCACCTGAAAATCCACCAATTTTCTTATATGCCACATTTGTAAGATTGACAACCTCCAGCAATTCATCAATCTGCTGTTTTACCGTTTTAACAATCTCATTACCATTCTCATCTACAGTTTTAAGTTTCTTAACCCCTTTAATCTCTGCCATATATTTTAAAAAAGCTTTAGGTGAAAAATCTTCATAAAATCCCTGTTGCTGCGGCATATATCCGACCTGTGCCCTAAACAGCTTGCCAAGCTTTAATATATCAGTCTCATCATTATTTTCATCATACAGAATACTTCCTCCGTTCACCTTATCACGCGAAACATTATCTGTTATAAGATTAATCATTGTACTCTTACCTGCCCCATTTGCTCCCAGAATTCCATATACCCCCGGTGTAAATGTATAACTGATTCCCTTCAACGCCTGAACCGTTCCATATGTTTTCTTTAAATTTCTGATTTCCAGTTTCATAATACAACCTCCTCACATTTTTCTTTACTCAACCTGTTTATATATATCCAGCGATGTCATAGAATGTGTTCCGGTCTTCATCTTATAATATTCAACCTTCTCAGTTCCATCATTGTATATAACATCCGCTTCCATTAATGCATTATTTACGGCTTTTATTTTAGCCTGTTCTTCCATATAGACACTTGGCCAATACGAATTAATTTCATCATCTGTAGTAGGAAGTTCGGCAATAATCAATAATTTTAAAGCATCTGTATCTGATTCCGATACACTTACGCTTTGCATATTTATACTCTTCTTTTTCCTATAATTATTAATATTATCTGACGCATATACAAAACCACAGGTGCTGTTATAAATAGTATATTTTATGCTTTGAATATTTTCATCCGTATACAATCCTTCCCAGTCACACATATATTTTATACAGCATGCCGACTTATTATCTGCCATTTCACTTTTACCTGTGCCACTTACTCTCCACCCTGCAACAGGAATCTCATCAGAAAATGTCTTGTCCAGCTTTGGATATACAACTTCTATTGATTCACCTGACATCTTTTCATATGTCATTCCGTCTGATTCATATTCTGTTATCACCGGCTCCTGATAACTAATTCTCTCCTGTGTCTCTTCTGTTACGGTATCCTTCTTCTGACACCCGGAAAACAATATTACACATATTGCCATTAAAATTATATAACTCTTTTTCTTCGACATATAGTATCATCCCCTGATTATATATACGAAAACCATCTGTCAAAAGTTTCCGTTATCACCGTAGTAATATATAGCTATTTGCTGTATCCATCTGCATCTTATAATAATCAGTACTCTCTGTTCCATCATTATATAAAACCTTTGCCTCAACAAGGGCAGATTCCAATATATCATTTCTCGTTTTTAATACTGTCTGAGGGGACTGTTTGTTCATATAGGCTGAATATGTACTTGTTGGAAATTCCATAAACAATATCATATTTAATTTTCCCTGTTCTTCGCCTGATATTTTTCTTCTTTCAGTATTAATTATCTTTTCTCCAAGAAATTCCTTAATCTGTACATCATCCGTCTCAAACTGTGCACGCGTATTAAACACTGTATATTCTATAGATTTCACAATCTCTGCATCATATAACTCAGGCCATGAAAATCCAAATATATAAATATATGATGTGTCACCGTCTCTTACATCTTGTTCAACAGACTTTCCATTATTTATCTGATATACGCCTATCTGTTCCCAATCTTTAAATGTATCCTCTTTTATAGAGTATACAATCTCCTGTCTGGTCTGTTGCTGATTGTCATCATCTGTTATATCATTATTCTGTAATTTATTATTCTTACAGCCAGCCGACAATACACAACCGCATATAATAATAGACATTATTACAAACTGCTTTATATTCATAAATTACCCCCGCATAACAATAAATAAAATAATAGTATTTAAAACTATAATCACCGGAATTCCCTTATTTGAATTCTTCTTAAAAACACATCTTGAAGCAAACATAGTTTCCAGCCCGACAGCCACAGCATACACAATCTCCCGTAACATCAGTATAAACATGTACTGGCTTATAGTTATACTCCTGAACATTTTAACTGTATTCATACATGTAAGACTTATAAGTGGCGCACTCATATATGGCATGCCATAAGTTTTATACATTATCAGCATCTCAATTATATAAAGTAAACATGCACTCACACCTGCCAGCATACATACCGCAGATGCCTTAACTGCCTGTTCCCATCTTCTTCCTCTTTTTGATGAATTGATAAGCTTATTCATACCGTTCCTATATTCAACAGAATTCTCTGTCTCAGCAATAAGAACAATACCAAAGCCAAGAACAATGTATATAAGAAGCCGTCTCATTGCTCCCTTACTGCCTAATATCTGGTCATATCCCCGTTGTGACATAACATATGCATCTATTCCATACTGTTCCTTCACCTGTGAAACATAATCAATCTGCTGTTGATATTCATTCATATTTTCAAGCAGTCTTGCAGCATCCATAAGGTTGTATACATATCTGCTTATATCATCTTCACTGAGTTCTCCCCGTTCATACTGTTCTCTGGCTGCATCCAGCTTTGCCTGAGCCTCCTGAACATCATTTTGTCTCTGCTCTATAAGACTGGTGAATCCACTGTAATCCCTGCCGCCGTACTGCTGATAATATTCATCACGCTTCTTCTCATCTTCAGAATATGCTATCTTCTGGTTATTACATATAAATATTGTCATAAATATTACAACACATATTACAATCCAGCCTCTTGCTGTTATTAAAAACTTGTATGTCTCCTTCCAGAAATGTGGAAGTCCTGCCAGAAGCCTTTGAACTCCATGTCCGATTTTTTCAATCATTTTTCCTATAAAACCAGTGGCTCTTCCCGGACGGATAAATTTCCCAAGCAATATAAGAGATACCGCAGCTACTACAGATATAATAATACATACCACACACAGCACATTTGTTACACTTACCGAAGCCCCAGCTATCATGGTATTATCATATTTCTTAAGCATACTGCTTACATCCATCACATTTATTATATTAATCTTCCTGAAAATTCTAAGGCTGCTCTGCATTGATATATTCTGATATGCAAATGCTTCTGCTCCCGCAATTATTCCAATCAGCACAATTGAACTGATTCTTTTTCTGCACAAGGCAAATACAAGTGATACAACAAGTGATAATGTAATAACAATAACAGATATAATAAAATATCTTATAAAAATGTATACGATTATGCTTACTGGAAGTGTGTAATTGTTATACCCTGTCAGACACTGTACCGGTGCAGTCAGAACATTCCAGCCACCATATATGCACATCATGAAAACAAGACCGCACAGCTGCATAACAAACAATGCCAGCATCGTAATCAGACCAGTTACTATAACATCTTTTGCTGCAATTCTCATTCTTCCATTGACAGCAGTATATGTAATCTGCCACATTCCGTTATCCCTGTATTCATAAATGTTGTAAATAACATATATCATCAACGCAAGAACAACATATATAGAAATATCATTTTTAAGAAACTGCTCAACTGCCCTGCTGTTTACATCCCTGACTTCAACATTTTCAATCCTTTTATAGTCATTTTCCGTCTTATTGATATTAGCCATTGAATCAGTTGTTCCAAATATGCTGAATTTCTTCATGTTTCCGGCACTTGTTATAACCGACCTGACACTTTCCGTATATCCCTCAATATAGGCAGTCTTTTCACTATATTCCCTTGCCAGCCTCTTAAATGTTCTCTTATCATCTTGAGACAATTCATCTGCATGCTGCTGTATTTCTTCTTCCGTATGTCCACCAGTAAGCCAGGTATACTCTCTCACTTTGACATTGTAATTATCTATTCCACAATCCGAAGAATCCCCTGCTAAAATAGCCGCTATGCATATACATGCTGCAACTGCCAGTATTATTATAGATTTTTTATTAAGCAGTCTCCCCAGTTCCTTCATTTACTTAAGCCCCTTAATATCCCCATTTACAATGTTGCTTTTATCTATGTAAACAATCTGGTTATTTACAGATGAAAACATAAACATTTTCCTGCCATCCCCATGCATAATAGAAAATATTTTTTCATTATCCGGGATTGTTCTCTTTGCTACAAGCTTTCCCTCTGTGTCTAACTGATATATAGTGTAATCCAGTGAACTGCTCTGTTTGTTAAAATACATTGCCATACTCTTATACCCTTCATCATCCATCCAGATATAATTTCCGTCAAATGTTATATAAAAATATCCTGTATCATTATCGCTCTTATATATACTTTCTGACTTACCGCTATCAAGATTGCATGCATATACTGTTCCATCTCCAAGCCCGCTATAATACATGGTATTATTATCCGCATCTATACAATAACTGTATGCATTCTTATCCAGTACACATTCTGTATTATCCCCGGTAATTCTGTATATTCCTTTTCCCTCAAGCGAATACAATCCTTTATCATCCTTTGCAACAGATGTTTTTATAAAAAATGTATCCTTTCCATATGTCTTAAGTGAATTAATTCCTATTCCATACCCGGTTTCTTCATAAATCACATCAGAAGAACCAGTATCAAGATTAAATCTGTATAATCTTGCTGTTACATTTCCCTCTATATCCCCTGATATCTCCTGCGATATATATGCATATCCGTCATTAAAGCACACTGATACACTGTCCTGATCACTCATTACACAGATACTTCCTAAATCTGTTCTCTGTGTTCCATCTGCACTTATCTGCACCAGATTTCCTTTAGTACTTAACATATATATACAAGAATTATAGTAATACAATTTGCTTTTAAACTCACTGCCTGAAATATATGCCATACATTCTTCTGAATTATGCTCACATTGCGGTTTATTGCATAACACAATGCTTTCCCCCGACTTATCATCATAAAACATAATATTCTTAGCTGATGCACTGCATTTATTAAGATAATAATATCCTGAGTCACACCGTGCTATTTCATGCATGCTTTCAGAAAAATACGACTGAGTACTGTCAAGGTTATCGCTTCCTACGGATATTGTCTTGCCTGCTTTTCCCTTACAGGAGACAAGCATAACTGACATAAGTATTGCATAAACAGATAAAAATTTTTTCTTTTTCCTTAACATACCAATCCCCCTGATTGTATATACGAAAACCATCTGTCAAAAGTTTCCATTATCACCGACAATTTTCCCATCACTTATCGTTATTATCCTGTCTGTCATTCTGGCAATATTCTCATCATGCGTTACTATAACAACTGTTTTACCGGTTCTATTAATCTCCTTCAGCAGTTCCAGTACTTCATGTCCTGTTTTCTGATCCAGTGCCCCAGTCGGTTCATCCGCAAGTATAATATCCGCATCTGTTACAAGCGCTCTTGCTATAGCAACCCTTTGCTGCTGCCCACCAGACATTTTACCTGGAAGCTTATCCTTCTCTGACAAAATCCCCAGATATTCCATCTGCCTTAAAATTATTTTCTTCCTTTCCTTGCGCTTTACATTAGCGGCAAGAAGAGGAAGTTCAATGTTCTCATACGCAGTATAGTAGTCCATTAATGCAAAATGCTGGAATACAAATCCTATTTTCTGCTTTCTTATTTTATGTATCTTTGCCCTGTTACATGCTGTCACTTCTGTGTCATCAAGATAGTATATTCCTGATGTAGGACTATCCATACAGCCAATAATTTTCAAAAGCGTACTTTTCCCGCTTCCTGATGTTCCCATAACTGCTACAAATTCACCATCATTTATTGTAAGATTCACACTATCAAGTGCCTTTGTATTGTCAACTTTCTCGTTATATATCTTTGTAATATTCTCTAACTTTATCATTGTATCCCCCTATCAACATGCCTATTGTCTCAGCGAAGTAATTTAAACAATGGATATATCATCGACAACACTATTACAACAGCTATTTCTATAAGCGCTGTACATAAAGTCATAATATTAATTTCAATTAAATACATATCCGTTTTTGCCATGTTTATTATAAATGCACTTAATATAAATATGCATAACGAAACAATACATAATGCTCCGATATTTCCTGCCATTCCCATCAATATTCTCAAATTACTCATTCCATATACTTTTTTTATGGCAATCTCTTTTCTTCTCTGAAGCAGCCAGAATTCTGACATAAGAAGGCAATTAAAAATGCAGAAAACATATACAATAATATTAATTTTCATATTTTCACCTGATAAGTCATCCACCATATCAGATTCTTTTTTTGAATCAATTGTTTTGGAACTTATCTGCGCTGCATTATCGGCACTTTTTATATTTCCAAATACAGTTGCATATGATTCGTTCAGACTGCCATTATTACCCAGCAATTCTACTGTATAATTTCCCTTATTATTTATGACATTTCGTGCATTCTCTCCAAGACATTTTATATTAAGCACCATCTTATAATCATAATAATCCGACTTGTCGCTTCCAATAACACCACATACTTCATATTCCTCATTCTCAATTGTCACATACTTCTTTCCATTTTTCTCATATGCATCTTTATACTTATATTTCCCAACTGCTATAAGTCTTTTGCCATTATCTGATTTCTCACTTCCAGGAAGCCTTCCGCTTATCATCTGATATGGTATATCCTCATTATACTTAATAATTACTTCACATCTTGTGTTAGCATTAATCTGTGCATAATACAAAGACAATTTTCCTGCAATAATCAGATTTCCCTCGCTAAGTCCACTGTCCACATGTTCCACAACATTCCTGCCATTACCCGTGACCACTTCCATTTCTATCCTGTTTTTATACAGTGATTTCAGCCTGTCCTGTTCCTTGGCATATGCCTTGTTATATATTGAAAGACCACCAAACACAGAATAAAACATAACCAGCTGGCTTACTATAAAAAATACAGATATTAACTTATACCTGAAAATATTTCTAAATATATTTCTTATCACCAGCTATTCCCCCTTCCCATGCCCATGTCTGCCAGAGAAGTTTTATTAATCATTACAGCTGGTACAATACATGATAAAAATAACAATATAATCACTGCAACAGCAAATATAACCGGCATATAATTCACATGTGCTACATATAATCCCTCATACAATCTTCCTGTTGACACAACTTCTTTATATGCAAATATTTTTCCAAATACACTTTTCTGCCTTATATTCCATGTACTGACCGCAGCCAATATTATAACTATTATATTTTGAGCAACAATCATCCACACAATATCTGCTTTACACATACCATTTGCAAGCATAATCGCATAATTTTCTTTATTCATAAGACAATAAACAATATTAGATGCAGCTACAGATATAATAGCTAATATTGTTATCATAATAGCAGCGATAAAAACTGTATCATCAAGGATATTACTTTGTTCCTTCTTCTGCGTTATTTCGTCACCATAATTAATTACGCTTACATTTATTCCTTCTTTATAACAATAATTTTTTATTTCATCAGAAACCTCTGTAAACTTATCTGATTCACACTCTAAATATATATCATTGGAACGGCTGCTTGCTACTGTCTTTAACTCCTTTTCCAGACTTCCTGCAATCACTAAAGCTGTATTATCCAATGTATACTGATCCCATTCACCATAAGATCCACCAAATAACTGTTCCTGATGTATCCATCTTGAACCTTTATCTAAAAATCCAGCTATTCTTATCCTGCTTATATCATCCCCGTCATAATAGTCTAAAAAATCCCCTTCTTTATATGTCCCTCTGTAATTACATCCCAGAAATACAATTCTTTCATTCTCTGAAAGAGACTCTATATACTTTCTTTCAGTCTCACTTATTTTAATATTGCCAATTCCTAATAATTCTTTTTGAATCATCTGTGCAATAATATAATCCCCATCTTGTGTATATAATGTCTGATTTAAAATATACCCACTGCATTTTATATTATCTGATGATTGCATATGTTCATATAGTCTGTCTGATACAGACTGTGTCATATCCCTGCCAATAAAATGTACATATCCTGTATTATACGGATTTACTGCAAATGATTTCTCCACCTGCCATACTTCATACCGGTTTCCAATATACTCTGTCAGGACCTTATCAATTAAAACAAATGACACCATGCACATTCCATACAATAATATTGTGACAAAGAATCTTCTCGTATAATTTCTAAAAACCAATTTTAATTTGTTATACCATCTCATAATTTTTCCTTATATAACATCACAAAAATATCTGTTAATTATTAATTAGCTGTTCGGCATGTTCCGTCTTCCATTGATTAAACAGTTCATTATTTGTTATGTTATATCCCCCGGACTTCTCAGTTAATAAATATACTTTTTCTCCAATATTTTCAAAGTGATAATCTATGATGTAATTAATATAATCACCTTTTTTATTAAGCTGTGTGTAGTCTATATAATATACACCTGTCTGATTTATATCCTTTGTACATAATAAATCACATGATTTATAATTATTCTTTTTTAATGTATCCTGATAATTTAAAAATTCCTTACTTCCAAATGTTTTTCCAAATTTATCCTTAAATAATGATTTAGGTATTCCATACACAGATACCTTCATTGTTGGTATTTCATCATATACTTCTTCATACATTGCAACAGAAAAAGCACATATATCCTCTGTAATCATTGTTTTGGATGTTGACTTTGACTCGCCTGCATTTTCTGCGCTATATACAAATGCATATGATGCCATGTCGCTCAGATTCCAGTCAGGAACTGTCTCTCCTGTTTTATAATATTTACGTGCAAAATCCGGAACTGTGCATGCTTCTATAAATGGTGTATTACAATTTGAACTTCGTTGTAATGCCGTACCTGTTGGAGTATTATTCAATTCATTCTGTTTATACAGACTATTAATTTTCTTATTTACACTATGATCATCAAGATAGAATACTCCACTTTTTTTATTCTCAACATATGGAATAAAGAGAGTGACTTTTGGATTTTCATTTTCTACTCTGTAAAATCCGTTAATTATGGTATCTCCTGTATCAGATGTTGATGTTTCATACTCCTGCAGAATATAATCAGGCTCTGCCAGTGTCTCTTCCGCTGAACCATTTGTTTTTCCACATGCAGATGTCATAACTGACATAAGTACCACAAAAACAGATAAAATTTTTTGCCGTTTGTTTGACATACCAATCCCCCCTTATTGTCTGAAATATTATCTATATGTATATACGAAAACTATCTGTCAAAAGTTTTATATAAGTTTCCATCTTACATAAAAAGTTATTGCAATCATAACTCCTACCGATGCAACCTGAAACGCCCTGTTTAATTTTCCTTTTGAGATATAAGATATTAATATACTTACATTCATAGCCGTAATCACCAGTACAAGCTCTATAACTGTCCGCAATAACATATATCCGGCTATACTTACAGATGTAATAACATTTCTGATAAAACTGTATGAATATATGCCATGTCCCAGCTTATCATATATTGACTTCAGGCTGAGTGCCGGTGCCTGTAAATATGGCATTCCATAAATGCTATACATATAAATATATTCTATTGTAAAAACAACAACTGTAAGGACTACTGTAAATATTAATGCTGATATGTACTTTTGGAGTTTACGATTTCCCCTTCCATTCACGGAACCATTAAGTATCATTTCCATTCCTGTCACATACTCTAACTGTATGTTTTCTGCCGTAATAAACATAACTGCTATAATAAGCGCTATTAATATCGTTGTTTCCCTCATAGCTGAACCACTGCCAACAATCTCTGTATATCCTCTTTCAGACATTATCCATGCATCTACTCCATACTCTTGTTTAACATCATCCAGATATAAAAGTTTATCCATAAATTCTGCACAAAAAGCAGCTTTTGTTTTTGCATATTCATACTGGCCGTTGAGTTCATAATATCTGTCATTCCAGTCAGTTCCAGCTTCATCAGTATCCTTTATCGCAACGAGATTTTCCAGTTCCTGCAAGGCATCGTTAACATCATTAATTCTTTGCTGTGTATATTCTTTTATATATTCCTTATCCTGTCCTCCATGTTCTATATACATCTGATCCTTTAATGACTCTGCATCTGTATATTTCATAACTCCATTAGTTGAGGCATACACAACAACAAATATTACTCCTGCTATAAACCATACTCCATGCCCAGAAAAAACTAACTTGTGAAATTCCTTTATAAACTGTGGCATTTTTGCCAGTATATGCTGATATCCCTGACTTACAATTCCTACACATCTGTCCCATAATGTAATTTTCCCATAAGGACGCATCGAACTGCTATTAACATATGCTATTCCTGTCATTACCACTGTTATAACAAATATCGCAAATAACACTACTGAGGAAACAGAAAAAACATATTCCGCAAACCCCCAGTTCAAATATGTTTTTAGCATTTCATTTAATTTTAATGCATTGATAATATTAACAAAATGCAGGAAACTCCATGTGCTGTTTACCTCAACATTATTGTATAATACAATCTCTATTCCGATAAATGCGGCTATGCAGATTACTGCATAATTTCTCTGTCTAAAAATCACAAAGATTGTCCACATCAGTAACCCCATAAGAACGGTAACTATAGCAGCAACACCAATCAGTATTAAAACATATTGGATTTTACTTATGGGATATGTAAATTTATCAAATCCCGTAATATTTTGTATAGGATTATTCAAATCTTTAACACCGCCATACAAAACCAGCGAAGCTGCAAATGTAGATAATGACATTAATATAACTGTAACCAGACCACCGGCTGCAATAACAATCATATTCGTGAGACTTATATACTCTCTTCCATCCTTTGTGCTGTATGTTATCTGCCACATTCCATTTTCACGATACCTGAACAAATCATATACAATAATCATCAGAAAAAAGAATGAAATATAATATGAATAATAATACTCAGTAAAAGCTTCAACTGCCCTGCTGTTATCATTGCTCACATCTACATGCGCAATCCTTTTAAAATCGTCAGCTGTTCTTATTATATTACTGTATGTAAATGTTTTCTTCTTGTTAAATATTGAAAACTTCTGTAAATTGTCTGCATTTTTAATCACATCATTAATATTGTCATAATATTTTTCCAGATATTTCTCATGAGTATATATCTCCCGTTCCGTCAGTCCGTTCCTGCTTTTAGGAATATTAATATATGAAAAAAGTCCCAGATTAATAAGCATAAGACACAACAATATTATTATTTTCTTATAATTAAATACCCTTAAAAACTCTGACATAACTTTATCCCCCATAAGTTATATATGTCACTTGCTGTCCGCTCTGTATATGCTGAATGGTGATACATCACCCCTGGACGCTGTACTGAACACCAGATATTGCTGTTCCTCCCGCCCGTCTTTATATGTGAGTTTAACTTCAATAACACATTTATTAATTTTTTCTACTGCATCATTTTTCTCTCCATTCACTTCTTTACTCTGATACAGGTTCTCCCCATATAATCTGACCGGAATACTCTGAACTATATAGAATTTGAGATTTTCCTGATTATCCGGATCAACATCTACCCATTTACTTGTGTATCTTCTTTTTTTATTTTTTTCACTAGAAAGAGTCTTTCTTTTATCATTAATAATTATTATTGATGCATTTGCTGCACGGAGAGAAAACTTTTCAATATCTTTATCTTTAAACAGTTCCGGCATGCTGTATGCAATTATATTTATTCTTCGCATAGTATCACTGTTATCATCAGAATTTCCATAAACGCTGTCAGAATAAAAATCACTAACTATACATTCAGCATTATCACGGTTTACATCCACATCCGGATATCGTATTTCCAACTCTGGATATATTTCTCTTATATACCTTTCACCGCCAATTCTGGTCTTTTTTAATATCGGATAATCAACTTTCCTGAATATAAAAAACAATGCTGCACCAGCAGCAACTAAGCACAACACTGCTGCCACAATCATTAATACCTTTTTTCGATGCATTAACCTTCCCCCATTCTGATCCGGCTATTCACCTATAATTTCCCATGTGCCTGCATTTTCTATATTTTTCTTATCAATATACATATATTCACTGGAATTATCATCACTCCATGCAAACATACACCTTGAATCCCCAAAATACATAGTCATTACACTGTCACACGAAATCTCGTTAATCTGTTCCCCTGATGTATTTAACACCATACATTTTTTATTTCTATCATCATAGCTGTAATAATAAACCTGATATAATATGTTATCCATATACACATACTTTCCGTCATATGATAAACTGCACATGTCATATGTCTTATCAGACTTTAATATAAGCTGTGTTGTCTGTTCATTTATGTCCGAAAAATACAATCCTTGTCCTGTAACATAATATGCAAATATATTTTTTTCTGGGATAATACAATAATCTGATACATTTTCGTCACTTACAAGACTTATATTCCCTGTATGATAATCATATGTATACAATCCCCTTGTTTTAGAATTATAACTTCTTTTCTCTGCCTGCTCCTGTACCTCAAAATACAGCTTATCTCCATAACTTTTTACATTTGCAATTGATATATTCTTTCCGCTTATTTCATAAATATCCTTTGTACTGCCATCTTTAAGAGCGATTCTCTTTATAACCTCTGTAAATTCCTCATCCAATGTATAATGAACATACTGATAATATGCATATGCATAGTCTCCATGAAATACAAGCTTTGTAGAAGAATCCTGCCCGCTAGGCATTATTTCTGTTATCTCTTCACTATTATTTCCAGCTGTATCCATCCTTACAAGAACAGACATACCGCCAGAGTACTTCATATAATAAAGATAGCCATCATGATAATAAATATTATCTGCTATGTATGCCCGGCTACCCATGTATGCATTACAAGACGAACTTTTATGATTGCATTCCGGCTTTGCACACGCAATAATGACTTCCTTAGTGTCATAATCAAAATACTTAAGATACTGCATATCAGATGTTAAAAAATAATATCCATCTTCTGTTGCAGTAAAATCATGCAATCCAACACCCTTCCAGTAACTCTGTGAATCATCAAGTACATATCCCCCACTTATTGATGAGTAATCCGGTTCAGACGGTTCACTTTTTATCCTGTTAGTGACAATATACACAGCAACAAAAACCAAAAGTACTGCCACAATTGAAAATAATATTATCAGCTTCTTTTTCTTCGACATATAGTATCACCCCCTGATTATATATACGAAAACTATCTGTCAAAAGTTTTAGTTATAACCCCATATTTCCATAAATAATGCAAAAAACAATAGCACCAATAATAATACATATTGATGCAATCCTTCCTCTCACACCAGTGAAACGGCTGCACAAAATATATGTAAAAGCGAATACAACAATCATTATTACCAGTCTTATCAGCAGACGGATTATTATAAATGTGCCTATAGTTAAATAAAAGCCACTATCCCGCATGAACATAAGACTCATTAAAGGTGCATCCAGATATGGCATTCCATAATATCTGTACATACACCACATATCTATTCCGTACACAATTACAAAAAGCACCATACAGAGTACCGCTGAAGCAGCTATTCTTTTAACCTTAATCATATGCTTTCCGCTTGCTGCTTCGACTATATATTTAGTACCCGTGCTTGTCTCAATTCCAATATTTTCCGAAACTATAAGTACTACAGATACAAGAAGCGCTATTAGAATAACTATTTCACGCACCTTCCCATAGTCTCCGAAAATCTCTTCATATCCTCTTTCTGACATCATATAACCAGCAATTCCAGTATCTTCTTTAAGACTATCCAGATAATCACATTTTTCCTGAAACTCCCTGACAGCAGAATATCTTGATGAATATACAAGTACAGCTGAATTAATCTCTGAGAAATCTTCCATTGAAATCTCACCATTTTCATACTTTACTGAAGCTTCATCTGCTAATTGTACAGCTCCAATATAATCATCTTTACGCTCCTGTATCATTTCTGTTATTTGTGAATAATCTGCCCCGCCTTTTTCGAGATATATTTTGTCACGCTCCATTGCATTGTCAGAAAAAGTCATTTTTCCATAACTCACAAAATACAGAACAACAATCAGAAGAACTGCTATCACAGTAATTCCACGGCTTGTTATTAACAACTTATGCAGTTCTTTCATGAAAACCGGCATTTTCCCCAGAACATGTTGGTATCCCTCACTTATCCGTCCGGCTATGCCTGCAAGCAGACTCTTATGCTGCTGCGGACGCATCAGAACTGTTCCGGCAAATGCTATAACACCTGCTGTACATAAAAGAACTATAAGGGTAATGAGCATAATGGCAGATTCAGATATAACAAATGTTCCTCTTCCATGATTTGCATATGTGCTTATAATTTCATTAACTTTCATAAGCCGGACCAGATTAATCTTCCTTAATATGGCATATACACTATGTACCGGTATCTTAAAATACATAAACACTTCCAGCCCTGCAAATATCCCTGTTATTATCAGTGCATGGTTTCTCTTTCTGTTCACCACAAAAACTGCCCACAAAACAACACTAAGCACTATTATTGCAAATGTACTATATACGTAGTTATACAATACAAATTCTATCTGACTCATAGGAAGTGAAAACCTTGAAAATGCAGGAATAGATTGTACAGTTGCATTAAGTGACTCTGTTCCTCCATACAGAAACAAAGATGCAGCAAAAGTTGTAATATACAATCCCGCAGTTATTGCCACTCCTGATACAACTATTATCAGAAACCTGCGTAGAGCAAGACCTTGCCTTCCGCCACCTGCTGCATGTACAATCCCCCACATTTCATTATCTCTTTCCCCTGACAGTTCATATATTATGAAAACCATCATAAGCATTGAAAAATAAAATGTATAATAATATTTCACAAAATTTTCTGTAGCTTTACAATTCACTGGATACAGTGAAACATCTGACACTCTTCCAAAATCCTTTGCCGTTTTTAAAATATTGTTATATGTAAAACTATCTTTATCTGCAAATATGGAAAAAGTCATAAGCTGCTGTGCATTAATCTGTATTTGTCTTATATCATCAGAATAATGCTTAATATACTCAAGCTGTTCCTCCTGATCCGTACTGTTTCTTAATTCTTTAAGCCCTGTGCCTCTGGTCTGCTGATATGTATACAGAAAAACATTTATAATAATAAATGCCATAAATACCAGCAGAATTTTTCTGTTTAACAGTCTTTTTAACTCATTCATCAAATACCTTCTATTAAACTCTAATCAACCGTAACAATCTTAAATTCGCCTGAAATACTGCTCTTATCAATGTATGCCAACTTATTTTCATACTCAAAGAAAAGATACTTTTCATCTCCATAAAACACATTTCTGATTTTCTTACTGTCAAGTTGAATAGTATTCACAACATTTCCTGAAGGTTCAAGAACATATATCACAGGAGTTATTTTCTCTCTTAGATTAGTTAAACTTCCTATTCCTCCATTATACATGTAAATATACTTTCCATCAAAAGATATTGTCGCCATTGTAATTGTATCATCAGCCTTGTACAATAATTCAGACTTGCTTTCGCTCAGCTTTCTTGAATACAAGCCCTTACTTATCACATAATAATAAAGAACATTATTTTCTGTATCTACATAATAGTCTGATATATTATCGTCTGAAACCTTTTCACTTTCTCCTGTCTCATAATCATAACAATACAGCTTATAGCTGATATCTGCCTTCGCCGTCTGCTTATCGATTGAACAATTAAATATCTGGAAAAACATCTTTGTACCAAAACTTCTTGCACCATATATGGCATTATATGCTCCCTTATAAGAAAAAGCCTCACTTGTCTTTCCCGTTGATAATTCAACCTTCACAATAGTCTCTGTATCATTCTCACTGCTGTCTACTGCTCCTGTATGTCCAATATGATTATATGCATACGCACAGTCATCATGGAATACTAATGAAACCGATGTAGTTGTATCGTTGGCAAATAATGCAGCAACATCCTGTCTGTTGCTGCCATCCTTTTCAATCCTTACCAGCTTAGCCAATCCATTCTCTACTCTTACAACATATATACTGCCTTTATAATAGTGAACTAATGATGAAAGATAGTCACTTCCTAATACTGCATTACAATCAGATGAATTATGCATACACTCTGCTTTTGCACATACTGGTGTTGTCTTATGTGTACTATCATCGAAATATTTCAATGTAGTTGTAAAGTTGTCATCGTTCCATTCAAGATAATAGTATCCTGTCTCTGCCTTTGCTACACCATGCGAATCAGTTCGCCAGTAACTCTGTTCTTCCTGTTCATTCCCAGCACTTCCAATATCAATACTTTTATCCTTCTTACCATTTTTTGTAACCATTACAACTACCAATATAATAATTGCAACTAAAACTACTGCTAAAATGCTTATAAATATTATTTTATTTTTCTTTTTCATAATAACAATCCCCCTATTAATAGTTAAAAATCATGCCTGCAATAATTACAGGCATGAAATACAATCTAATATTATCTTATGGTTCCAAATGTAAACTAGTATATGTACTTCCCGTGTCAGAGCATACATAATATCTAGTATACGAATATCTTGTCAGATACGGAGTCTGTCTACCCGCACTTACACTATATCCATACTGATCACCAGCTGCAAAATTATATCTTTCATTATCATATAATGCAGAAAATTCAACATATCCTACCAATGTCAATTCTGACTGATCATTCGCATCCAAATAAGCAAATGCAGAAAATTCATCCATCGATAAATAATAATAAAATCTAGTATCTCCTGCATATGCATGACCACTTCTTGAATCACTATAACTTGCATATGCTCCTATTGTACCAACTCCCATAACATTGATAACCATAGCTAATATTAATATACTTGTAATTATTGTAGTCTTAACCACTGTACTCTTCTTCATACTTTAACCTCCTTAAAGTATATCATGTTGATATATCTAATATCAACAACTTTCAGTTACTCTTGTGTAATTACCTACACGATTACTTCTTTTCTTTCTTTTTTAATACATCAGGTTCTTTTGGCTGATATAATCCAAAAAAAGATGCTGAATTAGCAGACATTTTTGCTGTTCTCTTAGCTGCTTCTGCCATTCCTTTAAGAATCTGTTTCATGAAATCTACCCTCCTTTCGTATTCCTAATAACAGTAACAGTCCTATTATCAGAAGCATTGTATTAATATACAGGCTTATATGACATAAGATTGTATATTCCCCATATCTTATGACCATGCTCATAATATTTAACATAAATGATATCAGCATAGATGATATTCCTAACCCAGTGCTTATAATCATATATTTGTGCTTTTGTTCAATAGTAAGCCTCTTATTATGATGTTCTAGTGGTGCATTAAGTACAATTATCAGATATCCAGCTGCGGCTATAATCCATGTCAGAACATCTCCTTTAACAAGCATCTGGATTCTAAGTATAATAAATGAAATTAGAAAAACTCCACAATAACATATATTACATCCCAGATGCGTATCCGCATGATATCCACCCGTATACATTCTTATGACAACCATCATTATGTTGTATACAATGGCATACCATATATTGCATGTTATCAATCCTATAATAATTACCAGTGATACATTTATAATTCCTGATATTATTAATTCCATACCATATGCACACACTTCTTTTTCTTCTTCTGTAATCACATCCTTAGACACAAAAAAATCAGCTATAACCAATGCAATTGAATGAATCATTTACATAATTCCTTTCACTTTATACATTGATTATAGCTGTTTTAACTTTTTAAAAAAGTAGTTTGGCATATTCGGTAATATATGGCACATTCTGCACATTTTTATTTCTTAAAAAACTATTGACAAATCTTTTTTAATCTGCATCTGCACATAAGATAATTATCTCCCTGCTGTTCATAGTTGATAGTTCCATTATATTTATCAATAATATCCCTGATATTCATAATTCCAAATCCATGTATACCCTTATCTTTCTTGGTTGTATTCATGTCTGGATTATTCTTTAATACATTGCCTGGTGTTGTATTGCCTATATATATACACAGATTCCCATTATCCTCTGATATCTGCAGCTTTATTGTAGGATTATTGCTCTGTGCTGCCGCCTCAATAGCATTATCACACAGATTCTCAAGAAGTATATACAGATCCATATCATCAACACCTGTAATATCTCCCAGTACATAACATCCCATGTCAATTCCAGAATCATGACACTGATTAATCTTTCTGTTTAACAGATAATTAAGTACAATACTATTACTTATAATCTCTGCAAGATTAACATTCTTCTGACCCGTACTGTATTTATCAAGCATTTCTGTTGCTTTGGCATACTGTTCATCATTGATAAGTTCTCTGATAAGTATTAAGACATTCTTAATATCATGTCTCTGCTTACTGTTCTGCTTCTGCATATCAAGTATTGATTCTATATCCTTTTCCTTCTGCTGATATGCACCAAGCATAACCTGCTGCCGCATTTTCTGTTCATATAACTTCTGTTCCATAATAAGCAGGAATACACTTATAACATTAATTATTATAATACCTGCCATTGCAATAAATGTGTATATTACATTCATCTCGTAACTATTATCTGAACGATATACCATAAAACAACATACTATGACTGAGATTGCCGGTATCATTGACATTATAAACATATATTTATTATCTTTTGCTATTAACAATTTCTTTATTTTTATAAGGAATATAAAGAAAAATACTAATAATAACTGATTAAGCACAGCTCCTGCATACCTGTAAACTGTGCCATATTCAATGATAATAAGAAAATCTTTCTTAACAACAAGTGATACCAATCCGCCACCTAATAACGAACTTCCAGCAAGACAGCATATCATCATAATATTATAGAATATCTTCTCTATAATCGTTCCGCCTAATACTACAAAGCTGAATATAAGAGAATACACCATATATATGTATATTCCAACACTTTCAAAGTATACAATATGGTTAGATACTGTAAGATATATGAATGTAATCACTATCCCGATTATGCCTGTGCATTTCTTATTGTACTTATCCTTACACCCAAGACTAACCATAAGGAATACTGTCACAACCACACTTTGAAACAGATTTATGGCATTTTCAAATATTATATCCATCATATAAACATTCTCCTTATTTCATCGACTCTGCTCCTGCTTATGTGATAGATTGTGCCATCCTTCATAATAAGGTTATCTCTTTTTCTTTCTCTTATATAATCCTTATTAACCATCTCGCCCTGTGATATCTTAATGAAATCGAACTGTTTTAATTGCTCTTCATATGTGCTTAGATTCGCTCTTATTTTTCTCTCACCATTCTCACTTTTGAATATAAGATCATGTTTTATTACATTCACAGACACAATATCTGAAAGTCTTATTATATCGCCTTTCTCAATTACAAGTATTTTCTTTTTTTCTTTGAGAAAATCCATAATATTATACATTGTCTGTACAATATCTTTTTCAATATTATTTTTTCTTATAAAATCAATAGGAGTAAGACCGAATACCTGATACACATAATTGCTATGTGACGTACAGAATACTATTCCTGCATTTTTCTTTAATCTGCGTATTTCCCTTGCAATGTCTAATCCGCTTACATTCCCACACTCAATATCAAGTATGAATATATCTGTGTCTTCTATCGCTTCATCAAGCATTTCTTGCGGAGACTGATATATCACAACTTCTGCTATATCAGTCTCTGGCACATGCTTTGCATATTCAGTCTTTATATATTTACCTATTAATCTGCCATGCTCCGGCTCATCATCGCATATAGTAAATCTAGTCAAGCCACTTCCCCCTGTGTGAATTGCTTAAGCATTTCTTCCCAGTTCAAATGCCTTCCTGTTAAGCTCAAGGAATTTAGCAGGAACATTTTTCTCTATAGCATCCTGCCACTGCTCGTCTGTGATATCAGGGAAGTATGTTGAGAATCTTCCCATAAGTGCTATATTAACAGCCTTAGAAGAACCTGCCTCCTCAGCGAGTGCAAGGAAATCCTTCGCATCCACCTTGGCGCCTGCTGCTGTAAGCTTCTCAATAAGTCCTTCCGGATACTCTGCTGCCCCTGTAATTACAGGCATTGGCTCCATCTTCTGTGTATTGGTGATGATAACTCCGTCCTTCTTTAAGAATTCAACCCATCTTGCAGCCTCTAACTGCTCAAATGAGATGATAACATCAGCCTCACCTTTATCGATTACCGGTGAATATACCTTCTCTCCGTATCTTACATAAGTTACAACTGAACCGCCTCTCTGGCTCATTCCGTGTACCTCTGAAACCTTAACATCATATCCCTGCTTTAATAATACATATCCTAACATCTTGCTGGCAAGAAGTGTTCCCTGTCCGCCAACACCAACTATCATAATATTCTTTGTCATATTGAATCTCCCTTCAGTTACCTGTCTATACTTACATTCCTATTGCATCGAATCTGCACATCTGCTTGCACACTTCACATCCGATACATAACGTTGGGTCAATATGTGCTTTCTTATCCTTGAATGATATAGCAGGACAGCCAATCTGCATACATGCCTTACAGCCTTTACATTTGTCCTGATTAATTGCTATTGCAGGCTTATGGACAGTTCCCTTAATCATTACACATGGTCTTCTGCTTATGATTATAGACGGTTCTTTAGCTGCAAGCTCCTCTGTCACTGCTGTCTCAACTGCTGCGAGATCGTATGGATCAACAACTCTTACTCTGTTAAAGCCTAAAGCCCTGCATAATGCTTCAAGGTCAACCTTGCCTGCCGGCTCGCCTCTTAAGTTCTTACCAGTTGTAGGATTCTGCTGATGTCCTGTCATACCTGTGATTGAGTTATCAAGAATAATTACTGTTGAATTACTCATGTTGTAAGATATATCTGTAATTCCAGTCATTCCTGAATGCATAAATGTTGAATCTCCGATAACACCTACGCTGTTGCTCTCACCAGCTTCTCCCATAGCCTTGTTGAAGCCGTGAAGTCCTGAGCATGACGCACCCATGCAGACATTAAGATCCATCGCATTAAGTGGTGCAACTGCGCCCAATGTATAACATCCAATATCTCCGTATACCATAATCTTCTTCTTGTGAAGAATGTAGAATATTCCTCTGTGTGGACAGCCGGCACACATAACTGGTGGTCTGCCCGGAATCTGTGCATCTATTGTTGTGTATTCAGGTTCTTCCATTCCCATACATTTCTTAATAAGATTCTGTGAGAATTCTCCGCATATTGGAAATGTATCTTTACCATGAACCTGTATTCCTAGCTGCTTGCAGTGGTTCTCAATAATTGGGTCAAGCTCCTCTATTACATAGATTTCGTCCTTGCCCTCTGCAAAATCTTTGATAAGCTTCTCTGGAAGTGGATATACCATTCCAAGCTTAAGTACGCTTACTTTATCGCCAAATACCTCCTTAGTATATTGGTATGATGTTGAAGATGTGATAACACCAATCTTCTTTCCATTGACAAGACTTCCCTCTGCACACTCTTCAATTCTGTTAATTCCACTTGTCTCTGCATACTGTATAAGGTCAAGTGTTCTCTGCTCAACTCTTACATGTGCATCTCTTGAATTCTTAGTCATCATGACCTTAGTTGGGTCTTTTACATAAGGAACCTGTGCAGGCTCTACTCTTTCCTCAGGACATACAACACTCTGTGAATGTGCAACTCTTGTACACATTTTGATAAATACCGGTGTATTGTATTTCTCTGATATCTCATATGCTTCCTTAACGAAAAGTCTTGATTCTTCTGAATCTGCAGGCTCAAGCATAGGTACTTTGGCTGCAAATGCATAATGTCTTGAATCCTGTTCGTTCTGTGATGAGTGCATTCCCGGATCATCTGCTACACAGATTACAAGTCCTGCGTTAAGTCCCTGATATGATATTGTAAATAACGGGTCTGCTGCCACATTTAAACCAACATGCTTCATTGCACATGCTGCTCTTACTCCACCGAGTGTTGCTCCGTGTGCTGCCTCTAATGCAACCTTTTCATTAGGCGCCCACTCGCAGTATATCTCATCGTATTTTGCTGCTTCTTCTGTTATCTCTGTACTTGGTGTTCCCGGATAACTTGATATTACCTTACAGCCTGCTTCATACATTCCTCTTGCAACTGCCTTATTGCCCAGCATTAATTCTCTCATAACAATCTCCATTCTATGTATTCTTATCAGCCTTTATTTTCCTGTTCTACAAGTCTGTCTGCGCCGTACATCTTACGAAGCTTCGGCTTCTCAATCTTTCCTGTAGCATTACGCGGAATATCTGCAAATATAATCTCTTTCGGACGCTTGTATCTTGGTAGCTCCATACAGAAGTCTTCTATCTCTTCCTTAGTACATGTAACTCCGTCCTTAATTTCTATGATAGCCGCTGTCTTTTCGCCCAGTCTGTGGTCTGGAAGTCCGATAACAGCTACATCCTTAACTTTATTAAATCTTCTGATGAAGTCCTCTATCTGAACTGGATAAATGTTTTCTCCACCGCTTACGATAACGTCTTTCTTTCTGTCTACAAGGAAGTAGAAACCGTCCTCATCCTGCATAGCCATATCACCTGTATATAACCAGCCGTCCTTAAGAACTTCCTTAGTAGCTTCCTCGTTGCGGTAATAACATGTCATGACACCAGGTCCTTTAACACAGAGTTCTCCGACATCTCCCTGTTTTACTGTATTACCGTCTTCATCAACTATCTTACATTCCCATCTGTAACCCGGAATTCCGATAGCACCAACCTTATTGATATTCTCAACACCAAGATGTACACAGCCCGGACCTGTTGATTCTGAAAGTCCGTAGTTGGTATCGTACTGGTGCTTAGGGAAGTACTCCTTCCATCTCTTGATAAGTGAAGGTGGAACAGGCTGTGCACCTATATGCATGAGTCTCCACTGGTCAAGTCTGTAATCTGATAACTTGATGTCTCCTCTGTCGAGCGCATCTAATATATCCTGTGCCCAAGGCACTAACAGCCACACGATTGTACATTCTTCATCTGATACAGCCTTAAGAATTGTCTCCGGCTTAGTTCCCTTAAGAAGTACTGCTTTGCTTCCTGCCACAAGACTTCCCATCCAGTGGAACTTCGCTCCTGTATGGTAAAGTGGAGGAATACATAAAAATGTGTCATATCTTCCTGTTCCATGGTGCTTCTGCTCCATCTCGGCAGCCTGTGTAAGGCTTCTGTGCTTATGAAGTATTGCCTTAGGAAATCCTGTTGTTCCTGATGAAAAATATATTGCACCGTAATCATCTTCTGTTATTGTTACATCAGGTGCTTTACTTGAACAGTCTGCAACCAGTTCACGGTAGCTTTCTGCAAAGCTTGGACAATTGTCTCCAACATAGATAAGGAGTCTGCCCTTTGATAATCTCTCAGCATTTACTTCAATTCGTCCGATAAACTGTGGTCCAAATACAATAACATCTACTTCTGCAAGCTCTGCGCAGTAATAGATTTCGTCTGAATCATATCTGAAGTTGAAAGGCACTGCTATCGCACCTGTCTTTAACACTCCGAAATATATAGGAAGCCATTCAAGGCAGTTATACATAATAATAGCTACCTTATCGCCCTTCTTGATTCCTCTGCCAATAAGCATGTTGGCGAATCTGTTCGCTTTCTCGTTAAATACACTCCATGTAATCTCTCTGCGGTATGGTGAATAAGTTGTAGGCTCAATAAGCCCGAACTCCTTCCATGTCGTTCTTCTCGTATCCTTTTCATCAGGATTGAGTTCTACCAATGCAACCTCGTCTGGATATTCTCTTGCATTGCGCTCTAAGTACTCTGTAACTGGCATAATAATTCCTTCCCTGCTGCCCCCGACAGCATGCAATTTCATTAAGCTATATAATACTATATTTCACTCAAAAAATCTAGGAAACTCCCAACCTTTCTCCGCTCTTTCGTCAAACTTCCCCTTTAATTCCACATTAAAAAATGCTATGATTTAGTTAGTTAAGTTGCGTGTGTGTATCAGGCTGTCCGGCACCTGTCTGTGGCGCTGGAATGAATTTTGACGAGCTGTGCAGGAGTTAAAGCCGCTGTCTGCATAAGTGCATTGCTCAAAAGCTCGTTCAAGCGAAGCGCGTTTGCTTTTGTGCAATGTAATAGACTCTGCAGACAGCGGCTTTTACTCCTGCTAAGCGAGGAAAACCTGAGTTCCAGCGCCACAGACAGGTGCCGGACAGCCTGATACACACGCGCATCTTACTACTACATAACATTTTTTAAAGGGGGATATATTATGGCTTTACATGTTATGGATGAGGCGAACCGCTGCTTACAGTGCAAAGTGCCTCAGTGTCAGAAGGGATGTCCTATTAACACTAACATTCCTATGGCAATCCGTTTACTTAAAGAGAACAAGCTTAATGAAGCTGGCAAAATGCTTTTTGAAAACAATCCACTGACTACTGTCTGTAGTCTTATATGCAATCACGAGAACCAGTGTGAAGGTCACTGCGTACTTGGCAGAAAGGGCGCTCCTGTACATTTTTCTACTATTGAAAATTATATCTCAAGTACATATGCCAACCAGATGACTGAAGGTCCTAAGCCTTCTAACGGCATGAGAGTCGCAATCATCGGTTCGGGCCCTGCCGGTATCACTATTGCAATTATTCTTGCAAGATACGGATATCAGGTTACTATATTTGAAGGAAAGGACAAGATTGGCGGCGTATTAAGATACGGTATTCCGGAATTCAGACTTCCTAAGACCGTTCTTGATGACATTGAATACAGACATCTTGCCTTAAAGGGAATCAAGATTCGTCCAAACACAACTATCGGTGGTGCCATCGGAATTGATGATTTGTTCCGTGACGGCTACAAATCCATATTCATCGGTACTGGTGTATGGAAGCCTAACTCTCTTCACATTAAAGGAGAGACATTTGGCAATGTCCACTTTGGTATCAATTACCTCAATAACCCTGACAGCTATCACCTCGGTGAAACTGTTATTGTTATTGGTGCCGGTAATGCCGCTATGGACGTTGCAAGAACTGCCAAGAGAAAGGGCTCTCGCAATGTCATCTGTTTCTCTATCACTAAGGAAGTTGCCGCGAGCAAATATGAATTCAGCTATGCACAGCTTGAGGGAATCACATTTGAATACAACAAACGCCCTGTTGAGATTAAGGACGATGGCGTTATATTCAGGGATATCATCGAAAATGAGGACGGAACTTTCACTGACATAGAAGGCACTGATACACTTCATCACTCAGACAGTGTTATCATCTCTATCAGTCAGGGACCGCAGAATCGTATTGTCAACACAACAACAGGTCTTAAAGCCACTGCAAGGGGACTTCTTGATGCTGATGAGACAGGCCATACAAGCCGTCCGGGTATATTTGCATCAGGTGATGTTGTAAACGGTGCAAGAACCGTGGTAGAAGCTGTTGCACACAGCAAGATAGTGGCAGAATCAATGCACCAGTATATGCAGTCGCTGCCAAAGGATGAAGAATAATACATATGTAATCAAAAAGGTCAGGAGTTTCAACATTCCTGACCTTTTCCTTAACCATATTATATTATCGCACCTACTAAAACTGTATCCTACATATCAGCAAGCAATTCCTTAGCCTTATCCATAGAATCCATATGAACATAAATATCGCACTTAGAATTCTTACTGTTATTAAGGAACTTGAACACGCCTGTGTGGAAATTCCACTTCTCAAAATATGATATATTGTTTCTTCTAAGAACTCTCTCTATCTTTCTGCTTTCCTCTAATGTTACATCAGAACGCAATAAACGTTCATTAGTTCCGACTTCTGACATATTGCTGCACCTCTTTACTAACGTCTGTTATATTAGTATGTTATCACATTTTCAATGTAAAATCTACTTTAGAAAATTAAAAAATCGGCCTGAACACTTGTCCAGACCGAATAAATATTTTAATAATACGAATTACGCAATTGTGTAAATCCATCCCTTAGGAGCTTCAATCTTGCCCATCTGGATACCTGTTAATGTATCATAGAGTTTCTGGATTGTAGGACCCATCTTCTCCATTCCGCTTGGGAAGCAGATTTCCTTACCATGGTCGTTAATCTTACCAACAGGTGAGATAACTGCAGCTGTACCACAAAGACCACACTCTGCAAAATCCTTAACTTCATCAAAGAGAACTTCTCTTTCCTCAACCTCTAATCCAAGATATTCCTTAGCAACAACCATTAATGAACGGCGTGTGATTGATGGAAGAATTGAATTAGACTTTGGTGTTACGAACTTACCATCTTTAGTGATGAAAATGAAGTTAGCGCCACCAGTCTCCTCAACCTTAGTTCTTGTTGCTGGGTCAAGGTACATATTCTCTGCATATCCTTCTTCATGTGCTGTCATAATTGCATGTAAGCTCATTGCATAGTTAAGTCCAGCCTTGATATGTCCTGTTCCGTGTGGTGCTGCTCTATCAAAATCTGAAACCTTGATAGTAATAGGCTTAGCACCGCCCTTGAAGTAAGGACCTACTGGAGTTGTAAGTACTCTGAACTGATATTCATCAGCTGGTTTAACTCCGATAACCGGATTGCTTCCGAACATATATGGACGGACATAAAGTGTAGCACCTGAACCAAAAGGTGGTACCCATGCTGCATTAGCTTCTACTGTCTTAGCAACTGCCTCTACCCACTTATCTTCTGGGTAAACTGGCATCTCTAGTCTCTCACATGAATCTTTCATTCTTGCTGCATTCAGATCTGGGCGGAACATAACAATGTGACCATCCTCTGTTGTATAAGCTTTAAGACCTTCAAAACATGTCTGTGCATACTGAAGGACACCTGCGCACTCGTTAATGACAACCTTATCATCCTCTGTAAGTGTTCCGTTATCCCATGCGCCATCTTTGTAGTTGGCTACGAATCTCTTGTCAGTCTTGATGTAACCAAAGCCAAGGCTTGACCAATCAATATTCTTCTTTTCCATTGTTAGTACTTCCTTTCATCTAAAGATACCGATGTAAAAAATGTTTTACACGATTTTGAGCATATTTTACGCTCTTAAAAATGCCATGTCAACAATTTTACTCATCTCCAGTAATTTCTGTGTAATATTTAGCATAATCGTTTCTTTCTGCCTTAGTAAATGCGATAGCTGTTCTTGGATGCTGGTTAGTCTGACCAGTAAGCATGTACTGTACATCACATCCCCATACAACGCCTGATGTCTTAAGTGGAACCATATGCTTTTCAATAAACTTAAGAACCGGAACAATATTAAACTTAGGATTTCTTAAGAAACCTAACAATAATTCTGAATAACAGTTACCTGCGCCTCTTCCCATTCCGCTTACTGTTGCATCAAGAAGGCTTACGCCGATTGAACAAGCTTCAATTGTATTGGCAAATGCAAGCTGCTGGTTGTTATGTGCATGAATACCAACGCTCTTTCCATATTTCTCTGCTATCTTAATGTATTTGTCAGCAAGTCTTCTTATCTGCTCTGGGTATAATGAACCATAGCTGTCAACAAGATAGATGTACTGTGCCTTGCTCTGTGATGCAAGAAGCTCTAATGCAAGATCTAATTCATTCTCACCTGCTGTCGATATCGCCATGATGTTAACTGTAACCTCATATCCCATATCTGAACAGTAATTAGCCATCTCAATAGCTGCCGGAATTGTATTAATGTATGTTGCAACTCTCACCATATCAACAACTGACTCTGATTTAGGTGGAATATCTCTCTTCATATTAGTTCTTCCGACATCAGCCATAACTGATATCTTAAGTGGTGTATCATTCTCTCCAACAATAGCCCTGATGTCTTCTTCCTTACAGAACTTCCACTTTCCGAATTCTTTCTCATCAAATATATCCTTATCAGCCTTATATCCAAATTCCATATAATCAACGCCTGCTGCCACATTAGCTTCATAAAGATCTTTAACAAACTCATCTGTAAATTCAAAATTATTCACAAGACCTCCATCTCTTAATGTACAGTCCATAACCTTGATATCTGGTCTGTATGAAGTCAAATTACCCCTGTTTTCTGCCATAACCTGTTTCCTCCTAAAAAGTTTCCTTGTGGAATTGCTTCCGTCTGAAAGCACTCCACCTAAAAGAATTTCAATCTAAAAATATATCTTTCCGGAAATGTTTTGCTTTAAACCGTTACGCTTTAAAGCGTTAAACTGTTTTGAATTATAACACATATATTGAAGTTGTCAACTGTTGATGTAAGATTTTACTTTGCCATCAGCCTCTCCATAAACACATCCATCAGCGCATTAAGTCCCTTAAGGTATTCCTTCGCATTAGAGAACTTCTTCTTAGTCACCGTCCATATAAATGCCGGATTGGCGTCTACCCTCATCTGGATTGCGCCGCCATACTCGTCAAGCAGCTTCTTGATAGCGTCCGGGTCTAATTCAGCCTTAGGATACACGGTCATCACTGTGCGCCATACCGCCGCTCCTGATTCCTGATGTACCACACCGCCTTTTATCTCTATCAGCCCAAGCTTATGCGCCTTGGACTTGATAAGTGCAATCATAAGAAGATTGTCGGCGCATGATGGCACACTTCCGTATCTGTCTGACAACTCATCCTTCATATCAGACAATTCATCCATGTTCTCAAGTGCAGCAATTCTCTTATATATATCAAGCTTCTGGTACTCACTCTTAATATATGTTGCCGGAATATAAGCGTCCACATCTACATCTATTGTTGTCTCAAACTCATACTCATTCTTAATTCCCTTAAGATTGTTGACTGCCTGATTAAGCATTTTACAGTACAAGTCGTATCCTACAGCCGCCATGTGACCATGCTGGCTGTTTCCAAGCACATTTCCTGCGCCTCTGATTTCCAGATCCTTCATCGCAATCTTAAAGCCCGAACCGAAATCCGCAAATTCCCTGATTACGCTTAGTCGCTTCTCCGCTACCTCTGTCAGCACCTTATCTCTTCTGTATAGTAAAAATGCATACGCAGTCCTTGAGCTTCGGCCAACTCTTCCTCTTAGCTGATAAAGCTGAGAAAGTCCAAAACGGTCTGCATCTTCAATTATCATTGTGTTGCAGTTGGATATATCCATACCTGTTTCGATTATAGTTGTAGACACCAACACATCTATCTCACCATTAACGAAATCACACATTATCTTCTCAAGCTCCCGTTTAGCCATCTGACCGTGGGCATATGCCACATTTGCATCAGGAACAAGCTCCTGAATGTGTGCAGCCGCCTCATCAATGCTTCTTACACGGTTGTATACATAGTATACCTGACCATTTCTGGCAAGCTCTCTTGTGATTGCCTCTCGTATCATCTCATCATTATGCTCTGTAACGAAAGTCTGTATCGGAACACGGTCAACCGGAGGCTCCTCAAGAACACTCATATCCCTGATTCCCGCAAGGCTCATGTGAAGAGTTCTTGGAATCGGAGTGGCACTGAGCGTAAGTACATCAACATTATTCTTTAACTTCTTAATCTTCTCCTTGTGTGTAACACCAAAACGCTGTTCCTCATCAATAATAAGAAGTCCCAGATCCTTGAACACAACGTCTTTAGAAAGAAGCCTGTGTGTGCCTATTACAATGTCAACCATGCCCTTCTTAAGTTCCTCAATAGTCTCCTTATTCTGTGCTGAGGTTCTGAAGCTCGACAACTGGGCTACCGTAACCGGAAAGTCCTTCATTCTCTGTTCAAATGTGGTAAAATGCTGACTTGCAAGTACTGTTGTCGGTACAAGATAAGCAACCTGCTTTCCTTCCTGAACCGCCTTAAATGCTGCTCTTATCGCAATCTCTGTCTTACCATAGCCCACATCTCCACATATAAGTCTGTCCATTACCCTGCGGCTTTCCATGTCATGCTTCGTGTCTTCTATCGCATTTAACTGGTCTGTTGTCTCCTCATAAGGGAACATTTCCTCAAATTCCTGCTGCCATACCGTATCCGGTCCAAACTGGTATCCTTCTATTCTCTGTCTCGTGGCGTACAGCTCAACAAGGTCTTTAGCCACTTCTTCAACGGCTGAATGAACCTTTGACTTGGTCTTGCCCCACTCTGGGCCTCCAATCTTATTAAGCTTTGGCTTTTTCTCTACATCTGAACCGGCAAATTTCTGCAGACGGTCAAGCTGTGTTGCGAGCACATAAAGGTTGCTGTTATCTGCGTAAGATATCTTGATGTAATCCTTCTCAACACCTTCAACCTTAATCTTCTCAATGCCCTTGTACTGGCCTATACCGTAATTCTCATGAACAACATAATCGCCAATATTAAGTTCATTAAAGCCGGCAATATTCTTGCCATCGTACTCCTTCTTCTTTACTTTCTTGCGCTTCTTCTCTGTAAATATGTCATTCTCGGCAATGCACACAAATCCCTGCAGCGGATACTCAAATCCCCTATGAAGGCTTCCGTAAGTAACCATCACAAGTCCGCCTGCCATGGATTTATTGCTGTCTTCTGTATAGAAGCTCTCAATTCCAAGCCTTCCGAGGTCATCAACAATTCTGTTAGCTCTTGTTCTTGAGCTGCACACAAGAAGAACTGCGTATTTACTGCGTTTGTACTTCCTTATGTCATCTGAAAGATATTCAAAGCTGTTATTATATGAGCTTATGCTTCTCGCTTCAATATGCATTGAATAATCTATCCCAAAGAATTCCGGTGTGTATTCAAGTGTTGTCAGCACAAGCTGCTTATGTCCGTTCATTGAAAGAACGGCTGTCTCCATATCCATAAACATATGTGTCTGACTTGGTAGCACATAACCACTTTCTAATCTATTCTTCATACTCTCACTGTACTCATAGAAAGTCATGTCGCTGTGTTCCTTAAGCCTTACAGGTTCGTCCACGACAATAAGAGTATCTCCCTTAGGGAAATACTCTGCCAGGCTGCTCACTCTGTCTGCAAATGTATATATGAATTTGCTGTAATCTCCTGTCCTTAACGCGTCATCAAACATTCTGTTAAGATGATTGCCAGCCTCTATCTGTTCCTTAGTACGCTTCCTTTTATCTGCTCCGAACAGCTTCATCTGTTCATCTTTTTCATGTCTGATTTTTTCAATCCCCTGCTCTATCTCATCCTCTGTAAAAAGGAACTCTGTTGCAGGAAATACTGTATAACTCTTATAGTTCTCAATCGAACGCTGGCTGTCTGCATCAAAAGCTCTTATTGAGTCTATCTCATCGTCCCACAATTCAATTCTCACAGGTGCTTCATCTGTATATGAAAATATATCTATTATTCCGCCTCTTATGGCAAACTGTCCTTTGGCTTCAACCATTCCGAATCTCTCGAATCCCATAGCTGTAAGCTTCTTTGCCATATCCTCTACATCGAGTAAGTCACCCTTCTTAAGGTTAATGACTGCCCGCTTGAATCTGTCGACTGGAAGAAGCATATCTGATATTCCATCAATGGTTGTCACAATTGTAAGCGGTCCGTCTGAAGCTTTCTCTGATGATTTCTCCGTTCCAGATTTTACAATGTCCGATTTATTCAATCTGTCAATTATGGCTGCTATACATCTGATTCGCTCTCCGGCAATCTGTCGTCCCTGCACATCTGCGTTATAAAATATTACATCCTTCGCAGGATAATACATTACATTACCACTGTTAAAGAATCTGGCATCCTCCGCCATATCCCTTGCTTTCCCCTCATCACTGGTTATAACCAGCTGGAAGTTGTAATTGCTGGCTATGGCACTTGAAAAATGCAGCTTCTGCGTGTCAATACAGCCACTTACCATTACTGTTCTGCCGCCATCTTTAGCAAGCTCTTTATTAAGTTGTTCCACACCGGCTGTATTATACACCGGCTCAAATATTGCTTTCATATCATACCACCAGTTATCCGTTATATTTATTCATACCACTTTCTATTCCATCTGTAAGTATGCATTCTACAGCTTCACATGCTTTCTTATTAGCCTCTCTTAATGTTGCATATTCCTCTGTAGGAAATTTCCCAAGCACCCAGTCTGCAAGATCCCAGTTCTTAGGCTTATCGCCGACTCCGAACTTTATTCTCTTGAACTTGTCGCTTCCAAGATGTGCTATTATACTCTTGATTCCATTATGTCCACCTGCACTTCCCTTTGCACGGAGTCTTAGCTTACCTACATCAAGACTTATATCATCAAAGATAACAAGAAAATCATCTATATCACATTTGTAATAATCCATAACTTCTCTTATGCACTCGCCTGAATTATTCATATATGTCATAGGCTTAACAAGTATTACTTTCTGACCTGCTATTACGCCTTTTCCGATAAGTCCTTTGTGCTTTGCTGTGTCCACACTAATATTATATTTGTCTGCAAGCTCGTCTATTACTGAAAATCCTGCATTGTGTCTTGTTCCCATATATTCTTTACCCGGATTACCAAGTCCCGCTATTATATACATTGTGTTTTCCTCTCTTTTTATTATAACATTTATTGAGATTATACTTATTCAATAAATTTAAAGCAAGTACAAAAGAGCCAGTCTGCTTTCACAGGCTGGCCCTTACTCATCTTGTATCCGACTGCTTTACTCTTCTACATACTCTGCCTTTTCGTAAGCTTCAAGAACAATCTTCTGCAGCTTATCCCTTGTCTGGGTATTGATTGGATGAGCAATATCGCGATACTCTCCGTCTGATGATTTTCTGCTTGGCATTGCAATAAACAAGCCCTTCTCTCCCTCAATCACCTTGATATCATGTACAACGAATTCGTCGTCTATTGTGATAGACACAACAGCTCTCATCTTACCTTCTTTAGCAATCTTTCTAACCCTTACATCTGTTATATTCATAACGCACCCCTTCTAAAACCTTATGGTTCTTGTTATACTTTAGTCCAAACACCTTCTGTTGCAGCTCTTATTCTTAATAGTATAATGGGCTGTCCTCCACAACAATCCTTACACCATTCTCACCGACATACCTTGAATTAGCTTTAATTGTACTGTTACTTTCAACAATACAGTTCTCAATATATGCATTATCTCCAATATATGCGTTGTTAAGAATAATTGAGTTCTTAATTACACTGTTATTACCAACATATATCTTCTTGAATAACACTGAATCTTCAACAGTTCCGTTTACTATACATCCGCTTGAAATAAGGCTGTTCCTTACATTAGCTCCGAAGTTATACTTTGCTGGTGGTAAATCCTCAACCTTAGAATATACATCCGGATACTGCTTGAAGAAATAATCTCTTACATCTTTGTTAAGGAAATCCATGTTAGTCTTATAATATGAATCTACTGTTGATATATTGCTCCAGTAAGTATCAAGCTTATATCCATATATCTTCTTGATATTCTTATATCTTACAAGGATATCTCTTACAAACTCATGTCTGTCTTCTTCAGCAGCCTTCTCAAGAAGTTCAATAAGAAGTCTTCTTCTTATCACATAGATACCTGTTGAAACTGTTGAAAGATTAGTCTCTAATGGCTTCTCATCAATATCTGTGATTCTTCCTTCTTCTGTCATGGCTACTACACCATAACGACCTATCTCTGAACGGTCTTCCAGCTTCTTCACAACAACTGTAATATCAGCTTTCTTCTCAATGTGATACTGGAGTACTTTATTATAATCCAGCTTATAAACACCATCACCTGATGCAATAACTACATATGGCTCATGGCTCTGTTTTAAGAACTGCATATTCTGATATAATGAATCAGCTGTTCCTCTGTACCAGTTACTGCTCTCTGCTGTAATTGTAGGAGTGAATACGAATAATCCTCCCTGCTTTCTTCCGAAATCCCACCACTTAGATGAGCTTAAATGTTCATTAAGTGATCTTGCGTTGTACTGTGTAATAACTGCAACTTTCTGGATTCTTGAATTACTCATATTGCTTAATGCGAAATCTATGGCGCGATAACTTCCGGCAATCGGCATGGCTGCAATGGCTCTCTTATTAGAAAGTTCACGCATCATTCTGTTATTTCCGCCAGCTAATATAATACCTATTGCTTTCATTAATTATCACCTGCCTTAATTATTATGCCTCCGCCTGGTAACTCACCATTAGGGTAATCCTGTAATGTTGTCTCTCCTGATATGGCTGTATTCTTTCCAACCTTAACATTGTCTGGAATAACAGACCACTCACCGACGGTAACAAGTCCGGAATTATATATCTTAGGGAACTTAACATTCTCTGCTTCTTCACCAACTCCAAGTTCAACATTCTCTCCAATCGTTACATCTTCTGCGATTATTGACTTGGTTATTGTTGTGTTCTTTCCGATGTGTGAATTATTCATAATAATTGAGTCTCGGATTACACAGCCTTCTTCAATAACAACTCCCGAACCTATTACAGAATTAAATACTCTTCCGTATACTTCAGTTCCATCACCTATGATACTCTTCTCTATATAGGCATCTTTAGCAATATACTGTGGTGGGATTGTATCTGTCTTGGTGTATATCTTCCAGAATTCCTCATAAAGATTAAATATAGGAATAATATCTATAAGTTCCATATTAGCTTCCCAGTATGAGCTTAATGTTCCTACATCCTTCCAGTATCCGTTGTACTCATAAGCAAATATTCTCTTATTGTTATTAAAGCAGTATGGAATCACATGTTTTCCGAAGTCACATTCCTGCTGATCCTTAAGCTTGATAAGTGCATCCTTAAGAACCTTCCAGCTGAATATGTATATACCCATTGATGCAAGATTGCTCTTTGGATGTTCAGGCTTTTCTTCGAACTCTGTAATCTTATTATCGTTATCTGTAACAACCACGCCAAATCTGCTTGCTTCTTCCATAGGTACAGGCATCGCAGCAATTGTAATATCCGCATTGTTAGCCTTATGATAATCAAGCATTATCTTATAGTCCATCTTGTATATATGGTCACCTGAAAGAATAAGTACATATTCCGGATGATACTGCTCCATATACTCCAGATTCTGGTAAATGGCATTAGCTGTTCCTGTATACCATTCACTGTTCTGGCTCTTCTCATAAGGTGGAAGAACTGATACTCCTCCTACATTACGGTCAAGATCCCAAGGAATACCAATTCCTATATGCGTATTAAGACGAAGTGGCTGATACTGTGTTAGTACTCCCACTGTATCTATTCCTGAGTTAATACAGTTACTGAGAGGAAAGTCGATTATTCTATACTTTCCACCAAATGCTACTGCCGGCTTTGCCACTTTAGAAGTAAGTACTCCTAATCTGCTTCCCTGGCCACCAGCTAACAGCATTGCAATCATTTCTTTTTTAATCATGCTATCACCTCTGATGTTAATTTTTTACTGCTTTTAGATACTCTGATTATATCATACTATTCTGATTAAGTAAAAAGAATTTCGTGTTTTTTATACACATTTTTATGCACATTTTCTAAATCGTATATTATATAATAAGAAAGGTTTGAAAAATAAGCCGATAAGACATACAATATAACAAACACTAATTTCAAGGAAGGAAAATATCATGTACAAGATTGATTTCAACAACCCTATCCATATTCACTTCATTGGCATAGGCGGTATAAGTATGAGTGGGCTTGCCAAAATTCTTTTATCTAAAGGTTTTACCGTTTCAGGTTCAGATTCACACTCATCAGCACTTACCGATGAACTCATTGGCGATGGATGTTTAGTATCCGTTCCACAGAGTGCCGGTAATATAACTAATGATATAGATCTTGTTGTATATACAGCAGCAATTCACCCTGATAACCCTGAATTCAAGGCAGCTAAAGAATCCGGTCTTCCAATGCTCACCCGTGCAGAGCTTCTTGGTCAGATTATGACTATCTACAAGAATGCCATTAATATTGCAGGTACTCACGGAAAGACAACAACTACTTCAATGGTTTCTGAGATACTGCTTGCAGCCAGCATGGATCCCACTATCTCTGTAGGTGGCATACTTAACAGCATTGGCGGCAATACAAGAGTCGGCGGTGATAAGTATTTCGTTGCAGAAGCCTGCGAATATACTAACAGCTTTTTATCATTTAATCCTACAATGAATATTATTCTCAATGTCAAAGAAGACCACCTTGATTTCTTCAAGGATATTGATGACATCCGTCGTTCTTTCAAGCTTTTCACTGAAAAGCTTCCTTCTGACGGAACTCTTATCATCAATACTGACATTGATAATTATGAATATTTCTATCAGGATACTGACTGTGATGTCATTACATTTGGTTCTGACCCTGCAAAGAGCATGTACAGTGCTTCGGACATCAGTTACGATGAACTTGGAAGATGCACTTATACTCTTCTTATTAATAATGAAAAGGCTGACACTATAACTCTTGGTGTACCGGGGCTTCACAATGTTTATAATTCCCTTGCCGCTATTGCCGCTGCAAGAAAGCTCTCTGTTGATATGGAACATATCAAAGCAGGTCTTTCCAGCTTCAAGGGTACTAACCGCAGATTTGAGAAGAAAGGCACATTTAACGGAGTTACTATCATTGATGATTATGCTCATCACCCTGATGAAATCCGTGCCACCCTTAATTCTGCCGCACACTATCCACACAACCATGTCTGGGTAGTTTTCCAGCCTCATACATATTCACGCACGAAGCTTCTGTTCAATGAGTTTGCTGACGCTTTAAGCCACGCTGACAAGGTTGTCCTCGCCAGGATATACGCAGCAAGAGAAACCGATACGCTTGGAATCAGTTCCGCTGATCTTTGCGAAAAGATTCAATCTCTCGGTAAAGAATGTGTATACATTGACAATTTTGAGGACATTGAAAAATATTTATTAAAAAATTGTATCAACGGTGACTTGTTAATAACTATGGGTGCCGGTGACATATATAAAGTCGGTGAAGACTTGCTTAAATAGTCGGTTTTCCACCCACCTGAACTTTTTCAACAAAGTTATCCACATTATCCACAATTTTCTGTTATTAATTTGTGCAGAATGATTGTGGATAATTTTTTATCTGTTGGATTTTTAAAATCCACATTTACTGCGATTTTTTTCCACTTATGAACTGCTTATCCACATTTTCCACATTTTCCACAAACCTCCTTTCCGCACCTGGTGCGCTTTGCATTTATTTTTTTCAGTGGTATAATCTGCTCATAACTTTTTGGGGAGACTATTACCATGAATAATCTGAACTTATCTTCAGAGACAGCTTCCGGTTATACTGCTGTTTCTGATCTTTTTATAGACGAATATGTTCCATCGGCTAACGGCGATTTTGTTAAAGTTTATCTTTATCTTTTAAGACTTCTTTCGAAAAAGAAAGATGATTTAAGCATTTCTTCTCTTGCTGATACTTTTAACCAGACAGAGAATGATGTCATGAGGGCTTTAAGATACTGGGATAAGCTTGGACTTTTAACTCTTTCTTATGATAATAATAAAGAGTTGTCAGGCATAACATTTAAACAGTTTGACAAGCCTGCACCTGCTGTCCCTGATGACACCAACATTATACATACAACTTTTAACGAGATACCTGACAGCACACCTGAACCGGTACCTGTTAAAGAAAATATTGAACCTTCCAAGGTTGCTGCTTCTCCTGATAAGCTTAATGAATTATCTTCCAATGATGACTTTTCAATGCTTGTCTTTGTTGTACAGACATATCTTGGAAAAACTCTGTCTTCTGGAGAAATCAATGCTATTGTCTATTTTTATGACACACTGCATTTTCCGGCTGATCTCATTGAATATCTTATAGAATACTGCGTATCAAAGGGCAAGACTTCTCTGAGATATATTGAAAAAGTTGCTTTATCATGGGCAGACGAAGGTATTAATACCGTAGAAGCTGCCAAGGAAGAGGTTTCCAACCACAATGAAGTTGCTTACCGTATAATGCGCGCATTTGGAATAACCGGCAGAGAACCTGGCCAGGCTGAGAAACAGCTCATTTCTAAGTGGACTGATGTCTTCTGCTTTGATTCTGACATGATTATTGAAGCATGCAACAGAACCCTGAAGGCAACACATCAGCCAAGTTTTGAATATGCTGATTCTATACTTACCAAGTGGAACTCTTCTAATATCCGTAATTCCGAGGATGTTAAAAAAGCTGATGAACAGTTCGAGGCTTCAAAAGCTTCTAAGGTAATCAAGAATCCTGCTGCAACCAGACAGAATGCCAACAGATTCAACAATTACCAGCAGCGTCCTAAGAAAACAGATGATTTTTACAATTCATTATTAAGCAATAATAATTAATTAGAAAGGAGTGTGTTATGCCTCTAACTAATACCCAGTATGACTCAATAATGAGAATATATGATGATATCCGCACTAATAACAGACACATCCAAAGCGACCGATATAACGAAGTTATAACAGCCTGTCCTGCTATAGCAGATATAGACTATGACATTATAGATATGTCTGTTAAAAATGCCAGAGCCCGCATAGACGCTAATTCATCGGACACGACTACTGATGAACTGGCTGCTGCACTTAAAACACTCCAGCAAAAAAGAGTGTCCGCCCTGGCTTCAATTGGTAAGCCTGCTGATTATCTTGATGATATCTATACCTGTCCTTACTGCAAAGATTCCGGGTATGTCAACGGAAAAAGATGTACATGCTTTAACAAGAAAGCTATTGATCTTATATATAAGGACTCTAATCTCAAGAACATAACAAGTGATGAGAATTTTAATACATTTTCATATAGCTGGTATAATAATATCGATGTAGATCCTGCCACAGGACTCACACCTTATAATAATATGCAGAAAGTGGTCAGCATATGCCACGATTTTGTTGATAACTTTGATAACACTTTTTCTAATCTGTTATTTATTGGCCAGACCGGCGTTGGCAAGACTTTTCTTTCTAACTGTATTGCCAAATCACTTATGGATTCTTACCACAGTATCATATATCTTACTGCCGGTGAGTTTTTTGATTCATTTAAAAGCGGAGATTATAAAGATTATGGCGAATCTAAATTTGACACTTCATTTTTTACCGAGTGTGATCTGCTCATAATTGATGATCTTGGTACAGAGAATTCTTCCAGCTATAATTTATCTAATTTGTTTTATATTATTAATGAAAGGCTTCTCAGAAAAAAGAGTGTTATTATCTCTTCAAATCTTGAAATGCCAGATATTGAAAGCAGATATTCCCAGCGCATTTTTTCAAGAATTGTAAGTGCCTATTCTATCTTAAGACTTTTTGGTGATGATATAAGATGCATGAAAAAATTATCACATGATAAGGCTTAACGATTATTTATGTCAAATATATCATTGACTTATTTCCCGTCAATGTTTATATTTTTATATGTATGTTTAATTATTATACTTTATGGAGGATTATTTATTATGCCACGTGATGAAAGACACACAGAAACTATTCCTTACGGAACATTAGGTATTATCCCATTAGCAAGCTGCACTGAGATGGGTAAGAAAGTTGACGAGTACCTTGTAAAGTGGAGAGAGCAGCGTCAGAATGAGAATACTTCTACTCTCAATTTTGCAGGATATAAGAGAGACAGTTATATTGTTAACGCTAAAACTCCTAGATTCGGTTCAGGAGAAGGAAAGGGCGTTCTTGTAGATTCTGTCCGTGGTCATGACTTATATATTATGCTTGATGTCTGCAACTACAGCCTTGAATACACTGTATGTGGTTTCAAGAATCATATGTCTCCTGATGATCACTATGCTGACCTCAAGAGAGTTATTGCTGCTGCAGGTGGTAAGGCAAGAAGAATTAATGTAATCATGCCTTTCCTTTATGAATCAAGACAGCACAAGAGAACAGGAAGAGAGTCTCTTGACTGTGCTCTTATGCTTCAAGAACTTACAGATATGGGTGTTGAGAATATTATTACTTTCGATGCTCATGATCCTAGAGTACACAATGCTATTCCTCTTAAGGGATTTGAATCTGTATCATGCACATATCAGTTTATCAAGTATCTTCTTCTCAATGTTGATGACCTTCACATTGACAGTGAACATATGATGGTTATCAGCCCTGATGAAGGTGGTATGGGACGTGCAGTTTACTTTGCTAACGTTCTTGGTCTTGATATGGGTATGTTCTATAAGAGAAGAGATTACACTAAGATTGTTAACGGACGTAATCCTATTGTTGCACATGAGTTCCTTGGAACTAATGTTGAAGGCAAAGATGTTATCATCATTGATGATATGATTTCATCAGGTGAGAGTATGATTGATGTTGCTTCTGAACTTAAGAAGCGTGGTGCAAGCAGAGTATTCTGTGCTACTACATTTGGTCTTTTCACTAACGGATTCAAGAAGTTTGATGAAGCATACGAGAACGGTATTATAGACAGAATTCTTACAACTAACCTTGTATACCAGCCAGCAGAGCTTCTCTCTAAGCCTTGGTATATCAATGTTGATATGAGTAAGTATATGGCTCTTCTTATTGATACTCTTAACCATGATTCTTCAATCAGCAACCTCTTAAGCCCTGTTGAAAGAATCCAGCAGAGAGTTAAAGAATATAATGAACTTCATTATGGAAAGTAATTCCTTATAACAAAAAAGAAGCCTGACAATGTATCAATTTCCAATCATTAGATTTTTTTGGGGGTAATACATTATGTCAGGTTTCTTTTTTAATTTATTAAGTTATCGCTTTTTGTTTCCGCCGGTCTGTCTGCATCCGGATTATTTCTTCCGGCTGTATTATCCTGATTAACACTTACAGTTTCATCAGCATCCCTTGCTGTTCCTGTTTCCCTCTGGCTTGAAGCCTGTGTCTGTGACTGGCTGCCTTTTTGTGTCTGTTTTACAGATTGTGTCTGACTCACTGATTGAGTCTCTGTCTGGGTTTCACTGGCTGACTGTGTTTCAGTCTCAGTTTCTGACTCCGTCTCTGTCTGGGTTTCTTCCTGATTTCCTTTCTGGTTGTATTTAGCGAAATCTTTCTTCGCCAGACCTTTATGTGCCTGATCCATAAACTTCCTGAATATCTTAATTGTTGCATTCTGAGGTATTGATGCCGGATAATCATATCCCTGCCATACTGCTAATGTATAATATGCACTATATCCGCAAAACCATGAATCATAATTAGAATTAGTTGTACCGGTCTTTCCTGCAACAATAGCATCATCCGGGGCTGCTCCTCTTCCGGTTCCCTCTGATACAACAGTTTTTAACATATCTGTCATCATTCTGCATGATTCAGAATCATATATATTCTCCTCACGATTAGATGTATCAATTACAGTTTTTCCTCTGTTATCATATACCGCAACTATACATGTTACTCTTCTGTACTTTCCATCATTGGCTATTGTGGCATATGCTCCTGCCATTTCTTCTGTAGAAACACCATATGTGAAACCACCTATTGAAATAGCATTATAATCTTTATCCATCCATATTTTATGGAATCCCTGATTAAGCAGATATGAACTTCCTACCTTAGGTGTCAGTTCTTTAAGAATATTCCATGCAACCGTATTTCTTGACAGACTTACTGCCGTCCTTAAAGTTATATTGCCCATGTATGTTCCATCTGCATTTTTAGGACCATCCTGTATATATTCATCTGCAACTATTGTATCCGGTGTATTACCTTTCTGGAGATACGGAACATAATCAATTATAGGCTTAATTGAACTTCCGGGCTGTCTATAGCTCTGATATGCCCTGTTAAGGGTATAGCCTTCCAGTTCCTGTGTTCTTGAGCCAACAATAGCAACGACATTTCCTGTCGTATTATCTATGCATGTTGCAGCTGACTGCATCTCATATATACCATCCTTCATTGATGTATAATTTTCAAGATTATCATCTACTGCTGCCTGAAGTTTTTCCTGTAAATCCATATTAATACTTGTATATACACTATAACCTCCTGACATCAGCTTCTGCTGATACAGTGTATAGCTTTCTTCATACAGTTTTCTGTATTCTTCATAGTCATCATCACTATAGAAATTAGTACGGAATATAAATCCTCCTGCCTGCATCATACTCTCTGTAGCACAATGTCTGGCATAAGTCTCAACTGAATTATTTTTTGATGCCACAGGCTGTTTTGACAATTCAATGTCTGAATCAATCGCAGTATAATAATTCATCGAACTTATTATGTCCTCATTATACAATCTTGCAAGTATATTATCCCTGCGCTCAATTGTATTATCAAAATTAGTCAGGGGATTATATCTTGTCGGATTATTAGGAATAGCTGCTATAAATGCCTGTTCTGAAAGTGTAAGTTCACTTACATCCTTTCCAAAATATCCCTTTGCCGCTGCTCCGACTCCATAAAAGCCATTGCTGAAATATATATTATTAAGATAAAATTCTAGTATCTGTTTTTTAGAGTATTTCTTTTCTAAATCTCTTGCAACAAACATTTCCTTAACTTTTCTTTCCCATGTTACATCCTGGGAAAGAAATATATTTTTAGCAAGCTGCTGTGTTATGGTACTTGCGCCCTGCACAATTTCATCGTTCTCCGTATTAGCTATAATCGCTCTTATAATAGCTTTAAAGTCTATTCCCTTATGACTGTAGAAATCTTTATCTTCCATAACAATAAATGCCTGTGCCAGCGTATCTGGAATATTATCCATTTCTACATAATACATGTCTTTGGATTCTCTCATCGTACACAGTTCATTGCCATCAGTGTCATATATTACTGTCGTTCCTGACTCTCTGAATGTGTCCGCTGTACTTTTACTGACAAGTGATTTTGCTTCCTGCGCCAGACCTATTATTTTAATTATCTTTGGTGAAAATACAAGAAGCCCTATAGCTATCGCTAAAAGAATAGTTAATAATATAATCCTCCTTATTAACCTGATTCTTCTTTTCTTTTTTGATAATTTCTTTTTTGCCATTATTCCTCAACCATAATTACGTGTGATAGTTTACTTGTAATAAGTTACAAAAATATTTCCACCCTGTGAAAACATTTTTCCAGCGTCACTCATAGATATTGTCTTCTGAGTTCCCGTTGATGATTCTATATAAGCAATCTGATTAGAATTATATGCTGTAATTACAATGTATTCATCTGATGATATTTTTGCAATCACCGGACGGCCATCTGATATACAGCTCAGCATTTCATCATATGAAACACCCGTTACACTTATTCCTTTCACTCCGTTTATCTGATTCATGGTTTCTACTGCATTATGTCCCTGATTCATATAATCGGCTGCATTAACGCCACCACCAAGATAATTACATAACATCTGGACTGAATTTATTAATGAGTTACCGGTTATCACTGGAGTTACACCATCCACAGAAGCCTGTGAATTTCTGTATCTTTTCCACACAACTCCCGCTTTACTGTCTATAACTGTTCCATACGTTTCATTTGCAAGTACAATTGCCGGTGTCAGATTTGCCCTGCTTCCCTGAAATGTACCATATCCATAAACATAATATTCGCCATCCCATGAAAAATCATCATCAAGTTCCAGCACTGTATTATCTTTGAATATTATCTCTCCTGATGTTCTGAAAGAAACCGATATGTCTGATACTTTCTGAATCAGATCAATATATAATTCCTGTTTTCTTGAATCAGTACTTATCGCCTCTGTCTGAATTCCATCATCCGTTACATTCTCATCTTTATTAATTAACTGATCAATGCTTGTAGATACATATCCACCGTCTGACATGACAACTCTTGAGAGTGTTATTCTCATGCCTTCAACCTCAGCACCAGATACATATATTCCCGGCTCCTCATAATCTTTTATCTGGTTATAATCTGTATCAATAATTCCAACCTTGTACATTGCATAAACACTGCTGCCATCTGCTTCCGACAATATATCCGATTTATGCGCTGCACCATATATAAAATCTGACTGGATATATCCCAGTGCTTTTAAAGTGTCTCCTTCTTCTGCCTTTATCTCATAAGCACTGTCATTGCTCATATTAAGCACTCTTATTGTATCTGTATTATAGATATCGCCTGAAACGCTATATGCGATAGCATCTCCATTGTCTGAAACTGCATATGTTCCATCTTTGAGCTTATCTATCTCAATCATAACTTCCTTGCTGTCAAGGTCTACTGAATATAATGTTTCATCTATCAGAATATAAAATTTGTCCTCTGATACATACGAAACTCCGCCTGCATTTTCTGATAATACATTATACGGAACTGCCAGTGGTATAAAAAGTCTTTCAGTAACATTATTCTCAGAATATGAATATCTGCAGAGAGAAACACCTGTCTGACCTTCATGTTCTCCCCTGTTCATATATCCTTTAACTAAAAATGTGCAGTCACCATTATCCTGTATGTCCATAATCTTAATTGTATGTGCATCAAATCCTTCTCTTACAGAGTCAGTTTCTTCCCCAATAAATGAGAACACTCTTGTGAACATTTTAGAACTGCTGTTAAAACACCATAAAGAACCCTGATTAACAAAATATGTGTACACACCCTTTTCGTCTGAATCACATATAACACTATCAGAAGCATTAATCCCAAGATTTATCTTTGATGAAGAAGTAAGGTCATTCTTTGCATCAAATATCTGGTTCATCTCCCTTTCGTAATTAAGGAGGTAAAAGCCTGTCGATGTCTGCCTTATCCTGTAATATTCACTTACTCTGTATGTATCATTAGAATCGTAGGCATTTGGTGCTCCGACTTTATAATCAAGTCTTACAATTGCAACATCATCTGTTACAGATATTACCTCTGGTACAATATCACTCTCAACAAATGGTTCGAGATCACCCCAGTTTACCTGACTTATTGAACTGTTAATATTAACCTTACCATAATTAGTATTATCTCCAAGGCTTGAAGTCTCAAGATATCCTGCAATTTCCTTGCTCCTGCTCTGGTCAAATGTTGCAGAATTGAAGTCTAACACAAAATCTATTTTTTTCTGTAAATCATATTCTCCACCATACATAATTCTTGTATAGTAATATACAGCATCATGATTTTTGGTCTTAAGAACGACTTCTAAAGCATACTCTTTTCCTGTATCAATAAGATTCTTTATATTAAGAATGGTATTTATTGCATCGCCATCCTCTGTATAATCTGTTACGGTTGTATTCTCAATAAGAGACTTATCATCCAGCGATCTTATCCTGTATGATACCTCTTCAACATCTTCTCCATATGTATGAATTACAATTGGAAGTTTTCTGTCCTTATTGACAGGAGTAATATTTCCATAAAATAATGTGGAATCAATTTCCAAAGTGTATCCATGAAGCAGATTAAATTCTGTGCCTTCATTTGTCCGCATTGCAACTGTCGGAAGTGTCGCATCCGCCATTGTGGTTGCAGACGGCATTATCTGCTCGAATTTCATTGATATAAATGTTATGACAATCGTAACTAAAAATATAACCGCAAGTATAAAATACTTAGAACCTGATATATTATAATTTCTGATTTTCTTCACTTTAATCCTCCAAAAGCTTCTTAAGAGTAAGGTCTATATTGAGCGCCTCACTCATATCCAGTACTTCCTTATAAGCTCCTGCATCCGGCTTTCCGGTCTTGACAGCCCTTATAAGCAGATTCTTTGGTGTATGCTCCATATCTATGAATTCAAGTATCTGTGTCTGATACCCTTTTGATTCAAGAAGCTTTGCCCTTGCGCCATCTGTTGCTATTGCCGCAAATCTTTCTTTTAATATTCCATAATCCATAACAGGTGACAGCGTGTCATCCGCTATTGTCCTGTTTGCCTCATGCTGGCAGCAAGGCACAGAAAGTATTACCCTTGCACCCCATTTTACTGCCTTGGCAAGTGCATAATCCGTAGCTGTATCACACGCATGAAGCGTTACAACCATGTCTACAGAATCAACTCCTTTGTAAGAAGCAATATCTCCCTCATAAAAATCAAGCCTGTCATAACCGTATTTAGTTCTTAACCGGTTGCAATGCTCAATAACATCCTTCTTCAAATCCAGTCCGATTATTCTTATATTATATCCCTTAAGAACCTTGAGATAATAATACATTGCAAATGTAAGATATGACTTTCCACACCCGAAATCAATTATCGTCTGCTCCTTGTCCTTATCTAACTGCGGCAGGATATCCTCAATAAATTCAAGAAATCTGTTAATCTGTCTGAACTTATCATATCTTGTCCTTACAATTGCCCCCTCTTTAGTCATAACTCCGAGGTCAACGAGGAAATCCACCTTCTCGCCTTCCTTAAGAATATATGTCTTGGTTCTGTTATGTGACATATCATTCTGGCTCTTAATCTGTGCAAGCTTCTTATATTTACAGGTACATGCTCCTTTCTTCGAACTAAGCACCGTAGCTGTGGCATCTGTCATATTAAACTGCGCCTGTTTAAATGTGTTCTCCATATATTCTGTAATTCTTGTCTTTATCTCTTCCTCTGAATAATTGGTGTGAAGCACCTTTCTTCCTACGAATTCTGACGCCTGATACTTTATCCCGTCCTTAAGCTGGACCGGACGGATCTTAACTCTCATCACGCCTTCTTCATCCTTGACTTTCTGTCCGCTTATTGTAAGATCAATAAGCCTGTCGTTAATACATTTATTTAAAAGCTCTTTTAATTCCATATCTGCCTCATCTTTTCTTAATTATCATCTGTATATACATGGTTATTTTAATCTCTTTAGACAAAAACCACAATAGCAAGTTTCATGCCTTAAAAATCATCATCAGAAATCCTCGTTATATATCGGTGTTGAAAGCTGTATATCCGTCACTTCCCTTGTCTCGTCATAATTCATTGTTATATTAACATTTATCTTATTCTTTCCTATGCTTACAGAATCCTTAACGCTTTTAGCATAAGCATACACAACATATGAATCCTGTATCTGTCCCGTAGTCACAGTCTTTGCCCCCAGCATCTTAAGCATCCTGCCGCTGACCTCACTCTTATCATACTGTGACATATCCCCAGCTATGCTTCCTTTCATACTGACTGTTACATGAGTATCTATTCCATATTCCTCTAACACCTGTTTCATCAGCTTTTCATAATCTGAAGTGCTCTCAAATCCCTTATACAGTTCTATATCAGTTATAAAAAATTCTCCTGTACTGCTCTTTTTTATTGATATATCTGCGCTGCCATTAACTGATTGCTGTGTAAGATATATTCCTGTTTCATCCTCCGTTATATTATATCTGTTAAGCCCCAGAGCCTTTGCCATCTGTGTCATCATAAGTTTCTTTGCAGTATCCGACATTCCATTGTCAAGCTTTCCTGTCGCTGATATGTCGGCACTTATATCATAGTACACATTTTCACAAAATGTATCTACAACATCCATTGTCTCACCCTTTATGCCCTTGTATACAAGTCTGCCGGCAAATACTGCCCATATAATTACTGCGGCTGCTATCATCAGCCTCTGAAATCTATATATCTTTACCATATAAAAAACCTCCCATCACCTGAAATATTCCCAGATAATGGAAGGTTTATACATATTATTTAATTAACAGCCTTAATTCTCGCAAGCGATCTCTTAAGTGCTGCCTCTGCTCTTACCATATCCAGATTAGAATCATGGCTGGCAAGTCTCTTTTCAGCTCGCAGTCTCGCCTCGTTAGCTCTTTCTACATCGATTTCATCTGACCATTCTGCCACCTCAGCAAGAATAGTTATCTTATCCTTGAGAATCTCTATAATTCCACCGTGTACCGCAGCTTTCTTTACATCATTACCATTGTGTATGCTAAGAACACAAGGAACAACAACTGCTGTAAGCGGAATATGTCCCGGATAAACACCTATATCGCCTTCACTGGTAGAAAGTTCAACAAATGTAGCGTCATCATGGTAGAAAACTCTGTCCGGCGTATTAACCAGAAGCTTTATTGTCTGTAAATCTGCCATTACAACCTCTTTTCTACTTCTCTACCTTAGCTAAAACATCATCAATTCCACCACAGTTAAGGAAGTAACTCTCTGGAATGTCATCATACTTTCCTTCGATAATTTCCTTGAAGCCCTGAATAGTCTCACTTACAGGAACATATCTTCCTTCAAGACCAGTAAACTGTCCTGCAACGAAGAATGGCTGTGATAAGAATCTCTGAACCTTTCTTGCTCTTGAAACAACAAGCTTATCATCCTCTGAAAGCTCGTCCATACCAAGGATAGCGATGATATCCTGTAATTCTTTGTATTTCTGTAAGATTTCCTGAACTGATCTTGCAACCTTGTAATGCTCCTCACCCACAATTCTTGGATCAAGAATTCTTGATGTAGACTCTAACGGGTCAACAGCTGGATAGATACCAAGCTCAACGATTGATCTTGAAAGAACTGTAGTGGCATCCAGATGTGCAAATGTTGTAGCCGGAGCCGGGTCAGTAAGGTCATCGGCTGGTACATATACAGCCTGAACAGATGTAATAGATCCGTTCTTGGTAGATGTGATTCTCTCCTGAAGAGCACCCATCTCTGTCTGTAATGTTGGCTGATAACCAACGGCTGAAGGCATACGTCCAAGAAGCGCTGAAACCTCTGAACCAGCCTGAGTAAATCTGTAGATATTATCAATGAAAAGAAGTACATCCTTTCCACCCTTATCTCTGAAGTACTCAGCCATTGTAAGTCCTGCAAGACCAACTCTCATTCTTGCTCCAGGTGGTTCGTTCATCTGTCCGAACACCATGGTAGTTTTCTCGATAACGCCCGATTCCATCATCTCATGATAAAGGTCGTTACCCTCTCTTGTTCTTTCTCCAACACCAGTGAATACTGAATATCCACCATGCTCAGTTGCAATATTTCTGATAAGTTCCTGAATAAGTACTGTCTTACCTACTCCGGCACCACCGAAAAGTCCGATTTTACCACCCTTCTGGTAAGGGCAAAGTAAATCTACGACTTTGATACCAGTCTCAAGAATCTCTGTATTAGTTGCCTGCTCTGCAAATGCAGGTGCCTTTCTGTGAATAGGCATATGCTCCTGTACTTCTGGAGCTGGCTTATTATCTATTGGCTCACCTAATACATTGAACATTCTTCCTAAAGTCTGTTCACCTACTGGTACAGAAATTGGGGCTCCTGTTGCCTCTGCTTCCATACCTCTGACAAGACCATCTGTAGGACCCATGGCTATACATCTTACTACATCATCACCAAGATGCTGGGCAACCTCTACAACAAGCTTACCGCCGTCATTAGTCTTAATATTGATGGCCGAATTGATTTCTGGCAGATTACCGTCTGTAAACTTAATATCGATTACAGCACCGATAACCTGAGTAATCTTACCAATATTATTCTCTGCCATTATTCCCTCCATTGTTTTATTAATTGATAGCATTCGCTCCTGCTATAATCTCTGTAAGTTCCTGTGTAATTGAAGCCTGACGCGCTCTGTTAAACTTAAGCGACAGATCTGATATCATATCCTCTGCATTGCTTGTTGCGCTGTCCATTGCCTGCATACGTGCTCCGTTCTCACTTGCAACGGCCTCAACCATAGCTCCGTATATCAGACTGCACACATACTTCGGTATAATCAGGTTAAGAGCTTCCTCTTCACCCGGTTCATAATTCATAGGTGTGTTATCAGTCTCTTCGCCGTCCTGTTTCATCGCATCTGCGTCAACAGGAAGCAGCTTGATAAGCTTAGGTTCATGAACCACAGTGTTCTTAAAAGATGTATAAGCAAGATATATCTCTCCGACTTCTCCACTTGTAAATGCATCAAGCACCTCATTACATATAGCCTTGGCATCTGTATACGCAGGTTCTTCAACCATATCTGAATAATCTGCTTTAATCTGATAGCCTCTTCTTGAAAGGAAATCTCTTCCCTTTGTTCCTATTGCATATATAAGTGCGTCTTCCTTAGGAATATCACTACCTGTTATAAGTCTGGTAATATTAGAATTATATCCTCCGGCAAGTCCTCTGTTCGCTGTAATTGTGATAATCGCTTTCTTACTTGAATCTCCGGCTTTCAGATATTTGTGATTGATATTACCTGACTTGGCAAGCATATTCTTTACGGTATCATACATAAGGTCGAAATACGGCTTGGTACTTTCCGCTTTCCCTTTAGCTTTCTGCAATTTAACAGTAGATACGAGCTTCATGGCTTTGGTAATCTGACCGGTACTTTGAATACTATCTCTGCGTCTTTTTATGTCTCTCATTGAGGCCATAAACTATTACCTCCATTCCAAAACATTTACTGGATAAATGTTTTCTTAAACTCCTCGATGGCAGCTATAAGTGCCTTCTCATTATCTGCTGTCAGTTCCTTAGTCTCTTTAATAGACTCTGGAATCTGTGGATACTTAGTATCAATAAAGTCAAATAATCCCTGCTCGAAATCAAGAATCCTGTCAACATCTATATCGATAACATACTTCTTGGTAACTGCATATATGATTATAACCTGATACTCAACCGGCATTGGCTTGTACTGTGGCTGTTTAAGCATCTCTCTGATTCTCTCACCCTGTGCAAGCTTTTCCTTGGTATCAGCATCAAGCTCTGAACCAAACTGTGAGAATGATGCAAGCTCTCTGTACTGGGCAAGCTCTGTACGAATAGGAGCAGCTATCTTCTTAATAGCCTTAATCTGTGCTGAACCACCAACTCGTGATACAGACAATCCGGCATTAATAGCTGGTCTGAAGCCTGAATTAAACATCTCTGTCTCAAGATATATCTGTCCATCTGTAATAGAAATAACATTAGTAGGAATATATGCTGAAACATCCCCTGCCTGAGTCTCGATGATTGGAAGTGCTGTAAGTGAACCACCGCCGTATTCATCTGACATTCTTGCTGCTCTCTCAAGAAGTCTTGAATGAAGATAGAATACATCTCCAGGATAAGCCTCACGTCCAGGTGCTCTCTTAAGAAGAAGAGAAAGTGTTCTGTACGCTGCAGCATGCTTGCTTAAATCATCATAAACAACTAATACATCTCCACCGTTCTCCATCCACTCTTCACCAATAGCACATCCTGAATAAGGAGCAATATACTGTAATGGAGCAAGCTCACTGGCTGTAGATGCAACTACGGTTGTATATGCCATTGCACCGTACTCTTCAAGAGTCTTAACAATACTTGCAACAGTTGAAGCCTTCTGTCCGATAGCAACATATATACAATGTACGCCCTGACCCTTCTGGTTAATAATAGTATCAATAGCAATAGCCGTCTTACCTGTCTGACGGTCACCGATAATAAGCTCTCTTTGTCCTCTTCCGATAGGAACCATGGCATCAATAGCTTTAATACCTGTCTGAAGTGGAACGCTTACTGATTTTCTTGTAATAACGCCTGATGCAACTCTCTCAATCTTACGATACTTATCTGTAACGATTGGTCCTTTGCCATCAATAGGCTGTCCTAATGCATTGACAACTCGTCCTGTCAATGCGTCACCAACTGGAACCTCAACAACTCGTCCAGTTGTCTTAACAGTATCGCCTTCATTAACATTTCTTGAATCACCAAGTAAAACGGCACCAACATTATCCTCTTCAAGGTTAAGTACCATTCCATATACCTCGCCTGGGAACTCAAGAAGTTCTCCCTGCATGGCCTTTTCTAATCCATGAATTCGTGCGATACCATCTGCTACCTGAATAACAGTACCAACATCTGATACTTCAAGTTCGGTAGAATATCTCTTTATCTGTTCTTTTATAACTGAACTGATTTCTTCCGGTCTTAAATTCATTAGCTCTATGCACCCGCTTTCTGATTAATTAAACTAACCTGTCTGATATTCCTATAACTGGACCTTCATCAGACTTCTGGAAAGTTCGTCTATTTTATGCTTAATACTGCTGTCTACTACACGGTCACCGATTCTTATTACCATTCCGCCAATAAGACTTTCATCAACCGTATAATTCATCTGGAAATCTACATATCCTGTAGTTTCTAACAGCTTCCCAGCAACAGCCTTCTTCTGTTCATCAGTGAGTGGCTTTGCTGTGCTTACATAAGCAATTCCTATTTTCTTGTATTCGAGAACTCTCTTTCGAAAATACTCAAGTGTATCAACAATCTTTTTCTGTCTGTCCTTTGAGACCATGGTTATCAGCAAACCTGTCATATCTCCTGAAACAAACTGAGAGAAAATGTTATTAATAAGTTCTTCCTTTTCTCCCTTTTCAACTTCTGGATGATTGAGCAGTCTGCCAAACTCAGGATTATCATCAAATGCTTCAATGACAGCCCCGGCCTCATCATACAGAGAATCCACCCTGGACTCTTCTACGGCAAGCTCAAATAAAGCATCACCGTATGTTGCTTCAATTAGCTTAGCCATGTTTTCTCACCCATTTCATTCAAAGTCTCTTCAATAAGAGCATTGCTGTCCTTCTCATCAATAGATCTGGCAACTAACTTAGATGCCATAACAGCTGCTACAGTTACAATCTGCTGTTTAACCTCATCAGCAACCTTCTGCTTCTCAAGTTCAGCTTCAACATTAGCTCTTTCTATAATTCTTGCTGCCTCAGCCTTGGCTTCATCAATGATTTTGGTCTCATTGTGCATAGCAGTCTTTCTTGCATCACTAAGAATCTGTTCTGCCTCCTTGTGGGCATCCTTTAACTTAGCCTCATATTCTGCTTTAAGGGCACCCGCTTCCTTCTTATCGTTCTCAGCGTTCTCCCTGTCACTTGTTATCTTGTCCTGTCTCTTTTTTAACATATTCCTTACAGGATTGAAAAGAATAAATGTAAGTAAAAGAAACAGTATAAATACATTGACTGCAGTTACTGCTGCATCAAAAAGGAGCTGCGGATCCAGACCAAATAATCGTCCATCAGCCGCTAGGGCAACAAATGTATTTCCTGACAAATTCAATTGTAGGCCTCCTTTCTATTATCTTCGCACCTCTTCTTAATTTCCGAAAGGCTTAACGAACATTAAGATAATAGCTACGGCAAAACCGTAAAGACCTGTTGTCTCGGCTACGGCCTGTCCAAGAAGCATTGTTGAAGTAATATCAGACTTAGCTCCCGGGTTACGTCCTACTGCAGACGCACCATAACCTGCTGCGATACCCTGACCAACACCAGGACCAACACCTGCGATCATCGCAATACCTGCTCCAATTGCTGACATAGCACTAATAAATTCACTTCCTGAAATATTCATTTAAAAATCCTCCGTCTAATAAAAATATTTGCCGTTAATCGGCTATCTTGTCGTTAACATAAACCATAGTTAACATACAGAATACATACGCCTGAATGCAGCCTGAGAATAAATCAAAGTACGCATGCAGAACTGCCGGGTATGCAACTGTGAATGGACTGAGCAAATCATATATCAATCCCATAAGAACTGTTCCTGACATTACATTACCGAAAAGACGTAATGATAATGATAACGGAACTGCAAATTCACCAATAAGGTTAATCGGGAATAAAAACCATATCGGTTGGAATAATGCTGTAAAGTGCTTAATCCTGTTCTTCTTGATACCATTGAACTGAACCAGTATAAATGTTATCAGACCAAGACACAGAGTAACACCATAATCAGCCGTTGGTGGTCTTAACCCAAACAGACCGGATATGTTAGATATTATTATAAACAAGAATAATGTGGATATATAATTCACAAACTTGTTGGCATTCTTACCCATAATACCATCAACCATAGTGCCTAACATCTCAACGATGATTTCTATGGCATTCTGAAACATTCCCGGTGTATCTGAAGCATCGACTTTATTAATCTTAATCCTTGCTATTACAGCCATCACAAGAATAAAGACTGATACCAGCAGCAGAGCCACATGTGTTGTGTCAATGTTCAATGAAACGCCATTCAGCTTGAATGTGTACAGCGTCTTAATCATGAAACTTGAATCTCCGGCCACCATCGTAGTCAAACTCTCGCTTCCCACCTACTCACTCTCCTTTTCTATTATATTTTTATCAGTCTGAGAAAACTCCCCAGTACTGTTTTCCCCTTTTGTGGACCTGTTCTTGTCCAGTAAAGGCGACAGATATGCCGCTATCTTCTCTGAGAACATGCCAATAATTGCACACAACAGATCTCCTGCCTTAAAGATATACAATAATGCAAGCAGTATTATCATTACAAGAAATCTTACAATGTACCCAAATACAAGTGTTGAAGACTGCTTATGCCCACCATACACAACCTTTCGTATAGTAAAGCTTAAATGAAATGAACTGAATACGGCATATATAACACCTGCCAGCAGTCCCACTGCACACATTATCTTATTCGGAACAACAATAAATATAATTATCTGGGCAACAACAAGATAAATACATTCTATAAGCAGCATTCCCGGAAGAGCTTCATTAATATCTTTAATTCTTTTTAACATAAATCACCTCTTAATTTCACTGGAATCTTTTTCCTGCCTCTTTCTGTATTCCTCTACCTTTCTGTCGATTTCATCCTGCTGTGCCTTATCTTTCTTAAGCTTCTCCTGTCGTATTGTGTCCATTGCCAGAACATATGCATTTCTTGCACCTGCTGCCATCCCGATAAAAAGCAGCGGAACCGTAAACCATGTTCCAAACCTTTTATCAAGCCATATTCCAAGTGCCAGACATAAAAATGTCGGTACCATAACACATATAGCGAGCTGGGATATCAGTACAATATTTCGTAATGCTTTGCTATCATTCTTCATATCATGTTCCTCACAAAAGTCTGCATTAATTTTACCAATTTATAGGTATATTTTTCAACCCTTTTTATTGAAATTTAATTAATCTGCTGATATAATTTTGTCATTATATTTTGTGTATTATTAACTATACCCGAAAAGGGGGATTTTATATGCCTACATTATACAGAAAAAGACTTATTCCTGATGAATGCGTTAATCTTAAGGACGATAACATAATATTCTTAGATTCTGATGCTATTGTGACCAGTTGGAACACATTTCGTCCAAAAGCTGAATTCACGCATGGAACATCATATTATGTTATTAACGAAGGGTTTAAGATAAGCAAATTCTATAAAGCAGATAACTCTCTTGCATATATCTATTGTGACATTATTGACACTTCTTATGATGCTGTCTCTGATACATATATATTCACTGACCTTCTCGCTGATGTCATAATTGAGAATGACGGGCGCGTCCGTGTTGTCGACCTTGATGAATTAGGAGATGCACTTACTGACGATATCATAAGCTGTGGGCTTATGTCTGATGCGCTGCACAAGCTTAACAATCTACTTGCAGCCATCTATAATGGAACATTTGACAATTATCTTAAAATTCTTGAATCACACGAATAATACTAAAGGCCTGGAAACAGCATTTGTTTCCAAGCCTTATTTTTTACAATTCTATTGTTATTGTACGGCCTGTTCTCTCATACTTATAATATCTGACACCTGCGGCATTAAGCATTCTCTTTGATGCAATTACAGATGCAGTATCTGCATATTTGTCACAGTCATATACAACAGTCTTAATTCCTGCCTGAATAATTGCCTTAGCACATTCGTTACATGGAAAAAGTGTAACATAAAGCTTGGCATTATCAAGGCTGCCACCTCTGTAATTAAGAATAGCATTGAGTTCACTATGCGTTGTGTAAAAATACTTATTATCTTCGCCATCTCTGTTCCATGGAAATTCATCATCAGAACAGCCTCTTGGAAGTCCGTTGTATCCCATAGATAATATCTTGTTATCCTGACTTACTATACACGCACCAACCTGTGTATTAGGGTCTTTGGATCTCATACCTGAAAGCGTTGCGATTCCCATGAAGTATTCATCCCATGATATATAATCTTTTCTCTTATCGCCCATTAATTAATCCTCTAACATACTGATTCTTCTGATGTGTCTCTCATCATTAGAAAACCTGGAATCTAAAAATGTATCTGCAATTCTGAAAGCAAGCTCTGGTCCGATAACTCTTGCCCCCATGCACAATACATTTGCATTGTTATGCTCCTTAGTTGCCTGTGCTGAGAAGCAGTCGCTGCAGAGTGCTGCCCTGATTCCTTTAATCTTGTTAGCTGCCATGCTCATTCCGATTCCTGTTCCACAAAGAAGAATTCCCTCCTCGCACTCACCAGAAAGAATTGCCTCAGCAACCTTCTTTGCATATACAGGATAATCGCATGAATCCTTTGTATATGTGCCATAATCCTTACACTCAATGCCTCTCTTTTTAAGGTGCTCTATAAGCTGCTCCTTTAACTCTAATGCTCCATGATCACAACCAATTGCTATCATTGTTCTTCTCCTTTATCTTCTTTTTCTTCTGATAACTTATCCAGATACTCTGCGACATTACCGACAAGTCTGCTTATCAGCTCAAAACATGCATTATATTCCTCAACGCCCTTTCCATAAGGGTCTTTTATCTCCTGCTCAGGCTCGCCCGCATATTCACTCAGAGTATATACATTAATTGCCTCGCTGTATTCGTCATATATCTTCTGTTTCATAGACGAATCCATAGCCAGTACAAGTGTATCATTTCCGAAATCTTCATTCAACAACTGTTTTGCCGAATTATTCGGAATTATCATATTATGCTTGGCTGCAACCGCAACCGCCTTCGGATTATATGGTTCTGGAAAAAGCACAACCATTCCTCTGGATTCCGATATAATATCCTGTTTAAGATTAGCCATTACAGTAGCCGCCATCGGGCTTCTGCATGTATTTCCATTACATACGAATATCACCCTGTCAAATGTGCTCATAGGAAATCCTCATATCTTCATTATTTAAAAATGTATTAATCCAGTTTAACAATCTTGTGTCCGGCTGCTTTAATCAGTCTGTTCATAACAGCCTGTCCCACATTTTTCGTTTCAAAGCTTTCTGAATAAACATACTCTATATTCTGCTTATCAAAATCTCTTAATATTGCATACAGATTTCTTGCAACACTCAGTTCATCATCCTTATGACCTGCTGAAACAATATCCTTGCAGATATATTTATCTTTTGTCTCATCAGTTGCCATAACTGCACATCTGTGTCCTTCTGCCTCTTTTTCTGCAATCTGACTGTTAATATACTCAACAACCTTTTCATGCGGACCTTCAACAATAGTCACATCTGCATTAGGTGCATAGTGCTTGTATTTCATTCCCGGTGCCTTAGGTACAACACCTTCTTTAAGGCTTCCCATAATAGCCGGGTCAATTATTGTCTTTCCGATAGCTTCCTCAAACATAACCTGTGTGATATATCCCGGTCTTAATATAGTCGGAACTTCCTCGCTTAAATCAATAATTGTGGATTCCACACCTATATCTACAGTATCGTCCTGAATAATCATATCTATTCTGCCTGACAAATCATTAATTACATGCTCTGCTCTTGTAGGACTTGGTTTTCCTGATGTATTGGCACTAGGTGCGGCTATATATACGCCTGAACTTCTTATAAGCTCTGCTGCCACAGGATGACTCGGCATTCTTATTGCAACAGTTCCAAGTCCTCCTGTGATAGAATCCGGCACTTTATCCTGTTTCTTAAGAATCATTGTAAGCGGACCCGGCCAGAATTTCTTAGCTAGCACAAGCGCCTTTTCCGGCACTTCTGCTGCCAGATCATACAACGCATTTACATCAGCAATGTGAACTATAAGCGGATTATCTGAAGGTCTGCCCTTTGCCGCATATATCTTGGCTGAAGCCTTGGCATCAAGCGCATCTGCGCCAAGACCGTATACAGTCTCTGTAGGAAATGCTACAAGGCCGCCAGCTCTTAAAATCTTTCCTGCCTGTTCATATATTTTCTTGTCTTCTTCTGTGTGTGTTATTGTTTTTACTATAGTTTCCATAAAACCTTTCGCCAGCTTTCATTACTTCATATTCATCATCAGATATTCTATTATACCACAATACAGGGCATCAGCCACTTTTTCCTGATATTCTTCCGTACACAGTCTCTGCTCCTCTTCCGGATTAGACAAGAAACCACACTCTGATATAATTGTCGGCAGCTTGGAATGAAGCAGTATGTAATAATTAACATCTGACTTAATCTGCCTTGTTGTACCTAACTTCTCACCAAGAATCCCCTGCATTATCTGTGCTATTCTTTTACTTTCCTCAGACTTCTTATAATAAAATACCTGTGCACCTTCTGCCTTAGGTGTAACATAACTGTTCTGATGGATACTGATTACCATATCAGCACCACTGCTATTGATTATATCACATCTTCTGTCAAGGTCAGCTTTCTTTTTACTCTTGTCGGACTCCACACTTAAATCATCGTCTGTGTCCCTTGTCATAATAACATTAATCTGGGCATCTTCAAGCCGTTCCTGTAATTTTTTTGCAATTGCAAGATTAATCTCTTTTTCATTTGTTCCCGCAACCCCCACTTTACCTGGATCTGCGCCCCCGTGTCCACTATCAATAACAATACATTTTTCAGAAAAATTAATATTCATCTCTACAGCTTCACCAGATCCTGCATCATCTGACAAATGCTGTCCCTCCTGTACATTGTTACTGTCCCCGCTGCCTTTGCCATCAGCCTTTAGCGGAAGAAGTACATTGGCTGTCATATATACAGCAATAAGAAGTATTATCGACATAAACGGCAGAAGCAATGCTCTGCTTATATCAGCTTTTTCTGGCATATTTACTCCGGAACCTGTAATTCTCTACTAATTTATTACAAAGAGCATATGCATATTACTTTTATTTGTTATATTTACTGATAACAGACCATACTGTCGTCTTCTCAAGTCCTAATTTCCAGCATGCAACTCCTGCCACATTCTCTTCCTGAATTACCTGCATCTTGGCTTCTACAGATTTCTCTTCTTCAAACCATATCTGTCTTGTAGAACTTCCCACGGTATATGAAGCCACATACTGTCCACAATCCTCATTCCACAATGCAACCTGGCCATCACTGTTTAACTGGTCAACTGCTGCCTGCATACCAACAGCCCTGCTTGTTGTCTGTCCTGAAGTTGTTGTCCATATTCTTGTATAAAATGGGATTCCTGTAATTACATGTTCCTGTCCAACAAGTTTTACAGTATCCTCAACAGCTTCTTTAACAAAAGGAAGTGATGCTACTGAACCAGCATCTGATCCTGCATAATGTTCATCATATGCCATAACAATAACATAATCAACAAATCTTGACTGTTCCTTTAAGTTATAGCATGTATTATATGCTTCAGGCTTATAATTATCAGTTGATAACACAAGCCCCTTTCTTTCACATGCAATAGAAAGCTCACGGACAAACTGTAAATAATCTTTAGCAAATGCACTCTTAACATTCTCGCAGTCAAGATTAATTCCGTCAAAACCATACCTGTCTGCATTACTAATAAGCAGATTCACCATATTGGTTCTTGCATTCTTACTTGAATAAAGTTCCGCAAAATCGACATTTGTGTCAAAATCACTTACAAGTGCCCATACATCAATTCCCTGCTGATGCATTTTATTTACTAAATCTGCCGAAGCATAATCTGACATATTTCCTGACGCATCTGTGATACTATACCATGTTGGTGCAACAACATTTATACCTGGTGCTGTCGAAAGCGTACTGTCTATGCTTGAATTTCCTGCTGTTCCGCTCACCTGGAACCAGCCAAGAGTTATCTTCTCATCCTTAAGGATATAATTATGCTGCTCTTCTGTCTTTTCTTCCCTGACATACTCAAATATATCAGAAACATCAGTTTTCTTAACATATCCTTTATATCCCGTAGATGTTATAACCTTAACCCAGTCATCAATATTCTCCACAAATTCCAGCCTGTCACCTTTTGCCACATTTTCAAGGACAGGACTCTTGATTCCGCCCCTGTATCTTACTGCAGTCTTCTTTTTAGCTGTAACACACTGTCTTGCTTCTCTCTCAATACTGATATTAATTCTCTCCGGCTCGCTTCCATAACTGTATTCACAATCTGTATGTTCTGCAACATACTCCCATGCGATAAAGCATTTGCCATCGACATCAATCACAACCGGATAATCTGTATTATATGTCTTTCCTGTATCATCTGTGTATACATTTTCACCACTCATATATGTATACATGTATGATGAATCCGAATATAATACAGCCTGTGATTCCTTGTCATAATAAAATCCTGCATTAATATTATCTGCTACAAATTCCTGCGGCAGATAATGTCTTCCATCCGACACAATTCCTGTATCTGAATACTGTTTTTCATCCACAATAACCATTGTTTTATCTGTGGACTGGTCGAGATCAAAATATGTATAGCCATTCATTTTTTCCTTTGTAGGTGTATATCTTACTATCATAAACATTGCTGCCATAACCGCAATCAGTATTACAAATGCAGCTATAATAACAATCTTTTTCTTTCCTGCCGTACTTTTCTTCATTTTTCTGCCTTTCCTTTGCACATTATTATTATAATTGTACCACTATGCACATAAATCATGCAATAAAAAGGCACACCTTTATAATTGCCCAATCAATTATAAAAATGTGCCTGCGGTCGTACGCAAAGGTATTCCATAAGACCGTATTTGTGATATATTATTGACTTTCCAGATGCTTCGCTGCATAAATAAACTTTTAAGTTACAACACGCTTAAGCATCATTACAGCCTCTCCATTCATTTCAAAAGGATCCATCTGCATTGGCGCTTTATATGCTTTAAGTTCAAATTCACGTTCCATGCTTTTTGCCCTTTTCTCTTCCCATGTCATGGAAACAACCGGCGTATTTTTAATACTGTAAAGCCGTCTTATTCTTCCAAGCCTTTTAATACATTCGCCATATTTCCATGGCACCATTGATCCAACAAGAACACGGCACTCGCAAGACATTACATCCCTTAAACCATCAGCAAGTCTGTCCTTCATATCTGCAAGATTCACCTCTACTATCACCACGTCATAATATTCTGTAATAACGTGAACGAAACCTTCTCTTACTCCACTAAAGAAGTCTATCCCCTTATATGAAAATCCTTTTCTGCTACCCGCATAATTCTTTACCTTACAAGTCTGCACTTCTTCTTTTATTCTGTCAAAAGCATCATCATAGCAAGAACTTACGATAGCTGTTTTCAGATGAAGTCCATTAGAGAAATAATTTGCAAGCATAACACCAAGCTGCGTTGTTCCGGCACCGCTGCATAATCCAATCAGTCCGACAGTCTTATAATTTATTGCAGCCGCGTTCCTGCTTTTTCTTCTTTTTTCTAAACCACTTAATAACCCTGAAATTTCTACCTTTTTCATATAGCCTTCCAATACACTCCTTTATTCTGTCAGGTCTGTAACCTTTAATAATCCCTGTAAGATTATCCTGTAAGAAATCATTCATTGTTTCGTCAAAAATAGGATTTGCTTCATTCCAGTTATATATGCATGGTATTCTATAACATTTCTTTCCTTTGTATACACTGTTTACAAGTTCATAAAATTGTCTTGCTCCTACAAGGTTCAGCATAATAATATCTCTATCATTAATCTTCTTTTCGCTGCAATGTGGACACTTTCCAACTATAAAAACCCGTATACATGTATAATTATCCCCAGTAATATCCGTAATTTTAACCTCTCTGCTCTTATTAAAATCACAACCGCAGTCTATAATTACAATTCTGCTTTTCACTCCATTTACAGATATTGCATTATAATAATCCGGTATAACTTTTATATTGTCGTAAAGATAAGATCCGTCAGGCATTAATACACTCTTCACAATTTCCCTGTGCAGATAATCATTCCCGGATTTATCAACAACAACACAATCATATTGATTATTCTGAAAAAAATGTGCCATACTCATAACTGCATTAGTAACACCTATACCCGGTTTTTCTCCTGCAACCTGAATGACATAAGAGAGTTTTTCAAATGTACCGCCACCCTTTTCCATTATAGATTCCAGTTCTTCGCGAACCAGTGTAACACTTTCATATCTCAATCCCCATTGATGGTGTAGTGATTTGTTAATTAAGTGGTACAATACTGAATATCTTTCAGATACTCCTGATAAGTTATGATTCTCATAAGGCCTGATTCTTCCATGAGAAATCATAAATAGGATGACCATTCCCACACTATATATATCTGACTGCTCTACGGCTTCTTCACCCGAATATTGTTCTGGTGCTGCAAATAACAGACTTCCATCATTTACCTGCATGCCGCATCCCGCTATGACTGCATTGTCAAAATCTATAAGTTTAACTTTCCCATAATTATCAAGCATAATATTATCAGGCTTAATATCCATGTGTAATATTCCTTCATCATTAAAACTGTGAAGATATTCCAGTATACAACACAATTCTATACCAATACGGCATATTTCACGGATATCGAGATAACCTTTAGTTTCTGTTTCATCATTAACATATTGCCGCAAAGATTTACCATCAATATATTCTTCGATAATGCAGATACTATCATTATCTTCTCCAATATTCTGTTCAATATCATAAATCACAGGAATGTGGGGATGTTTCAAATTCTTAATAAGATGGGCTTCATTCAGAAGTCTCTCAGATTCTTCATGACTGCCCGTAAATACCTTGGCTACACGATATACATCAAGTATAACATGCCTTACCAGATAAATTGTAGAATGATTGGAACTTGCGAGTTCCTTAATGATTTCATATTTCTCGTAAAATTGGTTATCCACCTCCTCTTACGACGATACATGAAAAACATCTCCTAAACATATAGTACACTATAATAATTTAATTTTCAATATATTTTTAAAAAACTTTATATTTATTTAACTTCTGCTTTCTCTCACCACCTTTACATATCCATTAAAAATGGGTATTATATCTTTACGATAATTAACAAATTTGGTCAGAGGTGGCTTATGAAAATAGAAAAACTTAATGAAAACCAGATACGCTGTACTCTTAACAAGTCAGATCTGGCTTCAAGACATTTAAAAATCAACGAGCTTGCCTATGGCAGCGATAAAGCTAAAGAACTTTTCCGTGACATGATGCAGCAGGCTTCTTTTGAATTAGGTTTCGAAGCAGAGGATACTCCTCTGATGATTGAAGCAATTCCTATTTCAGCAGAATGTATTGTTCTTATTGTTACCAAGGTTGATAACCCGGAAGAACTTGATACACGTTTTTCCCGCTTTTCACCGTCAGATTCTGATGATGATGACAGCTTCGATTTTGATGATATAGAAACTATTGACAGCAATAATTATTCTTCTTATTCTCTTCCAAAAGCTAATGAAGAACTTGATGAAAGTGCTGCTACTGAAGAAGAGAACAACAGTATTCCAGAGGATGATCTTATGAATATATTAGACAGAGTCAAAGAATACTTTAATAAAGAATCAACAGGTAAAAAAATTGACAAGGCTGAACCCCCAGCGGACAAGCCTGCACCGGAAGAAACTGTCAGCCATATTACAAGAGTATTTTCATTTGACTCTCTTGATGATATCAGCAGTGTTTCCAGAATAATTGACAGATTCTATCATGATAATAATTCTGTTTACAAGAATCCATCTGATAAGCGTTATTATCTCACAATTTCAAAAAATAAAACATCTGCTAAAGATTTTAATAAGGTATGCAACATACTTTCAGAATATGGTAAGAAAGAAAACCAGTTTGATAATTATACCGGATTCTTTTCAGAACACTGCGATTGTATTGTAAAAAATCATGCCATGCATATTCTGTGCAAATTATAATAACAGAGCCGGAGCAGTTAAATGCCCCGGCTTTATTATTGTCAGTCCATGCTTAATCAGCCAACAGACTGAAGGTAATTCTGAATTTCTTCAACAAGCATATCTGGATCAATGCCATGAACCATAGCAGCTTCCTCTAATGTCTCGCCTGCTGATGATGGGCATCCAACACAATGCATACCAATTCCCATAAGAATAGGTATAATTCCTGCATCTATCTGAAGAGCTTCTCCAATTGTAGTGTCCTTAGTAATTCTTGCCATACTGACCTCCTGTTATACGGTTAATATAGTCGGTACTTTCGTACCGCTTAATATATCTACTATAATATTGCCCCGTATAAATGTCAATAATACACTGATTTTACATTATTCTGATATTTAAAAGGCACACTCAGGTTAGTTATACCTAACCATAATAATATATTTTATTGATAAAAATTCATGTTGAATTTTATGACAGCCTATCGTATAATATCACTAAAGCAACTGCCAAGGCAGTTAATAAAGAGATTATTAAGGAGGATATATACTATGGCATATGTAATTAATGATGATTGTATCAGTTGTGGTGCTTGCGCAGCAGGATGTCCTGTTGAAGCTATCAGCGAGGGTGCTGCTCATTACGAAATCAACGCTGATGTTTGTGTTGATTGTGGTGCTTGTGCTGGAACATGTCCAGTTGGCGCTCCTAACCCACAGTAGTCTGAACAAGATACGGATTAATGTATCCGCTTCAGGATACATATATAAAACCCCGAACCAGTTTAATACTGATTCGGGTTTTATTTTATATTGTATAAGATTTTATAGCCGTCTTATATTCAATGCTGTTCCAACTTAAGCTACTGTCTTAAATCTCTTGAAAGATCTGCGAATCTTGTCTGTTCCGGCAGCCATGCCATCTTAACAGTTCCGATAGGACCGTTACGCTGCTTGGCAATAATAATCTCTGCGATACCCTTCTGCTCTGTATCCTTATTGTAATAATCATCTCTGTAAAGGAACATAACAACATCGGCATCCTGCTCGATAGCTCCTGATTCTCGCAAGTCAGAAAGCATTGGCCTGTGGTCAGGTCTCTGCTCAACTGCTCGGCTTAACTGTGAAAGCGTTACAACAGGAACATTTAACTCTCTCGCAAGCGCCTTTAAAGCTCTTGATATGTCAGAAACCTCCTGCTGTCTGCCTTCAGAACGGCCGCTTCCACTGCCGCTCATAAGCTGGAGGTAATCGATAATAATAAGTCCGAGATTATTCTCCATCTTGTATTTTCTGCATTTGCTTCGTAATTCTGCGATTGAGATACCCGGAGTATCATCAATTATAAGCTTCGACTTGGCAATGCTGTCCGCACCCTCGATAAGCTTGCCCCAGTCATTAGAATCCAGATGTCCTTTTCTTATCTTATCCGCATCTACTGTTGATTCCAGTGACAACATACGGTTTACAAGCTGGACATTGGACATTTCCAGACTGAATACAACTGTTGTAATCTGCTGTTTAATAGCTACATTTTCAGCAACATTAAGGACAAATGCGGTCTTACCCATTGAAGGTCTGGCTGCAACAAGAATGAAATCTGATGGCTGCAGACCTGACAGATAAGTATCTAAGTCCTTGAACCCTGTAGGAACACCTGTTACAGCACCTTTGGTCTTTGCTGCCGCGGATATTCTGTCGAGTGCCTCAAGAACGACCTTATCAATAGGTGTATACTCCTTGCCACCCTTATTCTTAACAAGTTCGAATATCTTCTTCTCAGTATCAGCAAGAATATCTTCAGTCTTTTCCTTGCCCGCATAACACTGATTGGCAATATCATCATTAACTCTTATTATATTCCTAAGTACTGCTTTTTCCTTAACAATACCCGCATACTGTCTTATATTGGCTGATGTTGGCACTGATGATAACAGTTCTCTTACAAACTCTATACTATAGACTTCAGCCGGTACATCTGTCTCCTTCAATCTTGCCTGCAGAGTAACTATATCTACAGGTTTTCCCTCGTTATTCATGTCTACCATAGTCTGGAACATAGTTCCGTACTGCCTGTAGTAGAAATCGTCCTGCCTTAAGATTTCAGCGGCAGTTATAATTGCCTGTCTGTCCAGAATCATTGAACCAACAACAGACTGCTCAGCTTCAATGCTGTTAGGCATCACCCGTGTTACCACTGACTCGTCCATAGTAACTCCCTTTCTTACAAATGTATCTTAATTATTTATTTCTCAACAACCTTAACAGTCAATTCTGCTGTTACATCTTTGTGAAGCTTAATCTGGATAATATAATTGCCTAAAGCCTTAATAGGCACATCAAGCTTCATTTTCTTCTTGTCAATATCAAGACCTAACTGCTTCTTGGCTTCTTCTGCAACTTCCTTAGTTGAAACAGTTCCAAATGTTCTTCCACCTTCGCCTGTTTTCATGGAAACAGTAACTGTGCACTCTTTAATCTTAGCCGCAAGCTCCTTTGCTGCTGCAAGCTCTTCTGCTGCCTCTTTTTCTTCTCTCTTCCTGGCTAACTTAAGGTCATTAAGATTCTTTGCTGTTGCCTCAATTCCAAGCTTCTTTGGAAGCACATAATTTCTTGCATAACCGTCATTAATCTTAACAATCTGTCCCTTTTTTCCTAATGTCTTAACATCCTCTAATAAAATAACATCCATTAAATTTCACCATCCTTAATCATATTATCAAGTGTAAGCTTAATTTTATTAACTGCCTGATCAATTGTACAATCGGTAAGCTGTGCACCTGCAATGCTCATATGACCACCGCCGCCAAGCTTTTCCATAACAAGCTGTACATTAACTTCGTCAATCGACCTTGCACTTACATATATCTTATCCTCGTAAGGAGTGATAACAAAAGAAGCCTTAATTCCCGATATATCAAGCAAATCATTGGCTGTCTTGGCACCACCGACTGTAGGTGTGTCAATTCCATCACCATTGAATATTGATATTGCAAATGCGTCCTTATAAACCTCCACACGGCTTACAGCCTTTGCAATCTCTTTATATTCATTCATATTACTTCGAAGCATTTTTCTTACTCTTGTTACATCTGCACCATGTCTTCTTAGGAATGCTGCTGCCTCAAAAGTTCTTGGTCCCGACTTACTGTTAAATCCGTCAGTATCAATATTAATTCCGGCATAAAGTGCATCTGCCTCAAATGCTTTAAGCTTAATATTGTCATCAACATACTGTATCATCTCTGTAATCATCTCACTGGCAGATGACGCATATGGGTCGACATACGAAAGAACTGCTCCTGTTATTGTGTCACTCTGTCTTCTGTGGTGATCAAATACAACAACTGTCTTGCATTTTTCAAGAAGCTCTGGACACTCTGTTCTCTGTGGTCTGTTAACATCAACAACGATAACTACTGTTGATGCATTTATCTTAGAAGACGCATCCTCTGGCTTTATAAACATATCATCCGGATACTCTTCCTTGCCTATGAATCTGTTCACAAAAGGCCGTACACTGCTTGTAACCTCTCCAAGAACAATATGTGCCTCCTTGCCAAGCTTCTTAGCAATAACATATATTCCCAGAGCTGAACCAAATGCATCAATATCCGCAAGTGTATGTCCCATAACAAGCACATTACTGTTATTATCAAGAATCTGTCTTAGTGCATGAGCTTTAACACGCACCTTAACTCTTGTATTCTTCTCCATCTGCTGGCTCTTGCCACCATAATAAAGAATCTTCTCACCATCCTTGACTACAGCCTGATCTCCGCCTCGTCCAAGTGCCAGATCCATTGCTGCCTTAGCCACATCATAATTCTTAGAATACTCTGCCGAACCCGTTCCTATACCCATACTTAATGTAAGAGTCATCTCATTTCCAATCTTTATGCTCTTAATTTCTTCAAGCAGGCTGAATCTGTCATGCATAAGTTTCTCTAAGAAATTATATCTGAATACAACTATATATTTGTCCTTCTCCAGCTTTCTTACAATCGCTGAACCCGGAGAAAAATACTTATTAACTCTCTTATCAATAAGACCTGCAAGAAGCGACCTTCTTACATCATCAGTACTATCAAGTGCTTCCTCATAATTATCAATATACACAAGTCCTACAACGAATCTTTCATCCTTTAACTTCTGTATATATGTGTTGATATCTGTCTCATCAAAAAGATACATTACATACATTGAAGAATCCATGCTTCTCTCAATTATATCAACACCCTCTGCTATAGAATCGGCATCAATATTTTTAAGTTCAGCCTTATAATCTCTCTCCTGAAATGTAAGCCTTATCTCCTTGAATCCAACTTCATCATCTGGAAAAATGCTTGTTGTCACCTCTGGAAGGATTGTGTTGATATTCTTTCTGAAATCCTTCTTAACTCCCAGACAATCCTGCATAGCCTTATTAGTCCACATAACATTTCCATTATTGTCCAAAAGGCAGTATGGCACACTCAGATTATATAAAAGCTGTTTCTGAACCTGTGAATAATTAGCTGCAAATTCAACCATTCCAGACATTATTCTTGGTCTTAAATAAAAATACATTAATCCACACGCCAGCATATATATAACCATGAAAATGCTTGTAACTGTTGCTGCCATAACATTAATACAGAACATAACAGCACATATTACAATCAGAATTGCACCAATATACAGAGGCCATGCAAAAAACGACCTTAAAAGTCCGCTATATTTAAATGCTTTTTTCCCTTTTTTATTATCTGGCATAATCCCCATCTCCATAATCGAATTAGAGTAATTATATCATGTCTGCAAATATACTACAAGCATGCATTGATGGTGTTCATTATTGGCATTCGCCATATAATCCAGAATCTGTGCAAGCACATTCTGGATTGCACGGCTCACTGCTGCGGGCAGCCCATATGCCAGAACTTCGTTCTGGCATTGTCGCGGCGCTCCTCGAGAAGACATGGAAAGTTCTCAGTTCGTGCAAGCACGACTGGGAACTTTCCATGTCTTCTCTCATCGCTGCCCGCGCACTTTGTAAGCCAAGTCTCTCCGTAGCTTCGCTACTCCCGAGCCTTGATAATTCACAACTCCCGGTCTTCGACCTTCGTTGTTCATTATTGGCGCTCGCCGTATAATCCAGAATCTGTGCAAGCACATTCTGGATTGCACGGCTCACTGCTTACAAAAAAAGCCGTAACAGGTTTCCCTGTTACGGCTCGTAGTCTTAATATATATTAGTCTACTGAATATGGAAGAAGAGCTACGTGTCTTGCTCTCTTAACAGCTACAGTAAGCGCTCTCTGATGCTTTGCACAGTTTCCTGTGATTCTTCTAGGAAGGATCTTTCCTCTCTCAGAAACATAATGCTTAAGTGTAGCAACATCCTTATAATCTAATACCTTGTTGGCATCTGCACAAAATGCGCAAACTTTCTTTCTTCTACGCATTGGTCTTCTTCTCATCTGACCCTCTGGTCTCTCAGCCTTCTTATCTGGCATGGTTTTTACCTCCTATCTTAGTTGAAAGGCAAACCCTCATCATCTACTCCGTCAGGAATAGCCATAAATCCATCTCCAGCCGCCTGGCTTGGTTCCGGTCTTGATGGTGTGTACGCAGCGTAATTAGAGTCTCCTCCATTACTTGCTGCTGCGGATTTGCTTTCTGCAAATTCCTGTTCTTCAACAACTACATCGGTTGTATAAACTCTCTGACCATCTTTGTTAGTATAACTACCAGTCTGGATTCTGCCAGTAACAACAATCTTTGTTCCCTGATGAAGATACTTCTCAGCAAACTCACCTGATCTTCCAAAAGCAACACAGCTTATGAAATCAGCAGACTGCTCATTATCACTGTTTCTTCCACGTCTTCTGTCTACAGCCAATGTATATCTAGCAACTGCCATAGAACCGTCTGCATTCTGTGAATATCTTACGTCTGGTTCTCTTGTCAGTCTTCCCATTAAAATAACTTTGTTCATACTTTATCTCCTCTTCTATAAAGAGTTGCAAGTCAAACGTCATCTTTAAAAATCGGGATTAATAAATTACTCTCCGTCTTTAACGATTAAGAATCTTAATACATTATCCATGATACGGATTCTGCTTTCAATCTCAGCTGGAGCAGTAGCTTCTGCTTCAAACTTAATGAAACTATAGAATCCTTCGCTCATATGCTGGATATCGTATGCAAGCTTCTTCTTCTCGCTTGTGCCTGGATCTGTAATAGTACCACCAAAACGAGTGATTAACTCATTAACCTTCTCGATAGTAGCTGTTCTTACTTCATCCTCGACGTTTGCGCTAACAACTAATGCTAATTCATACTTATTCATCTACGTCGCACCTCCTTCTGGTCTTTTGGTCCCTTCTATCCTTATACATATAAATGTAAATGAAGGAACAAGGATTAAAAATATATCACAAGACAAAATCTTATCATATCCAGAAGTTAATTACAAGCCTTTTTTAATTTTTTTGTATTTTTTTGTACCAGTGATCTTTTTATTATAACTTCGTGACCACATCCTAAGCATTTCATCTTAATATCTGCACCCGCTTTGAGAATCTCCCATTCGCTGCTGCCGCATGGATGCTTCTTTTTCATTTCAACAATATCACCAGTTTCGTATGGAATAATACCCGCCATTCAAAACCTCCGTTATATATTAATTACATAAAATTCTTGAATACATCAGCAAGTGGTGCATTTATAAGAATATCCGCCCTATTATCAAAAGGAGTTGCCGATTTATTGATAAGAACCAGCTTGTCTCCCCTGTAATAATCAATAAGACCTGCTGCAGGATAAACACCAAGCGATGTTCCTCCTATTATAAGCATATCGGCATGTCTTATATAATTCACAGCATTTGTTATATTGTTATCATCAAGTCCTTCTTCATACAATACAACATCCGGCTTTATTCTTCCACCGCAGTCGCACATTGGAACGCCCTCAGAATTAATTATCTTATCAATGCCATAAAATTTATGACATCTTTCACAATAATTTCTGAGCACCGAACCATGCAATTCAATTACATTGCTGCTTCCCGCCTTCTGGTGAAGTCCATCAATATTCTGTGTAACAACTGCTTTCAGCTTTCCTTCTTTTTCAAGCTTTGCCAATGCCAGATGAGTAATTCCGGGTTCTGCATCAGGATAAAGCATTTTATCCTTGTAAAATCTGTAGAATTCCTCCGGATACCTCTGGTAAAAGGAATGACTGATAATTGTTTCAGGAGGATATTTGTATTTCTGATTATATAATCCGTCCGGACTTCTGAAATCAGGAATTCCACTTTCTGTAGATACACCTGCGCCTCCGAAGAACACGATATTATTACATTCATGCACTAATTCAACAAATTTATCAATATTATTCATTAATTACCACACCTAACACATTACATTTATTACTTTCCAACTCATTTTTATAATTCTGTGCTGCATATTCACCGAATTCACTTTCATTGTAAATAATAACTGTTCCATCGCAATATTTAGCTATTCTACCCTCTTCGTCTGAACTCATTACAATTCTGTCGTAATCTGCCGAATAGATAAAAATCAGCTTCTTCATCATTTCTTCTTCATCTTCTGATATAACGCCATCATCTAAAACACCTGTAAATATAATGTCCATATCTGCATTATTAGTTTTACATATAAGATTATTTTGCTTTTCAGGATTACGCATAAAGTCTGCAACACCTTTAAGATTTTTACCAAGTTTGTATTTACCAAGGAAAATTTCTGACATAATATCTGCATCTATAAACAGTACCTTCTCGCCCGTTGTAACAAAACTATACGCAATTTTAAATGCACTCAGTCCATCTTTTGTAACAGCCAGACACTTGCTCGTTCCTAACTCAGATTTAAGAGTCTGTACCAGTTCATCATAACATTTTCTTTCATTATCAGTCATATTAACAATCTTATCAATATTAACACTAAACATCTTACATTCCTCCTTCCCCGTATATTACTTTATAATTCTTCCTAAAATTCTCACATCAAATACTGCCTTTTCTTCAATAACCTCTGGTGTTTCTTCTGTTTCAGGCTCTGTTATATCTTCTGACACAGATTCTTCAAATGTCTCTGCAACCGACTCTGTTACTACCTCTGTTTCTGGTTCTGAAGATATTTCAGGTTCTGGTTCCGCTACCACTTCCGGCTCCGGTTCTGATGCAAATGCCTTCGCTACTACATCTTCCTTCTCTTTTTCTATTTCTGCCTCTGGTTCTACTTCTGACTCTGTTACGGACTCTGGTTCTGAAGATATTTCAGGTTCAGGTTCTGTTACCACCTCTGCTTCTGCAATTATTTCAGGTTCTGATTCTGCAACTACCTCTGGCTCCGGCTCTGCAATTATTTCAGGTTCTGGTTCTGCAACCACTTCTGGCTCCGGCTCTGCAATTATTTCGGGTTCTGGTTCTGCAACCACTTCTGGCTCCGGCTCTGCTACTACCTCTGGCTCTGGTTCTGCAATTACTTCCGTTTTTTCCTCTTCCTTTGGCTCTGCAGCTGTAATAATTTCTGGTTCTTCCTCAATCTTTGGTTCTGATTTAACTTCTGTCTTTGGTTCCGTTACCGTTTCCATCTTTGGTTCTGGTTTTTCCTCTACCTTTGGTTCTGATTCAGACGGCATATTATTATACTCAACTTTAAGTTTTGAACCAGAAACAGGTTCAGCAACTGCTTCCTTTGCTGCAGCAACTTCCTTCTGATAATCAGCTTCAGCTTTTTTCATAACATTTTTAGTCAGAAAATCAATATCTTCGTCATCATCATCTTCCTCATCATCAAATGCCGCTAAGATATCATCTGAACTGGCTTTTCTGGCATTTTCGTGTGGTAATCTTTTTGCATCAGAATCTATAAGTTCATGACGAGGATATACATATCTTCCATATCTTGCTTCATATTCATATTCATCATCACTGCGATCCTCTTTTTTCTTAAATGCGCATAAAATAAGGCATACTATAATTTCTATAAATATGCATACCACGCCTGCTGCACCTGCAATAAAAATTGTATTTCTGTATAAATGCTGCTTAAATGATACTCCTGAACTTGTTCCTTCTGAAAGTATCTGCATTGATTCTACAGGGATAATTGTTGTTGTCTTAACAGCTGTCTGTGCCACTGCATCTACATAAGTTTTCGCAGTATTCTGATCTGGATTAACAATCTTTAATTCTACTATATTACTATCTGCTGGAGACGAAACTGTCAGATACTGTGATATATCCTCTGTTGTTCCAGCAATTCTCTGTGCCGCTTCTATAACAACATTACTTGAAAATATTATCATAAAATCCTTATTAAGACCGCCATCTTTAGCTCTTATAGATGCCTCACTCTGTGTTCCCGGAACAACATATAACTGTGCCACAGATTCATACATAGGAGTTATTGTATTATCTTCATAAAAATATCCGCCAACTCCACTTATAATAACAACCAATATAAGTATTAATACACATCTTGCAAATTTCTTCATAATCGTCCTTCCTCCCTGCTATTTCTGTTCTGGATAATAGAACCACGAAATACCTGTTATTTTTCCATTGTTGTCAATTTCGAAATTCAGTGTCGCAAAATCATCATCAATTGTTGCCTGACTGCCTTTGTATTTCCCATCAAAATATGTAAATTCCACATTATAGCTTTCCGCTGTCTCAATGCTGTTATATCCATTATAATTGATAAGACCATAAGCAATTGGATCCTTTGTATTAATCTTTTCCAATTCATTTGTGGTAAATTCTCCATACAAAAACTTACCATATGTCAAAGTCTTATCCTCAGATACATATAAATGATTCTGATAATTCTGGTCTCTATAATATGATTTTATTATATCATCTACAGAATCTCCAACTTTCATATTTCTTGAAAAAATATCATTCGTCTTTATTGATGCTGCCCTTGTAACTTTATATGTTCCATTCGCATCTTCTCTGTTATCGTCATCTAATTTTTCAAACCCGATTGACAATTCATTATACGAATATATCTTTTCGTTATTATTTTCTGTTTCTTCTGTCGGCTTGCCCAAAATAGATTTTACCTGTGCCTCAGTCATAAGATATGTCACATTACCTACTTTTAAATCATTGTATGTAAATATATCTTCGTGGCTTTCCTCTAATGTCGGATATTCAACACTGGTATCCGTAATATCTTCCCCGTCTGTAATTACTGCTTCTGTTCTCTTTCCACATGCCCCCAGAGTTACTACAGTAAAACACAAAGCAGCAAGCACTCCATATTTTTTTAATCTAATCATTAACTCCCTCCATACTGCACATTTCAGTTAATTATAACATACATATTATTATTCACAAAGAAAATGTTTAATAATTCTCTCTCCAACTTTATTCCATGTATAATTATACTCATATTCTTTATGCGCATTGTATACAAGATTTTCATAATAAGCTCTATCATTTAATAATTTATCAGCCTTCATGCATATATCATCAATGTCATTTAAATGATACATTTGTGCAATTCCATTTAAAATGTTTTCTCTGTATTTATTTGAATCTGTCATAACTACAGTGTTATTAGCCATTCCTGCATAAATCCTGTCATGTACACCCATTTTAAAAAATGGTGATGAATCCGCTAATATTCTGCTTTTTGCAATCATATCCAGTGATTGTTCAAATGCTACAGGCTTCTGAAGATTGATTCTGTCATATTTATCATATTTGTCCCACCATTCTCCAACGATTTTTACAGGAAATTTATTATCCACCAGCGTGTCAATCAATTTTTTTCTATAAAAATTTCTAATATACATTTCTACAAGATAATATTTATTTAATATCAGACTTTTGGGTTCTTTATTTATAGAATTTTCTATTGTTATTTCATTGTTTCCTGTAATTATATCAATCATAGAAAGCATATCGCATTTATCTTCATCTTTACTTTGAAGAATTGACTGCATGTATACATCCGGATTTCTGTATGTTCCCATAAATAATATATTATTTTCTTTTTTTGAAATATCACCTTCCGCCACCTGTTCTGCTCCAAGATTAATCTGCGATGCATCCTTAATCCATGGATAATATTTTCTTACATATTTACAATGATTGTCATCTATAGAAAACACATGATAATTATTTAATTTACACGACAATGTAGTATGGTGATATAGTGGATGGTCGAGTATGAAATTATAAAATGGTGCATCAATATTATCCAGATAATAACTATCATCATCCATTATAAGCCTTGGTAATTTAGAATTAAAATCTAATACTGCATCATATTTTTTATTAATATACTGATCTAGTAATTCTTCTGCCGACTGATCTATTTTCTTATTTGAATTTAAAGATGCTGGCTGCGCTATTTCTGTTCCTGCTGCTGGAATCGCATATTCTGGAATTTCACAATATTCACATTCACAGCCATATTGTTGCAAGGCTTTTCCGATTTTTTGTGCAAAATATCTTCCACTGTTATAGCATAATTGTCTTGTTATAAATATTAATACTTTCATATTCCTGTTCCTGTCAAATTCTATAAAATGAAAAAAAGCTTTAACCCATACGGATTAAAGCTTTAAGAGGCGACAACCAGATTCGAACTGGTGATCAGGGTGTTGCAGACCCACGCCTTACCACTTGGCTATGTCGCCATATTATATTCTATTCAGAGTAAGAACAAAAAATGACTCCAAGGGGATTTGAACCCCTGATACCACCGTGAAAGGGTGGTGTCTTAACCGCTTGACCATGGAGCCTTATTAAACAAGCTAGAAGGACAAGTTTCCCTTCTGTATGGTAGATCATATTAGTTCTTACAACTCCCCGAGTAGGGCTCGAACCTACAACAACTCGGTTAACAGCCGAGTGCTCT
>ERZ773157.29-NODE-29-length-169189-cov-20.659584_pt1 | contig 169189 bp, 148 predicted proteins | sample MGYA00511480_ERZ773157 | MGnify/ENA primary metagenome ERZ773157 (study PRJEB29015, sample SAMEA2737863) | human gut metagenome | biome: human gut; feature: human-associated habitat; material: faeces | place: China | collected 2012 ... | reverse complement strand
ATAAACGCTGAAGGCATCTAAGCGTGAAGCCCCCCTCAAGATAAGATATCCCATCTTCGGAGTAAGACCCCTTGAAGACTACAAGGTTGATAGGCTTTGAGTGTAAGTGCGGTAACGCACTGAGCTGAGAAGTACTAATAGGTCGAGGACTTATCCTTAGAGGTTTCTAAGAGATAAGCTTTGGAGATACGCAAAAAAGCGGAAGAAAAAAGTTTACTTGGAAATGGACAAAAAGATAGACAAAAGATAGAAGTCTTAACAACTTTCTGTGTGAAATTCTGAAGGTACAAAAGTAAAGAGTACCGGGAAAATTTAACGCTGCAACAGGTGTTAAATTTTTTCTGTATATAGGGGATTGGTCAAATGGTATGATAGGGGTCTCCAAAACCTTTGGTGGGAGTTCGATTCTCTCATCCCCTGCTGTTTAAAGGATTTAAGTTGAATTTCAGCTTGAATCCTTTTTTTGCATTTAAAAACTTTAATTATAAAGCTAATTAGGCAATATAAAATAATGATGAGGAGATAATCATGAATGAATCTAAATATGAGCATATAGTACACCCATTTCCACCACTATATAACAGTGAATCAAGAATACTTATACTTGGAAGCCTGCCTTCAGTTAAGTCAAGAGAGCAGATGTTTTTTTATGGACATCCGCAGAACAGATTCTGGAGAATGATTAGTGGAGTATTTGAAGAAGCAGTTCCGCAGACGATAGAAGAAAAGAAGGCATTTATGTTAAAGCACAATATTGCAATGTGGGATACGATATATAGCTGTGACATAATTGGATCAAGTGACAGCAGTATTAAGAATGTTGAGCCAACGGATTTAAAGAGTATTGTAGATAATTCTAAGATTAAAAAAGTAATATGTAATGGGAAAACATCAGGGAAATACTATGAAAAATATCAGATGAAATATCTGGGAATTAAACCAGACATTCTTCCATCAACAAGTCCTGCAAATGCTGCATATTCATTGGGGAAACTTGTTGAGATATGGAAGAAGTCTATAATATATTAGATTTTAACTTATTTTTCAGGTTTAACAACATTAAGAGGCATCATAAGATGATCTATAAGGATACTATAAGCCTTATCACCATTACCAGATTTGAGATAATCAAAATTCATGTCATGGGCTATGGCTTTCACAGAAATCCCTGATATGATTGCAACAGCAATCCTTGGTCTTACAGACAACAAGATACTTATATTTGAAAGGTGCGGGCTGTCAGTTTGGTGGTCCGCGTCTTTTGATTTGCCAATAAATAAATACTATGATATCATTAATTATTATGTGGAAAAGGAATGATTCATATGGATAATATTATTATAAGAAACATGAAAGAAGAGGATTCTTCAGAAGTCCTTGAGATGATGAAGGTATTTTATGCCTCACCAGCACTGCTTTCAGACCCTTCAGAGGATGTTATGAAAAGGGATATTGCGGATTGTCTTGGAGATAATCCATTTATAGAGTGTTTTGTGTTCGAGAATAACACAGGTGTCATCATGGGTTATTCAATGGTTGCACACAGTTATTCTACTGAATGTGGGGGTAATTGTGTGTGGGTTGAAGATATATATATTAAGCCGGATTACAGAGGAAAGAGTATAGCAGGAGTGTTCTTTGAACATCTTGATAATATGTATGGAAAAGAAGCTGTCAGGTTCAGACTTGAGGTTGAAGAGGAGAATGAAAGGGCAGTTAAAGCATATAAGAAGGCTGGATTTGAGAAGCTTGGTTATGTGCAGATGGCTAAGGATTACTAATTGGAGTTGTTATGAATAATAGTTATAATGAAAGAAGCATGAAGATAATTGACCTTAAGAAAACTATCGTAGAGGACAATGACGCTGATGCTGACAGATTAAGAGAAGAGTTAAAAAAGAAAAATGTATTCTATATGAATGTCATGTCAAGTCCCGGTTCGGGGAAGACTACAACTATTGTTGGTACAATTGAAAGACTTAAGGAACATTTTAATATAGGTGTAATGGAAGCAGACATTGATTCTGATGTTGATGCACTTACTGTTGCTAAGGCAGGAGTGCCAGCAGTACAGCTTCATACAGGAGGAATGTGTCATCTCGATGCTGATATGTCAAGACAGGGAATGGCTGCGTTAGATTCAGAGACTGACAGTACATTTGACCTTATTATACTTGAAAACGTCGGTAATCTTGTGTGTCCGGCTGAGTTTGATACAGGCGCATGTCTTAATGTGGCAATTCTTTCAGTTCCAGAAGGAGATGATAAACCGCTTAAGTATCCGCTTATGTTCGAGAAGTGTCAGGCTGTGATTATTAATAAGATTGATTCCATGCCGGCATTTGATTTTGATATGGATAATGTTAAGGCTGGTATTGCAATGAGAAATCCGGAAGCAGTAGTTTTCCCTATTTCTGCAAGAACAGGAGAAGGAATGGATGCATGGTGCGAATGGCTTAAAGACAATGCAGCACAATATTTAGGAGAGAACCAGAATGGGTAATGTAAGAGTAATTGATGTGCATCAGAGCGTGTACGCAGTTAATGATGAAATAGCTGCTAAGACAAGGGAAAGACTTAAGGAAGAGAAAACATTTATGGTTAATCTTATGTCAAGTCCGGGAGCAGGTAAGACTACGACTCTGATAAGAACAGCTAATATGTTAGGAGACAGATACCGTATAGGAGTCATGGAAGCAGATATTGATTCTTCTGTTGATGCTGAGAAGATGGCGGCAGCAGGGGTTGCTTCAATTCAGGTGCATACAGGCGGAGAATGTGCGATGGACGCTCATATGACTATGCAGGCACTTGACGAATTTGACACAGAGGGGCTTGACCTTCTTGTTATGGAGAATGTCGGTAATCTTGTATGTCCGGCTGAGACAGATACAGGTGCATCATGCAATGTTGTTATTCTTTCGTATCCTGAGGGTGATGATAAGCCACTTAAGTATCCTCTTATGTTTGAGGTGTGTCATGTAGTTCTTATCAATAAAATAGATACTAAAGAGTATTTTGATTTTGATGACAAAGCAGTTGTTGAAAGAATTCACGAAAGAAATCCATTGGCAAAGGTATTTTTCGTATCAGCTAAGACTGGCGAAGGCTTTGAAGAATGGGTAAGCTGGCTTGACAATAATATTAAGGAATGGATTGGAGGTACAGTCTGATGGTAGACAGTCGTAATTTTAAAAAACAGAATCAGAAAGGACAGGGATTAAAGAAGCATAAGTGGATTCCGCTTGTTGTTATCGTAGTGCTTGCACTTGTACTTATTCTTATACAGTATTTTATGATTGATATTCTTATGGCAGTCAATACAAAATAGTTCATATATTCATGAATTTAGAAAGATTTAATAATCCCCAGCCCTGCAGATTATCTGGCAGGGCTTTTTTAGTACAGCAGGAATGGAGTCTTTTTTTTATCTCTTTAGGAGACATGTCTTTTTTTATCAGAACATTTGCAATTGCACCTGAAACAACTGGAGCAGACATGGAAGTCCCACTTTTTACAGAATATCCGCTAACGGAATTATTGCACGACCTGATATATGAACCATTTACAATAAGCTCTGGTTTTACTATACATTCACTGGTTGGACCTCTTCCTGAATAGAAATCTTTGCCATCCGGGGAACCGACTGTGATAATTTTTTTGCAGGTTCCGGGTATTGCAACAGTCTGTCGTCCAGGCCCTTCATTTCCAGCGGCTGCGACAACAATTATATTATTGTCCCAGAGCTTTTCAATTGCTTTTTCAAGAGCAATGAGATTTTCCTTTTCGCCAAATGTGGTTGCACCGAAGGATATATTGACAACTCTTATATTCAAATCTTTCTGATGGGAGATTATCCAGCCAGCAGCATCTAAAACATTTTCTATCCTGCCATTACCAAGTCTGTCTAATACCTTGATTCCGGCAAGGCAGGCAGAAGGACAGATGCCTCTTATTCTGCCGTGGCTTGCATAACCGCTGCCAGAGATAATTCCACTTACATGGGTGCCATGTCCACAGTCATCATAAGGATTTTTTCTGCCATTGACAAAGTCCTTGAAAGCTACTATACGGTTTTTGAAATCTATATGAGGATATATTCCTGAATCTATTACAGCAACAGTGATTAATTTATTCATAATAATTATTTTCAGAACATAATATATATATTTTAGTATATTCAGATTAGGTGGTTTAGTGCGGTTATATTACAGGGATTAGATGTGACTGATTATTCATTTACTTTCTTATAAATAATTGATATAATTTAAATATAAAAATTATGGAGGTACTTTAATGAAACAGTTAAATGAAAAAGTTGCTATTGTAACAGGAGCAGGCCAGGGAATAGGTAAAGGAATTGCTCTTTGTCTTGCAAAAAGAGGGGTTAAGGTTATTGCAACGGGACGTAGAGTAGAGCCAATTGAGCAGACAATTGCAGAGATTAAGGAATTAGGTGGAGAAGGCTTTGCGTTTGCATGCGATTCAGCAGACAGAGCAAGAGTTGAAGAGGTTGTTAAGGCTGCTGCAGAAAAGTATGGAACAGTTGATGTTGTAGTAAATAACGCACAGGCTATTGTTCCTTCTGCTCCAGTTGAAGAAACTTCTTATGATAATATGCTTAAGGCATGGCAGAGTGGTGTAATTGGTTCGCTTAACTATATGCAGGCTGCATTCCCTTATATGAAGGAACAGCATGAAGGAAGAATTATTAACTTCGCTTCTGCAACAGGTATGTTTGGTATTGCAGGACAGTTAGCTTATGGTTCTAACAAGGAAGCATTAAGAGGTATGACTAAGATTGCAGCTAAGGAATGGGGACAGTATGGTATATGTGTCAATATCGTTCTTCCAGGAGCTGAATCACCAGCAGCTAAGGCATGGGCTGAGAAGTTTCCAGAGGAATATGCGAAGCAGGTTAACCTTAATCCTATGAAGCGTTTTGGTGATCCAGAGACAGATATTGCTCCAGTCATTGCATTTTTAGCAGGTCCGGATTCATGCTATTTTTCAGGACAGAGTGTGATTGTTGATGGTGCTAATTCTATAATGCCATAATGGCTATATACATATTGAAATAATTTGCTTTTTGGCAGTTCATGGAATATAATATTTACATCAATAATAATCGTGTATGAGAGGTTTATGTTATGGATAATAAGAGAATTGTAGTTGCCTTAGGAAGAAATGCATTTGGAGAAACATTTCCAGAGCAGCAGCAGAATGTTAAGAAAGCAGCAGTGGCAATAGCTGATCTTGTAGAAGCTAAGTATCAGGTTGTTATTACACACAGTAATGGACCACAGGTCGGTATGATTCAGACAGCAATGACTGAGTTTGCAAGACTTGAGCCTGATGACAGAACAGTTGCTCCTATGTCTGTATGCGGAGCCATGAGTGAAGGTTATATTGGATATGATCTTCAGAATGCCATAAGAGAAGAGCTTATTAACAGAGGAATATATAAGACAGTTTCAACTATTATTACTCAGGTAAGAGTTGATCCTTTTGATATTGCTTTCAGCGAACCATCTAAGGTTATTGGTAGATATATGTCGAAAGAAGAAGCTGATGCTGAAGAAGAGAAGGGAAATTATGTAGTTGAAGAAGAGCCAGGTAAGTTCAGAAGAATAATTGCTTCACCTATGCCTATCGATATATATGAGATTGATGCTGTCAAGGCATTACTTGATGCAGATCAGGTTGTTATTGCAGCGGGTGGTGGCGGAATTCCTGTATTACAGCAGGGCTCACATCTTAAGGGTGCAAGTGCTATTATTGAAAAGGATTATACAGCTGCCAAGTTAGCAGAGCTTGTTGGAGCAGGAACATTACTTTTCCTTACAGCATATGACAAGCTTACTATAGGAAAGGGTACACCAGAGGAGAAGGTATTTGATACAGTTTCTGCAACAGATCTTCACCAGTATATTAAGGATGGTCACTTCCCGGCAGTTACAACTTTCCCTAAGGTAGACGCTTCTATCAGATTTGTAACAGCAGATAATGAAAGAAAGGCTGTTATCGCTAATCTTGAGAAAGCTAAGGATGGTCTTGCAGGAAAGACTGGAACTACAATTACAGCGTAATATTTTGAATATTATATGGAGGCACGGGCATTTTTGTCCGTGCCTTTTTGTGCCTGATTTTACCGTTCACGACATAAAAACGACGGATTACGACGAAAAAACGACAGATTACGACATGTTTAACACAAAGCATAATAAAACTGATATACTTATGAAGTCGGAATAATAATCACGATTGGGGGAAAATGCTGGTATTTAATATGTTTAACAAAAAAGATGAAATGTGTGTATGCTTTGAAAGATATTTTCTGGCGATGGGTAATTCGCTCGAAGATTTCTGGAGCATTAATAAAAAGTACATGCAGGGGTTTTCAAGAGAGGAGGACGAGGAATACATAGGGAAATGCAAAAAAGTTCTTATTGTTATGTCTAAAGAGTATATGACTGATATGTTGTCTTTATATTATATGGATGTGATAAGAAGTCTTAAAGAGCAGGGAGTTATAGAAGTAATGGCCATGATAGGAAATGATGTTAATCTGCCATCAAGATATGAATGGATTAATGATGCAGATGTCAGCAGGATAGCTTTTTATTAATATTTGCTTGCATTTATGTTCCAGAATCTCTATAATCAACTTTGTATGATTATTTTTATAATAGATTATTATCTGTTATGCGTATTTTTTGGAGGAGATTATTAATGATTAGTGCTAACAATGTAACACTTAGAATCGGTAAGAAGGCTCTTTTTGAAGATGTTAACATTAAGTTCACAGAGGGTAACTGTTATGGACTTATTGGTGCGAATGGTGCCGGAAAGTCAACATTTTTAAAAATTCTTACAGGACAGATAGAACCTAGCAAGGGTGATGTTTCAATCACACCAGGTCAGAGATTATCTTTCTTAGAGCAGGATCACTTCAAGTATGATGAATATAATGTTCTTGATACAGTAATCATGGGTAATGACAGACTTTACCAGATTATGAAAGAGAAAGAAGCTATATATGCCAAGGAAGATTTTACAGAGGAAGATGGTAACAAGGCAAGTGAGCTTGAGGCTGAGTTTGCAGATATGAATGGCTGGGAGGCTGAGTCAGATGCTGCACAGCTTCTTAACGGACTTGGAATCGGAACAGATCTTCATTATAAGACAATGGCTGAGCTTAACGGTAGTGAGAAGGTGAAAGTTCTTCTTGCAAAGGCTTTATTTGGTAATCCTGATATTCTGCTTTTAGATGAGCCTACTAACCACCTTGATCTTGATGCGATTGCATGGTTAGAAGAATTCCTTATTAATTTTGAGAATACTGTTATTGTTGTATCGCATGACAGATATTTCCTTAATAAAGTATGTACACAGATTGCAGATATTGATTATGCGAAGATTCAGCTCTATGCAGGTAATTATGATTTCTGGTATGAGTCAAGCCAGCTTATTATCAAGCAGATGAAGGAAGCTAATAAGAAGAAGGAAGAAAAGATTAAGGAATTACAGGACTTTATCCAGAGATTCTCTGCCAATGCTTCTAAGTCTAAGCAGGCTACTTCAAGAAAGAGAGCTCTTGAGAAGATTGAATTAGACGAGATTAAGCCATCAAGCAGAAAGTATCCATATATTGATTTCAGACCAGCAAGAGAGATTGGTAATGAAGTACTTACAGTAGAAGGAATTTCTAAGACTATTGACGGAGTTAAGGTACTTGATAATGTATCATTTATCGTAAACCATGATGATAAGATAGCATTTGTTGGTTCTAATGAGCTTGCAACAACTACTCTTTTCAATATTATTACAGGCAATATGGAACCTGATGAAGGAAGCTACAAATGGGGTGTTACAACATCACAGGCTTACTTCCCTAAGGACAGTGCTGCTGAATTTAACAGAGAAGATACTATTGTGGAATGGCTTACACAGTATTCACCAGATCCAGATCCTACTTATGTAAGAGGATTCCTTGGAAGAATGCTTTTTGCCGGAGATGATGGTGTTAAGAAGGTTAAGGTATTATCAGGTGGAGAGAAAGTAAGATGTCTTATTTCCAAGATGATGATATGTGGAGCAAATGTATTAGTATTTGATGATCCTACTAACCACCTTGATATGGAGTCAATCACAGCTCTTAACAACGGACTTATTAAGTTCCCTGGTGTAACATTATTTACATCACACGATCACCAGTTCATACAGACAACAGCTAACCGTATTATGGAAATCGTTCCAAGCGGCCAGCTTATTGATAAGATAACAACTTATGATGAATATCTTGCAAGCGATGAGATGGCAAGAAAGCGTCAGGGCTTTGCAGAAGCAGCTTCTGATGATGAAGATTAATAAACAGCAATGGACAAGCCGCACGTAAGTGCGGCTGTCTGCGCGTAGGAGTCAAGATGAGAATAAGAATGATTGACAAATACCACACATTTGTTATACTTATCACATATTATATTTGCAGGGGAGCATAAGGACTGCGGAAGCAGTGGCTGCTGAGAGGGATTAAGTTCCGACCCGTAACCTGATGTGGATAATGCCACCGTAGGGATTCTTTAAAGGGCTTTTTAGCTCTTCATTTGATTGTTTCGATATCGGATTTCCACAAGGCTTATGATTTTCCTGTTAATTATCCAGAATGGAGGAATACATATGGAATACGCAACACAGATGGATGCCGCAAGAAAAGGCATTGTTACTAAAGAAATGGAAATAGTTGCAAAGAAAGAGAATATAGATGTCGAGAGTTTAAGACAGCTTATAGCTAAGGGACAGGTTATCATTCCTGCCAATAAGAATCATAAGTGTCTTGACCCTAACGGTATCGGTAATAAGTTAAGAACTAAGATTAATGTTAATCTTGGAACTTCAAGGGACTGCGTGGATCTTGATATGGAGCTTGACAAGGTTAATAACGCTGTAAAGATGGGCGCAGAGGCTATCATGGATCTTTCTTCTTTCGGTGATACACAGAAATTCAGAAGAAAGCTGACAGCAGAATGTCCTGCAACAATAGGAACAGTTCCTATATATGATGCAGTTGTATATTATCATAAGGCACTTAAGGATATCACAGCACAGGAATGGCTTGATATTGTAGAAATGCATGCTAAAGACGGCGTTGACTTCATGACTATACATTGTGGTATCAACAAGGCTACAGCTAAGAAGTTCAGAGCAGATAAGAGACTTATGAATATTGTATCAAGAGGCGGTTCTATCATATATGCATGGATGGAGATGACTGGAAATGAAAATCCATTCTTTGAATATTATGACAGAGTACTTGAGATATGCCGTGAGTATGATGTTACTATGAGCCTTGGAGATGCGTGCAGACCAGGATGTATCATGGATGCATCTGATATCTCACAGATTGAAGAGCTTGTTACACTTGGCGAGCTTACAAGAAGAGCATGGGAGAAGGATGTTCAGGTAATGGTTGAGGGACCGGGCCATATGCCTCTTAACCAGATTAAGGCTAATATGGAGATTCAGCAGACAATATGCAAGGGAGCACCTTTCTATGTATTAGGACCTCTTGTTACTGATATAGCTCCGGGGTATGATCACATTACAGCAGCAATTGGTGGAGCTATCGCAGCTACTTATGGAGCATCATTCCTGTGCTATGTAACACCAGCAGAACACCTTAGATTACCGGATCTTAATGATGTTAAGGAAGGAATCATTGCTTCTAAAATTGCAGCACATGCGGCTGATATTGCAAAGGGCGTACCGGGTGCAATAGATTGGGATTATAAGATGGACAAGGCAAGAAAGGTTCTTGACTGGGAAGCAATGTTTGATGTTGCGATTGACCCTGAGAAGGCAAGAGCTTACAGAGCTTCATCTAAGCCTGAAAAAGAGGATACATGTTCTATGTGCGGTAATTTCTGTGCAGTAAAGAATATGAACAAGATTATGGAAGGCGAGATTGTAAGCATATTTGACGAGTAATAACACTTATGGGAGGGCTGTCACGGTTGTGGCAGCTCTTTTTTATACAAAAATTTAAATAAAAATATAATGGACTAAAGACCTATTGGCTAAAATGTGTAATATACTATATACTTACATTAACAGGGAATAGATGGAGGTTATATGACATTATTATTAATTTTACTTGCAGTTCTGCCTACAATATTTATGATTGTTTTCATATATTATAAAGATTCATATGAAAAAGAGCCGGTAGGTCTGCTGGTTTCATTATTTGCACTCGGAATGGCGGGAACAATACCTGCTGTTGCATATGAGACAGCTGGGGATGCGTTTATTGGATTGTTTTTTTATAAGAATAGTGGAATATATAATCTTATTTCAGCATTTTTAGGGGTTGCACTTGTAGAAGAAGGTGTTAAATTCATAGCTTTATATTTCAGGACATGGAAGAATCCTAATTATAATTATAAATTCGATGGCATTGTATATGCTGTGCTTGTGTCTTTAGGGTTTGCCACAGTTGAGAATATCCTTTATGTATTGGAGGGTGGACTTTCGGTAGCGATAGCAAGAGCATTGTTATCAGTTCCGTCACATGCAATAGATGCAGTATATATGGGCTTTTATTATGGATATGCCAAATATTATGATTCTGTAGGAATTGTAAGGAGAAGAAATAAAAACTTAAGGATGGCGGTTATTGTGCCGGTATTGCTGCATGGATGCTATGATTTTCTGCTTTTTGAGAATTCGCTTATATATCTTGCAGTATTCTTAGTGTTTGTAATAGTGCTTGATGTTCTGGCTGTTATAAGAATTAACCGTTCATCAAAAAAGAATATGCAGATATACAAATCAGCAGTTCAGGTATATTGTACTAACTGTGGTCAGAAGCTTAATGAGTATGGTTTTTATTGTATGAACTGCGGGTGTCCGGTAAGAAGAATGTGATTTGCCATGAAACGGGATAAATGCTATAATCATATGATGCGAAAATGTGATATTAAGGAGTGAACTTTATGGCAAATACAGCCAGCAGGAATGGTAAAAAGACTACCACTCAGAGAAAGAATACGAATACTTCAGGCAGAAAAAAGCAGCCGGCTAAGTCTAAACAGACAGCTAAGAATAAGCAGGTTCAGGATAATCAGTTAAGGAATGACTGTATAATACTTTTTTCGATAGCATGTGCTATAATACTTATACTTACGAATTTCAATCTTGCAGGGACATTGGGCAGAGGAATAAAATGGTTTATGTTTGGTGTTTTTGGCGTGATGGAATACATTTTTCCACTTCTACTTGCAGCAAGTGTTATATTCCTTATGGTAAACAGGGATTTAATAAGAGTGGCAAGAATTAAGACAGCAGCGGCATATGGACTTTTTGTTGTGTTATGCGGAATGATCCAGCGTGTATATAACAAGCCGGCAATTATGGAAAGCAATGTGGGAGAGGTATTTACATATTGTGCTGATTATAAGGCAGGCGGAGGCTTTTTAGGCGGCGTCTTATGTAAAGCATTAAGTCCGATAGGGGCTATTGGAACATTTGTAATATTAATGATACTTGCAATTATATGTATAGTTATTATTACAGAGAAATCTTTTGTGTCAGGACTTAAGAATGTTAAGAAGAGCAGCCAGAGGATGATGCAGGAGGCAAAAGAAGATTATTCGGCATACAGACAGCATTCTGCAAGTCTGCATGAAAACGATATGTCTGATGAAGAGTACCACAGATTAAGGGAAGAAGAGAGAGCCAGGGCAAGATTAAGAAAGATTGAAAAGAAAGAAAAACAGCTTGCTGAAAAGAAAGCAAGGGAAGAATATCTTGCCAATGCCAGAATGAATAATGTTGTAAGAGGCGTGACTTCTGACACACTTATAACAGGTGATGTCCAGCCAGAGCCAGAGATAGATATACATGAAATTGAAGTTGACCGTGAAAGAAAAGATGAATATTCAGCAGATATATATGAGCCTGATAACAGGATGAAGCCTGTAGATAAAGCACAGGTAATTGTTGATGACAGTGATGATTTGTTCGAAGATTTGTATTCGGATGATAAATCTGCTGACAGTGGGATGCCTGTACAATCAGTTCAGGAGATACAGGATGATTATTACTCAGAAGAATCACAGTATCCGGATGAAGATGTTTCTGACGGTATGGTGGATAATTATTCGTATTCAGAGCCGGATGCGGATGAGGAAGTGTATGATATACAGGGTGATGAAGCAGCAGATTATACTGATGATATTCAGGAAGAGCCAGAGGCAGATGTACAGGATAATGTAACAGCAGAAAATCCAGCGTCTGAAGGCGGAGCCTTGGTTTCCACAGATAATAAGAATGGTGTATCTGAAAAGAAGCCAAAGAAAGCGTATAAGTTCCCGCCAGTAAGCTTATTAAAGAAGAATCCGGGGGCAGCGTCTGGCGGAAAGGCTGAATACAGAATGACTGCACAGAGGTTACAGGAGACTCTGCTTACGTTCGGCGTTAAAGTTACTATAACTGATATAAGCTGTGGACCAACTGTTACAAGATATGAGTTACAGCCGGAGCAGGGTGTCAAGGTCAGCAAGATTGTATCTTTATCAGACGATATCAAGCTTAATCTGGCAGCCGCTGATATAAGAATTGAAGCACCAATTCCGGGTAAGGCAGCTATTGGTATTGAAGTTCCTAACAAGGAAGCCGGAAGCGTATATTTCAGGGAACTTGTTGAGTCCAAGGAATTCAAAGAAAGCCAGTCGGCAATATCATTCGGAGTTGGTAAGGATATTGCAGGAAAGACTATTATTGCGGATATTGCGAAGATGCCTCATATGCTTATTGCAGGTGCAACTGGTTCAGGTAAATCGGTATGTATCAACACAATTATTATGAGTATTCTTTATAAGGCAAAGCCGGAGGATGTAAGACTTATAATGGTTGACCCTAAGGTTGTTGAGTTAAGTGTGTACAACGGAATACCACATTTGTTATTACCAGTTGTAACTGACCCTAAGAAGGCTGCGGGAGCGCTTAACTGGGCTGTTAATGAGATGACAGACAGATATAAGAAGTTTGCTGCTATGCAGGTTCGTAACATCAAGGGATATAATGATGTTGTTGTCAAGAAGAACAAGGAAGGCATAGACCCTCCAATGGAGAAGCTTCCACAGATTGTTATTATCATAGATGAGCTTGCTGACCTTATGATGGTTGCACCGGGTGAGGTCGAAGATGCAATATGCCGTCTGGCTCAGCTTGCTAGAGCGGCTGGAATACATATGGTTATAGCAACGCAGAGACCTTCTGTTAATGTAGTAACAGGACTTATCAAGGCAAATATTCCGTCTAAGATAGCATTTGCAGTATCTTCGGGAATTGATTCAAGAGTTATCATTGATATGAATGGTGCTGAGAAGCTGCTTGGAAAGGGAGATATGCTCTACTTCCCATCTAATCTTCCAAAACCACTGCGTGTTCAGGGCGCATTCGTATCTGATGAAGAGGTTGAAAATGTTGTATCCTTCCTTAAGGAGAATGCAGAGGAAGTATCTTATGATGAGAGTATCGCACAGGCTACTGTAAGTCAGGAGAGTATGCCGGGCAGCAGTAGTAAAGGTGATGACGACAGGGATTCGCTTTTCGCTGATGCGGGAAGATTCGTTATTGAGAATGAGAAAGGCTCAATAGGAAGTCTGCAGAGACATTTTAAGATTGGTTTTAACAGGGCTGGACGAATTATGGATCAGCTTGCTGATGCAAAGGTAGTAGGACCGGAGCTTGGAACTAAGCCAAGAAAGGTTGAAATGACAATGGAAGAGTTTGAAACACTTCTAAAGCAGCAGTAATGTAAGTAATATATACTATAAAATAAGGAGACTAATGTATGAAGCTTTCAGAGATATTAAAGATATGTTCAGAAAATGAAGTTACAGATTTCAGATACAGTGTTGTATGCGGCGATACTGAGTCGCAAGTGACAGGAATTACATCTGATTCAAGAAAGATGCAGGATGGATATGCATTCGTATGCATTAAAGGAGCTGTGAGTGATGGACATAAGTATATTGACCAGATTAAGGATAAGGCATCTGTAATTGTTGTTCTTGATGGCGAATACGAAGCCAAGGATTGCAAGGCAGCAGTTGTAAGCACAGATAACACGAGACTTGCGCTTGCACTTATGTCGGCGGCAGTTTACGGCAATCCTGACAAGAAGCTGTTCACAATAGGAATAACAGGAACTAAGGGAAAGACAACAACTACTTATATGGTTAAAAATGTGCTTGAAGCATGCGGCATTAAGACAGGTCTTATCGGAACAATCGAGACAATTATCGGTGATGAGGCAGTTCCGGCACACAATACAACACCTGAATCAATAGAGATTCACCAGTCATTTGCCAAGATGGTAGAGGCTGGCTGTAAGGCAGTTGTCATGGAAGTGTCATCACAGGGACTTAAACTTGACAGAACAGCAGGTATTATGTTCGACATAGGTGTGTTCACGAATCTTGAGCCTGACCATATCGGACCTAATGAACATGAATCATTTGAGGATTACCTTAACTGCAAGGCTAAGTTATTCAAGCAGTGCAAGGTTGGTATTGTAAATGCTGACGACAAGCATACTAAGGATATTCTTAAAGACTCAATATGTAAGGTTGAAAGCTATGGTATCGGAGATGATGCTGATATTAAGGCTGAAAATATTGAACTACTGCATGAACCGGGCAAGATTGGACTTACATATGACTGTACAGGACTTGTTAATATGAAGGTTGAGCTTAATCTTCCGGGTAAGTTCTCTGTATACAATTCATTATGTGCAATAGCAATTACAAGACATTTTAATGTTGACAGCGAGGCACTTAAGGAGACTCTTAAGCATGTTAAGGTTAAGGGAAGAATTGAGCTTGTAAAGGTATCGGATGATTTTACATTAATGATAGATTATGCTCATAATGCTATGGCTTTAGAGAGTATTCTTACAACTCTTAAGGAATATCACCCTCACAGACTTGTATGCCTGTTTGGATGCGGCGGAAATCGTTCTAAGGAGAGAAGATTTGAGATGGGTGAGGTTTCAGGAAAGCTGGCTGACCTTACTATTATCACATCGGATAATCCAAGATTTGAAGAGCCGGAGGCAATTATAGAGGATATCAAGACTGGTATTGCCAAGACTACAGGAAAGCATGTTGATATTACAGACAGAAAAGAAGCTATAAAGTATGCGATAGAGCATGGCGAGCCGGGTGATATTATTGTTCTTGCAGGTAAAGGACATGAGGATTATCAGGAGATTAAAGGCGTGAAGTATCCAATGGATGAGAGAGTTCTTATCGCAGAGGTGCTTGAAGAATTAAAGGATAAATAATGTACGCAGATGTAATTATAGACATTTCGATTGAACAGCTTGATAAGACATTCCAGTATGCAGTTCCGCAAGAATTACAGGATGTAATTGAACTTGGAATGACTGTTGATATTCCTTTTGGCACAGGAAACAGGCAGATAACAGGGTATGTTGTCGGGTTAGGAGAAAAGGCGGCATATCCTGTTGAAAAAATAAAGTTTATTACGGGAATTACTGAGGGCAAAGTTACTGCCGTCAGCAGGATGATAAGGCTTGCGGCGTGGCTTAAGCATAATTACGGCTGTACCATGAATCAGGCAATTAAGACAGTTGTTCCTGTAAAGGATAAGGTTAAGCAGAAGGAAAAACGTTCGGTTAATCTTATTATAGATAAGGCACAGGCGCAGGAATATCTTGATACATTTGCAAAGAAAAATGCAAAGGCAAGATACAGACTGTTAGAAGCTCTGATTAATGAGCCTGTAATAGAAGAAAATATTATTAAATCAAAACTTAATATTACGGCGCAGATTATCAAAACCTTTGAAGATATGGGGATTGTAGAAGTCAGATCAGAAGATATGTACAGGAATCCTGTAAGAAATGTTTCGGGAGAAAGAAAGCATATTGAACTCAATGAACAGCAGAAAAATGCTGTTGATAAAATAATATCTGATTATGATAATGGAGATTATAAGACATATCTGCTTCATGGTGTGACAGGAAGCGGAAAGACCGAAGTGTATCTTGAAGCAATAGAGCATGTGCTAAGTCAGGGCAGACAGGCAATTGTGCTGATACCGGAGATTGCGCTCACATTCCAGACTGTGCAGAGATTTTATCACAGATTCGGTGATAAGGTATCTATTATGAATTCACGAATGTCAAAGGGAGAACGGTATGACCAGTTTCTGCGGGCACAGAGAGGCGATATAAGTGTAATGATAGGACCTCGTTCAGCGCTGTTCACACCATTTTCAAATATAGGGCTTATAGTAATAGATGAAGAGCATGAAGGGGCTTATAAGTCAGAGACTGTTCCAAGATATCATGCAAGAGAAGTTGCGTGCCATATTGCAGAGGAGGCAGGTGCTTCGGTAATATTGGGTTCTGCGACTCCTTCAATGGAAAGCTATTATGCAGCAATGAATGGATATATAGAGCTTATTAAACTTGACAGCCGTGCAGGAAGCGGAGAACTTCCGTCAGTTGATATTGTTGACCTGAGAGAAGAATTAAGGCTTGGAAACAGGACGATATTCAGTAACAGGTTAAGAGAATTGATGAGTGACAGACTTGCAAAGCATGAACAGATAATGCTTTTTCTTAATAAGAGAGGAGTGGCTGGCTTTATATCATGCCGTTCATGTGGAAAGGTTATGAAATGCCCACATTGTGATGTTTCACTTACGGAGCATGCTGATGGAAGGCTTATGTGCCATTACTGCGGATATACAACACCTAAGATAACTGTATGCCCTTCATGCGGTTCAAGATATGTTTCCGGCTTTAGGGCAGGAACGGAAGGCGTTGAAGCACAGGTTAAGAAAACATTTCCACAGTCAAGAGTCTTAAGAATGGATATGGACACTACAAGAGGCAAGGATGGACATGAAAAGATTCTGTCAGAATTTGCCAATGGGAATGCAGATATTCTTATTGGAACCCAGATGATTGTCAAGGGGCATGATTTTCCAAATGTGACGCTTATGGGAGTGCTTGCGGCAGATATGTCACTTTATGCGAGTGATTACAGGGCTGCGGAGAGAACCTTCCAGCTTCTTACACAGGCGGCAGGAAGGGCAGGAAGAGCAGAAAAAAGCGGCAATGTAGTTATTCAGACTTATACGCCGGAGCATTTTAGTATTGTTAGCGCGGCTAATCAGGATTATAATGCTTTTTATGAGCAGGAAATTGCTTACAGGAAGCTGTGCGGATATCCGCCGGTGGATAATCTTATGAAGATTATGTTATCTTCACCAGATGAGATATTATTGACAAAGAGTGCAGCGTGGGTTAAAGCATTTGTGGATAACAACTGTAAGTTTAAAGGGCTTATGTGCATAGGTCCGGCAGATGCACCTATATATAAGATTAAAGATGTGTATAGTAAGATAATCTATGTAAAACATAAAGACAGGGAAGTTCTTACTGATATATATGAAAAGCTTGATGTTAATATTGTTGGAAGTCAGGCTTTTAGAGATGTTTTTGTACAATACGATATTAATGGATAATTAATAGGAAAAGAGGTAATTATGGCAATAAGAAATATTAGAACACTTGGAGATGATATATTAAGATCTAAGGCTAAAGAAATTACGGAGATGACACCAAGAATTCAGGAACTTATCGAAGATATGTTTGAGACAATGTATGAGGCTAACGGCGTAGGACTTGCTGCACCTCAGGTTGGAATCAGAAAGAGACTTGTTGTTATTGACTGTGGTGACGATCCTATTGTGCTTATCAATCCGGTTGTGTTAGAGACAAGCGGAAGCCAGACAGGACTTGAAGGATGCCTTAGTGTACCGGGAAAGACAGGTGAGGTTACAAGACCTAATTATGCAAAGGTTAAGGCTCTTAATGAGAACATGGAAGAGATTATAGTAGAAGGAGAGGAGCTTCTTGCAAGATGCCTTCTTCATGAGATTGACCATCTTGATGGTATAATGTATGTTGATAAGGTAGAAGGAGAACTTCTTTCTACAGATGACATTGAAGAAGAATAATTAATGAAAAGGGGAACAGAATGCGAGTAGTTTTTATGGGTACACCCGATTTTGCGGTAGGAACACTTAAAGCAATAATCGAAGCAGGACATGATGTGGCAGCAGTTGTTACACAGCCTGATAAGCCAAAGGGAAGAAGTAAGACCCTTGTTTTCTCACCGGTTAAGGAAGAAGCTGTAGCACACGGAATCACAGTTTTACAGCCAGAGAGAGCAAGAGATGAAGCATTTGTAGAAGAATTAAGAACATATAATGCAGATGTAATCGTTGTCGTTGCATTTGGACAGTTATTGCCGGCAAGTATTATTAACATGCCAAGATACGGCTGTATCAATGTTCATGCATCACTTCTTCCTAAGTACAGAGGTGCATCACCAATCCAGTGGGCAGTTATTGATGGATGTGAGTATTCAGGTGTTACAACCATGAAGATGGACGAAGGCCTTGATACAGGTGACATCCTGATGATTGAGAAGGTGAAGCTTGCTGCCAAAGAGACAGGTGGAAGCCTTTTTGACAGATTAAGTGATGTCGGTGCACATCTTTTAGTTAAGACACTTGAGAAACTTGAAGCTGGAACTATTACTCCTGTTAAGCAGGATGATTCAGAAAGCACTTATGTAAAAATGCTTCATAAGTCATTCGGTAAGATGGATTTTAATAAGAGCGCAGCTGAACTTGAAAGACTTATAAGAGGACTTAATCCATGGCCTAGTGCATTTACTTATATAGACGGTAAGATGTTAAAGATATGGGATGCAGATGTTGCAGATAATATCAGTGAAGTACAGACAGAAGAAGTTAAGCCGGGACAGGTTGTTACTGTAGGAAAGAACACATTTACAATAGCCTGTGGACAAGGTTACTTAGTTGTTAATGAGGTTCAGTTAGAAGGTAAGAAGAGAATGGACAGCGGTTCATTCTTAAGAGGCAACCAGTTAGAAGCAGGTGTAATGTTAGGAGAATAAGCAGAATCTTAAATGGTTCAGAAAAGAGGTATTATGGTAGCTTTATATGGTTATTATGGATATGGATATTACTATGATCCAATGTACATTCTGATAATAATATCATGTGTTATTGCACTGATAGCGCAGGTAAAGGTAAAAAGCACATTTAACAAGTATTCTAAGGTGTCATCTTCAAAAGGAATGACAGGTGCAATGGTTGCAGAGCAGCTTTTAAGAAGCCAGGGAATATACGATGTATCTATTCAGAGAGTATCAGGAAGCCTGACAGATAATTATAATCCAAGAAATAAGACACTTAACCTGTCAGATTCTGTGTATAATTCAACATCTGTTGCTGCTATCGGAGTTGCAGCCCATGAAACAGGACATGCCATACAGCATGCTTATGGATATGGTCCATTAAGCTTCAGGACAGCGTTGTTTCCGTTAGCCAGTGTCGGTTCACAGGTATCATGGATACTTATTGTGCTTGGACTTATATTTGGCTCAACTAATATACTTATAGATATTGGTATTCTTATGTTCAGTCTGGCAGTACTTTTCCAGCTTGTAACATTACCGGTTGAGTTTAATGCTTCGGCAAGAGCATTACAGCTTCTTGAATCAGAAGGATTCCTGTATGGAGATGAGAACAGACAGGCAAAAAAGGTGCTTTCAGCAGCAGCCATGACATATGTTGCGGCAGCAGCCACAGCAATTTTACAGCTTTTAAGACTGATTTATTTATTTGGAGGAAGACGCCGTGACTGATTCGGTGAATTTAAGGGCAGTTGTACTGGATATACTTATGGAAATCAATGAGAAGGGTGAATTTTCACACCTTCTCATTAATAATGCACTGACAAAATACCAGTATCTTGATAAGAATAAGAGAGCATTTATAAGCAGGTTGTCTCTCGGAACTATTGAGAACAGGATTGAACTTGACTATATAATTGACCATTATTCAAAGACTCCTGTAAGAAAGATGAAACCACTAATAAGAAATATATGTGAAATGTCTGTATACCAGATAATATATATGGATAATATCCCGGATTCGGCAGTGTGCAACGAGGCTGTAAAGCTGGCTACAAAGCGTGGCTTTGCAGGTCTTAAGGGCTTTGTAAACGGAGTTTTAAGAAACATTGCAAGAAATAAAGACAATATTACATATCCTGACAGAAATAAGGATATTGAACAGTACCTTTCTGTAAAATACTCAATGCCATTATGGATAGTTAAAATGTGGCATAGTCAGCTAGGGATTGATAAAACCGAGGAAATTCTTGCAGGCTTTAAGCAGGAAAAAAAGACTTATGTAAGATGTAACACAGCAAAGGCACCGGTTGAAGAGATAAAGAAGATTCTTTCACAGGAAAACGTATCTGTGGCAGATGTTGAAGGTATACCATATGCTTTAGAGATTAAGGACTATGATTATATAGCCGGACTGAAGAGTTTCAGGGATGGTCTGTACCAGATACAGGATATAAGTTCCATGGCAGCAGGATATATGACAGGATTCAAGGCTGGTGACACAGTAATTGATGTGTGTGCAGCACCGGGAGGAAAGAGCATTAATGCGGCGATAAGCGTTGGTGCTGATGGTAAGGTATATTCAAGAGATGTATCAGACTATAAGGCTGGACTTATTGAAGAAAATGTATCAAGACTTGGACTTGATAATATAGAGGTTCAGGTAAAAGATGCACTTGTAATGGATGAGCCGATGAAGGAAAAGGCAGATGTTGTTATAGCAGACCTTCCGTGTTCAGGACTCGGCGTTATGGGAAGAAAGCCTGATATCAGATATAATATAACAGAGGATAAGCTGGTTTCATTAAAAGAGCTTCAGCAGAGCATACTTTCTGTAGTACAGGCATATGTTAAGCAAGGCGGTATAATGATGTACAGCACATGTACAATTAATTCAGAAGAGAATGAAGCCAATGCCGACTGGTTATGTGAAAAATATGGCTTTAAGAAGATAGAATACAGACAGATTCTGCCGGGAAAGAATGGCGGAACAGATGGATTCTTTGTTGCAAAACTTAGGAGAGAATAGACATGACAGATATTAAGTCGCTTAATTATGATGAACTTGTAACATATATGGCTGGGTTTGGCGAGAAAAAGTTCAGGGCAGGACAGTTATATCAGTGGATGCATGAAAAGCTGGCAGACAGCTTCGATGAATGTACCAACCTTTCTAATGCATTAAGACAGAAACTGAAAGAAACATCAGAATATGTATGTCTTGAGCCGGTCAGGGTACAACATTCCAAGCTTGATGGAACAGAGAAGTATCTGTTCAGATTATCAGATGGTAATTATGTTGAGAGTGTACTCATGAAATATCATCATGGTAATTCAGTATGTATATCCTCACAGGTAGGATGCCGTATGGGCTGCCGTTTCTGTGCATCTACGCTTAATGGCAAAGTAAGGGATTTAAGATCATCAGAGATGCTTGACCAGATATACAGAATACAGAAGATTACAGGGGAGCGGGTAAGCAATGTTGTAGTTATGGGTTCAGGAGAGCCAATGGATAACTATGATAATCTTATCAAGTTCATAGAACTTCTCAATGACGAGAGGGGTCTTAACATAAGCCAGCGTAATATTACTGTATCATCATGTGGAATAGTACCTAAGCTAAAGGAACTTGCTGACCTTAAGTTACAGATTACTCTTGCTATTTCGCTTCATGCACCTAACGATGAATTAAGAAAGACTATGATGCCTATAGCTAATAAATATTCGATTGAAGAGATAATGGAAGTGTGCAGATATTACATAGAATGTACAGGCAGAAGAATCTCATTTGAATACAGTCTTGTTAAAGGTGTAAATGATTCAATGGAATGCGCAAAACAGTTGATTGAACTTGTCAAGGGCATGAACTGCCACATTAATCTTATACCGGTTAATCCTATTAAGGAGCGCGATTATAAGCAGACTGGCAAGGATGAAGTATACGCATTTAAAAATAAACTTGAAAAGAATGGAATAAATGTTACAATTAGAAGGGAAATGGGCAGAGATATTGATGGTGCCTGTGGACAGTTAAGGAATAAGTATATGGAGGATATCGATGAGAGCGACGGCGGTTACTGATATAGGCAAGACACGTGCCGTTAATCAGGATTATGTATATACATCTGTTGACAGAGTTGGCTGTCTGCCTAATCTGTTTATTGTTGCAGATGGAATGGGAGGACATAAAGCCGGGGATACAGCATCACGGTTTACAGTTGAGACTGTTAAAAGACTTATTTCTGAGTCGGACCAGACGGATGCAATATCGGTTATTAATCAGGCAGTCAAAGAGGTTAATACTCTGCTTATAGAAAAGGCATCTGAATCGGAAGAGTATTATGGAATGGGAACAACACTGGTCATTGCGAGTATATTTGACAATGTATTAAGAGTTGCAAATGTTGGCGATAGCAGGTTGTATGTTATAGATGATAATATTACCCAGATAACAAGAGACCACTCATTAGTTGAAGAAATGGTGCTTGCCGGACAGCTGAGCCGGAGCGAGGCAAGAACCCATGAAAAGAAGAATGTCATAACAAGAGCAATAGGTGGAGAAGAACAGGTAGAGCCTGAAATGTTTTCTATTGATCTTAAACCAGACAGTAAAATTCTTATGTGTTCTGACGGATTGACTAACATGCTTGAAGATAATGATATCTTAAGCATTGTAAAGAAGCATGCCGATATAGAAAAGGCAGCTGGGGAGCTGGTTGACAGAGCTAATGAGAATGGTGGTAAAGATAATATTTCAGTTATAATTGTAGAGCTGTAGTGGAAGGAATAATATATATGTTAAGAAAAGGAATGTTTTTAGCAGACAGATATGAAATAATTGAGCAGATTGGTACTGGCGGTATGTCTGATGTTTATAAGGCAAAGTGCCATAAGCTCAACAGATTTGTTGCTATCAAGGTTATGAAATCTGAGTTTAGTGAAGATAAGACATTTGTATCTAAATTCAGGGCAGAGGCGCAGTCTGTAGCAGGATTCACACATCCTAATGTAGTTAATGTATATGATGTCGGTGATGAGAACGGAATATACTATATTGTAATGGAACTTGTAGAAGGAATAACTCTTAAGAAGTACATTGAGAAGCGTGGAAAGCTTCCATTCAAAGAAGCAGTAAGCATAGCAATTCAGGTTGCTAATGGTCTTGATGCAGCACATAAGCATCATATTGTTCACAGGGATATCAAGCCTCAGAACATTATTATATCTAAAGAAGGCAAGGTTAAGGTCACAGACTTCGGAATTGCCAAAGTTGCGTCATCAAGCACAATTAATTCGTCATCAACTATGGGTTCTGTTCATTATATTTCACCAGAACAGGCAAGAGGCGGATATTCTGATGCAAGAAGTGATTTATATTCACTTGGTATTACTATATTTGAAATGCTTACAGGTACGGTACCTTTCGATGGTGATTCTACGGTTGCAGTTGCAGTACAGCATATTCAGGATGAAATACCTGCACCATCTACAGTTGCTAATGATATACCGGTAAGTATAGATAAGATAGTTCTTAAGCTTACACAGAAAAAACCAGACAGAAGATATCAGTCAGCAGCTGAGCTTATAACAGATTTAAAGAAATCACTTGTTATGCCTGATGAGGATTTTGTTGTAATGGCACCTTCCTATGGTGCATCAGGTACAGCGGCAGTTGTGTCAGGTGCGTCTGATACAGAAGCATCATCAGAAGATGCAGATGATGACCTTCTTAAAGATGATGAAGAAGAGTTCTTTAATGACATGGATGATGATAATGATTTAGAGGGAAATAATAATCAGGAAGAACTTGAGGACGACAATGATGATTCCGATATTGATGATGAGGATAATGATAAGTTAGACCTTATTATGAAGATAATAGGAATTGGAATTGCTGTTATTATTCTTATTGTTACGATATTTATTATAGTTAAACTTGTTGGAAGTACAAAGTCTAATAAAGATAATGGAACTACACAGACAACAGAGAGTGTTACAGAACAGACAACAACACAAGCGTCAGATAAGAATAAGGTTACTGTACCTAAGGTTGAGGGAATGGATAAAGAGGAAGCTATTCAGGCACTTAATGAAGTCGGCTTAGGATATAAGGCTGTGATGCAGAGTTCTGACTCTGTTGCAGAAGGAAAGGTTATTTCACAGGGTACTGCAACAGGAAAGAAAGTTGATAAGAATACACAGATTATTATTACTGTAAGTGGTGGAAAAGAAGTTAAGAATAAGACAGTACCATCAGTTACAGGAAAGACAGAAGACGAGGCTAAGAGTACACTTGAGGCAGATGGATTTGTTGTTTCAATAGATTATCAGTACAGCAGTACAGTTGAAAGCGGCAAAGTTATTAAGGCATCTCCATCAGGAAGTGTTGCAGAAGGTTCAACTGTAACTATTACAGTAAGCCGTGGAAAAGAAATCAAGAATGTAGCAATGACTAATCTTATAGGCAAGACAGAGTCTGAAGCAAGACAGTGGCTTGAGAATAATGGACTTAAGGCAAATGTTTCTTATACAACAACAAGTGGAACATATGGTTATGTTGTTTCTAGTGATTATTCAGAAGGAACTTCAATTCCAGAGGGAACAACAGTAACTATTACAGTAAGCCATAAGCAGGAAAAGAAGACAGTAACAATGATAAATCTTGTTGGAAAAACACAGGGTGAAGCTGTTAAATGGTTGACTGATAATGGACTTAGATGTACAACAATGAGTGATGCAACTGTTACACAGGATAAAGTGGGATTGGTAACAGCATGTGATAAAGCTGTTGGAAGTACAGTTGAAGAAGGAAGTCTTGTTACACTTACAATCGGTGCACAATCAACATCAACTCAGGCACCACAGAATTAATAAGGTATAATTATTTATATGCAGGGAAAGATAATTAAGGGTATCGCTGGTTTCTACTATATACATGTAGAAGCCAGCGGTATTTATGAATGTAAGGCAAAAGGGATATTCAGAAATCGTCACATTAAGCCGCTGGTTGGTGATAATGTGGAGATTGAGGTTATTGATAAGGATAATTTCAAAGGAAATGTGGTGGATATCCTGCCAAGAAAGAATGAATTAATAAGACCGGCATCTGCCAATATAGATCAGGCTATGGTTATATTTGCGGTTAAAACACCTGAACCTAATTTTAATCTGCTTGATAAATTTATTCTTATGATGAATTATCAGAGCGTTCCGACAGTTGTGTGCTTTAATAAAGAAGAACTGGCAGATGATGAATATAAGGAAAGCCTGAGAAAGAAATATGAAGGCTGCGGCTGTGAATGCATATTTATAAGTGCAAAGAATAATTCAGGAATTGATAAGGTAAGGGATATGCTTAATGGAAAGACTACCGTGCTTGCAGGTCCGTCCGGAGTCGGTAAATCAACACTTACTAATCTTCTTATACCAGGTATGGAAGATGAACAGGAAGTCAGCCAGACAGGAGAAGTCAGCAGAATAGGCCGTGGAAGACATACTACAAGACATTCAGAGATTTATAATGTATGTAAAGACACATATATATGTGATACTCCAGGATTTACGTCACTTAATCTTCCTGAGGTTGAGAAAGAGGATCTGAGATTTTACTTTGAGGAATTCACTCCGTTTGAGGGAAAGTGCAGATTCAATGGTTGCATGCATGTAAGTGAGCCGGGATGTGCAGTAAAACAGGCGGTTGAAGATGGTGTTATCAATTATGACAGATATAAGTCATATACAGATATATTTGAAGAAATAAAGAACAAGAAGAAGTACTAAATGTACTTATTAAAGAAAGGTTATTAATTATGAGTGGTTTAAAGAAAATTTTGTCACCGTCGATATTATCAGCAGATTTCAAGAAGCTTGGAGAAGAACTTGAAACTATTGACAAGGCAGGAGCTGAATATGTTCATGTGGATGTTATGGACGGACTTTTTGTAAAGAGTATTTCATTCGGAATGCCTGTCATTAAGTCAGCAAGAAGTGCGACTGATAAGGTTTTTGATGTCCATCTTATGATTGAAGAACCAATAAGATATATTGAAGATTTCGTTAAAGCAGGAGCTGATATAATCACGGTGCATGTTGAGGCATGTAAGGATGTTGTCGCTACATTGGAAAAGATTAAGAAATGTGGTGTAAAGGCAGCTATTACACTTAATCCTCCTACACCGGTATCAGCAATAGAGCCTTATCTTGATAAGGTTGATATGGTACTTGTAATGAGTGTTAATCCGGGATTCGGGGGACAGAAGTTCATACCTGAATCACTTGATAAAGTAAAAGAAATCAGGAAATTATTAGATACCAAGGGACTTGATACAGATATTGAGATAGATGGTGGTGTTAATGCCGGAAATCTTGCATCAGTTCTTGAAGCAGGTGCAAATGTAATAGTAGCAGGTTCAGCAATATTCTCAGGGGATGTGGCTGATAATGTTAAGAAGTTTAAAGAAATAATGGGCGCGTGGTAAAACCACACGCCCATTATTATTATACATTGAATCTGAAAAGGATTACATCGCCATCTTTAACGACATATTCTTTACCTTCCATTCTTACAAGACCTTTCTCTTTAGCTCCGTTATATGAACCACAGTCAAGTAAATCCTGATAGTAAACAACCTCTGCTTTAATGAAGCCTCTCTCGAAATCACTATGAATCTTTCCGGCAGCCTGAGGGGCTTTGGTTCCCTTAGTGATTGTCCATGCTCTTGTTTCTGTCTCACCTGCTGTTAAGTAACTGATAAGACCAAGAATACGGTAGCTTGCTGCAATAAGCTTATCAAGACCTGAAGAACTGATTCCTAAATCTTCAAGGAACATTTTCTTCTCATCATCGTCTAATTCAGAAATTTCCTGTTCAATCTGTGCACAGATAACGAATACTTCACAGTTATCTTTCTTAGAATATTCTCTTACTCTTGCAACATATTCATTGTTAGCGCCATCATCAGCAAGATCATCCTCTGATACATTGGCTGCAAAGATTACAGGCTTTGCTGTAAGGAGGTTATATTCTTTTAAAAATGCCTCTTCATCTTCATCCTGACACTCAAAGTTCTTAGCTAAATTACCTTCTTCAAGGAAAGCCTTAAGTCTTTCAAGAAGGTCACATTCTTTAGCAATATCTTTATTGTTATAAGAAGCACGCTTCTGCTTAGCGAGTCTTCTGTCTAATACTTCAATATCTGAGAATATAAGCTCAAGATTGATAGTTTCAATATCTCTTATTGGGTCAATAGAACCATCAACATGAACGATGTTAGAATCTTCAAAACATCTTACAACATGAACGATAGCATCAACCTCACGGATGTTGGCAAGGAACTGGTTTCCAAGACCTTCACCCTTGGATGCACCTTTAACAAGACCGGCGATATCAACGAATTCGATAACAGCAGGTGTTATCTTTGCTGAATTATATAAAGCGGCAAGCTTGTCAAGTCTGTCATCCGGAACTGCAACTACACCGACATTAGGGTCAATTGTACAGAAAGGATAGTTAGCTGACTCTGCTCCTGCCTTAGTAAGTGAATTAAAAAGGGTACTTTTGCCGACATTAGGCAAACCCACGATACCAAGCTTCATAATAGAATCTCCTCATTAATTATTCTTATGATTATTGCATGGAACTTTTCATAACTTTTATATATAAAAAGAACTCAATACAAATCATTATTATACAAAAAATTTCCATTAAAAACAACAATATATTTTTATTTTAAAATAATTATTAATAAATTATAAATATACAAAACAACATATTGTAGGAGTGAATATACCTACAACACAATATAAAGGAATTCTTTTATGGAAACTGGTAAATGTACAGGTAAATACTGGGATTGTAATGTTGATAAAAGAAAAAAGGGGTTGTTTTTTACAGGGTTTAAGTATAAAATTGACCTTAAAGTGGTGGAAAGTGGAGCCAAATGGTAGAAAGTGGGGTGCAACGGTTATGTTGATGGGCGAATACAACCATACAATAGACGCTAAGGGCAGACTGATTGTACCAGCTAAATTCCGTGAGGTTCTGGGAGACGAATTCGTAGTTACCAAAGGACTTGATAACTGCCTGTTCGTATATCCTAATGACGAATGGCAGAAATTCGAAGAGAAATTACAGACATTACCACTTACCAATAAGAATGCAAGACAGTTTACAAGATTCTTTCTTGCAGGAGCAGCTTCCGTAGAGGTGGATAAGCAGGGCAGAATACTTCTTCCATCAGTGTTACGCGAGTTTGCGGGTTTGGAAAAAGACGTAGTTTTAGTTGGTGTTGCAAGCAGAATTGAAATCTGGAGCAAAGACCGCTGGACTGAGAGTATCAGTACATATGATGATGATATGGATGAGGTTGCAGCTAATATGGAGAGTCTTGGCTTCTCAATATAATAGTATGCGGATAAGAGGTTTATTATGGAGTTTAAGCACAAATCAGTTCTTTTGAATGAGACAATTGAAAATCTGAATATTAAACCTGACGGCATATATGTTGATGGAACTTTAGGCGGCGCAGGTCATTCATATGAAATAGTAAAGAGACTATCCGGTGGAGGCAGACTAATCGGCATAGATCAGGATGCTGATGCTATTGCAGCAGCAACAGAGAGACTTAAAGATTACTCAGACAGAGTTACTATTGTAAGAAATAATTACTGTAATATGGACAAGGTCCTTGATGAACTTGGAATTGATAAAGTTGATGGCATTCTTCTTGATATAGGGGTTTCATCATATCAGCTGGACACAGCGAGCAGAGGCTTTACATATAATGTGGATACTGCTCTTGATATGAGAATGGATCAGAGACAGGAGATGACAGCTAAGGATCTTGTTAATACATATAGTGAGATGGAACTTTTCAGAATCATAAGAGATTATGGAGAGGACAGATTCGCAAAGAATATAGCAAAGCACATAGTTGCGGCAAGGAAAGAAAAGCCGATAGAGACAACATTTGAACTGAATGAAATTATTAAGGCTTCTATTCCAGCCAAGGTGAGGGCAACAGGCGGACATCCATCAAAAAGAACATATCAGGCTATAAGAATTGAACTTAACAGGGAACTTGATGTTCTGGAAAATTCTATTGATATGATGATAGACAGGCTTAATCCACAGGGGCGTCTGTGTATCATAACATTTCATTCGCTTGAAGACAGAATAGTGAAGGCAAGATTCAGAAACAATGAGAATCCTTGTACATGCCCACCGGATTTCCCGGTATGTGTATGTGGTAAGAAATCCAAGGGAAAGGTTATTACAAGAAAACCTATTGTTCCGGGGGATGAGGAACTGAACGAGAATCAGAGATCAAAAAGCTCTAAGTTAAGGGTATTTGAAAGATTATAAATAATATATGGAGGGGAAAATTTTGGAGAGTAGAAGAACAGTAAACAACAGAATAAACAGACATACCGGATATCAGTATGGAAGTGCCGTGAGAAAACTTGAAACAGCAGCTCCAGAAGTACGTCCATATAATCCTGCAAGACATGAAGAACAGGAGCAGGAGAGAAGATTAAGAAGGAGAGAGATAAGAAGAAATAACAGAATAAATCTTATCTATACAACTGTTCTTGCATTATGTGCAACAGCAGTATTTGCAATATGCTACCAGTATCTTAATCTTCAGGCAGATATTAAAGCTAATAATGCAACAGTAGTTGAACTCCAGAACCAGCTTAATTCAATTAAAGCTGAAAATAACAGTCATGAATCAGAAATTAACGCAAGCATAGATTATAATGCAATATATGATACTGCCGTTAATGAACTTGGCATGATATATCCTAACAGAAGTCAGGTTATTAATTATGATTCTAAAGAAAGTGAATATGTAAAACAGTATAAAGATATTGCAGAATAACAGAAAATGTGTGGAAAGTGTATATAAAGGACAGATAAATATATGGACAATACCAGTGAAGCAAAAAGAAAGAGAATGATGCGCAGAAAACGCGCAATGCTTAAGAGGACACACAGAAGAATAAATGTAGCATTTATAATAGCATTTGTATTATTGCTAGCATTAGGCATAAGAATATTTATGATTAATTATACTCATGGAGAGGAATATTCCCAGGCGGTGCTTAACCATCAGACATATACATCGACAACGATTCCGTATATGAGAGGTAATATAACTGCCAGTGATGGAACAGTTCTTGCATATAGTGAGAAAGTATATAATCTTATACTTGATGTTAAAAGTGTTACATCTGAAGATGGTAAATATCTTGACAGTACAATAAATGCACTTGTTAAATGTTTCGGATTAGATAAAGATAATGTAAAAAAGATAATAAATGACAATCCTACAAGCCAGTATCAGAAATTATTAAAAGAACTGACATCTGATGAGATAGCAGAATTTAATGAACTTAAGTCAGATAAGAGCAATAATATAAATGGTGTGTGGTTTGAGGAAAGTTATGTAAGGAAATACCCGTTCAGTACGCTGGCATGTGATGTAATAGGTTTTGCTTCTAATGTCAATGGAGGTGAACTGGGGCTTGAAAGCCAGTATGATGATGAACTTACGGGAACAGATGGTGTTACTTACAGTTATGTTGATGAAGATCTTAATGCTGTAGAGACAACAAAAGCAGCTGTCAATGGTAATAATATTGTAACAACTATTGACTACAATATTCAGTCTATTATAGAAAAGCATATTATTGCCTATAATGAAGAAAAGCCTTCAAAGAATACGGCAGTAATTGTAATGAATCCTAAGAATGGAGAAATTCTTGGAATGGCAAGCTATCCACAGTTTGATCTTAATAATCCAAGAAGTTTGTCAGAAATTTATACAGATGAAGAGCTTGCAGCTATGTCTGATACTGAAAAGACAAATGCATTATACAAATTATGGACTAATTTTTGCGTGTCAGAATCATATGAACCAGGTTCGACATTTAAGCCATTTACTGTAGCAGCCGGATTAGAAGAGGGCGTAGTGCATGATGGTGATACATATGAGTGCAAAGGCTTTGAAATGGTTGGACCAGATAAGATTAAATGTCATTCATATAGTACAACCGGAAGCCATGGTGTACTGACATTATCGGAGGCTTTGGAAAATTCATGTAATCCATACATGATTAATATTGCTATAAAACTTGGAAATGTAAGATTTGCACAGTATGAAAAAATGTTTGGATTTGGTGCAAGAACAGGAATTGATCTTCCGGGTGAAACGACTGGTATCACATACAATGAAAATAATATGACAACAATAGATGCTGCATGTAATTCATTTGGACAGACAATAAATGTAAACATGGTTCAGATGATTGCGGCATATAGTTCAATTATTAATGACGGCAAATATTATCTTCCACATATTGTTAAAAGAATAGAATCTGCTAATGGTGAAGTGGTAAAAGATAATTCGTCAATTCTTGTAAGACAGACAGTTACACCGTCGACATCAAAATATTTAAGACAATACCTTGAAAATACAGTATCAAAGGGAACAGCACATAAAGCTGCGATAGAAGGATATTCTATTGCAGGAAAAACAGGAACTGCACAGAAGGGTAACAGAGATGATCTTAAATGGATTATTTCATTTATTGGACATGCTCCGGCAGATGATCCTAAGTTCGCAATATATGTCGTTCTGGATGAACCAGATGGAACTACAGGAACTTCAGGTACAACTTATGATGAACTTTATCTTGCAAGAGATATAATGGAAGAACTGTTACCATATATGAATATATATAAGGATACAGATGCACCTTATGTAGATCCCGGCTCAATGCCTGATGAATCAGGGGTTACAGATATACCGGCATCTACATTATCACAGGATAACAACAACTAAAATTTAAGTAATAATAAGTAGAATAACCCTGCTTTGCTTCTCATAAAATGTAGAAGACTAAAGCGGGGTTATTTAATAATGAAAGCAGATGACACATTTGGCTGGCTTGGTACCGGTCATAGAAAAAAGCTTGTATTTATGATAGCGGCTGTATTACTTGTGTGTATTCTTGAGAGTGTAAGACTTGGGGTTATTATGACAACAAAGTCAGAATATTATATGCAGAAGGCTGATGAGCTTCATCAACGGGAGAGAAGAATTAAGGCAAAGAGGGGAAGGATTCTTGACAGAAATGGCGAAATACTTGCAGCAAATGAAGTGGTATGTACAGTTTCTGTAATACATAGTCAGATAGAGGACGAAGACAAGGTTATAAAAGTGCTTGCAGGAGAACTTGATATGGATGTGGAGGAAGTAACTAAGAAAGTAAAGAAAGTATCCTCTATGGAATATATTAAGACAAATGTGGCAAAGGATATCGGAGATGCAATAAGGGAATACGACCTGCCGGGTGTCAAGATTGACGAGGATTATAAGCGTGTATATCCGTATAATGAACTGGCTTCCAAAGTGCTTGGCTTTACTGGTGCTGATAATCAGGGAATACTTGGACTGGAAGCTAAGTATGACACATATCTGTCAGGTACTAACGGTCAGATTCTTACACTGTCTGATGCAGGTGGGATTGAGATAAAGGGCAGCCGTGAAGATCGTGTTCTACCGGTTGACGGACAGGACCTGTATACAACGCTTGATGTCAATATACAGGAATATGCCATGCAGCTTGCATGGGAGACTATGGTTAAGAAGGAAGCAAAACGGGTAAGCATAATTGTAATGCGTCCGGATAATGGCGAGATACTTGCTATGGCAAATGTTCCTGAATATAACCTTAATTCTCCATATGAGCTTAATTATGAGCCTGATGAGGAAGAGGCGCAGAAGGATAAGATGGATCTTCTTAATAATATGTGGCGGAATTTCTGCATTAATGATACATACGAGCCGGGTTCGATATTTAAGACTGTTACAGCAACAGCGGCACTTGAGACGGGCGTGGTGGGGTTAAATGATTCTTTCACATGTTCAGGTGCAACTGTTGTATCAGACAGAAGAATAAGATGCCACAAGACAACAGGACATGGAACACAGGATTTTACGCATACGGTGTATAACTCGTGTAATCCGGCATTTGTTGAATGGGGCAGAAGAGTCGGTACTGATAATATGTATCTGTACATGGGTAAGCTTGGACTTCTTGCAAAGACAGGAATAGATCTTTCAGGAGAGGCGGGAACGATTATCCATAAGAAGGAAAATGTAGGTGCAGTTGAGCTTGCCACAATGTCATTCGGACAGTCTTTCCAGATAACACCCGTTCAGATGTTAAGGGCTGTTTCGGCGATTGTAAATGGTGGAAGACTTGTTACACCACATTTTGGCTTGTATACAAGTTCATCTGATGGCTCAGTGGTAAATGAGTTTGCATATTCGACTGAAGAGGAGGCGATATCATCGCAGACAAGTGAGATGATGAAACAGATTCTTGAAGGAGTTGTCTCTGAAGGCGGTGGAACTAAGGCATATATAGAAGGCTATTCCATTGGCGGAAAGACGGCAACGTCACAGAAGCTGCCGAGAGGCTCAGGAAAGTATATATCGTCATTCATAGGCTTTGCCCCGGCAGAGAATCCGCAGGTTATTGCAATGTGCCTGATTGATGAGCCTACAGGCGTGTATTATGGCGGTACAATAGCAGCTCCGGTTGTTAAGACGCTGTATGAAAATATATTGCCGTATCTTGGCATAGAACGGTCAGTTCAGCTTGAAAAAAACAGTGATTGATAGTAATATATTTTTGTATACATTTTGTATGAAAGGAAGTAAACGACAATGGATTTAAAGAATAAGACAGTGATGGTCGTAGGAACAGGTATCAGCGGTATTGGAGCTGTAGACCTTTTGAATAAAGTTGGTGCTGACTGCATACTGTATGATGGCAATGAGAAGCTTGACAGACAGAAAGTGCAGGAGAAGTTAGGGGACAATAAGGCTGAGATTATTATTGGGGCATTTGACGAGGCACTTCTTTCTAAGATTGATCTGCTTGTAATCAGTCCGGGTGTGCCTATTGACAGTCCGATAGTTCTTACATTTAAGAATGCAGGAATACCTGTATGGGGCGAGATTGAACTTGCTTATAATTATGACAAGGGTAAGATTATTGCAATCACAGGAACTAACGGAAAGACTACAACTACAGCACTTGTGGGACAGATAATTGCTGCTTATAATGAGAAAACATTTGTCGTTGGAAATATAGGTAATTCTTATACAGGTGAAGTGTTAAAGACAAGTGCAGATTCATATACAGTTGCTGAGATAAGCAGCTTTCAGTTAGAGACAGTACATGAGTTCCATCCGGTTGTATCTGCAATTCTTAATATTACACCTGACCATCTTAACAGACACCATACAATGGAGTGTTATGCATGGACTAAGGAAAGAATAAGCGAGAACCAGACTAAGTCAGATACATGCGTACTTAATCTTGAGGATAAGTATCTTACAGACTTTGCACCTGAGTGCAAGGCAAATGTTGTGTGGTTTTCAAGTGAAAGAAAGCCGTCAGTCGGAGCATATGTTGATGGCGAGATGATTAAGTATACTGACGGATCTAACGATTATGATCTGTTAAATGTCCATGACATGAATCTTTTAGGAAAACATAATTATGAAAATGTATGTGCAGCTATTGCAATGACTAAGGCTGCCGGTATTCCTGATGATATCATAATTGAGCAGGTTAAGCGGTTTAAGGCTGTTGAACACAGAATTGAGTATGTTGCAACCAAGAACGGCGTTGATTACTATAATGATTCCAAGGGAACTAATCCTGAAGCAGCAGTTAAGGCTATTGAGGCAATGGTTAAGCCTACAATTCTTATCGGTGGAGGTTACGATAAAGGTTCTGAATTCGACCTTTATGTAAAGGCATTTAAGGATAAGGTTAAGCTTCTTGTACTTATAGGACAGACAAGTGCCAAGATTGCTGATACATGTAAGAAATATGGCTTTGAGAATATCGAATATGCTGATTCAATGGAACAGGTAGTAGATATATGTGCCAAGAATGCAGTGAGCGGTGATGCTGTTCTTTTATCTCCGGCATGTGCAAGCTGGGGAATGTTTGATAACTACGAACAGAGAGGAAGAATATTCAAAGACCTTGTAAATAATCTATAAAAAAGGCGGTGCTTTATGCCGGGGAATAATAGAAATAGCAGGAATAACAGAAACAGAAAAAAGAGAAAACAATATGGATTTTACTTTGATTACACGCTTCTTTTTGTACTTGTATTCATAGTTGGCTTCGGACTTACTATGATTTACAGCACAAGCTCTTATACAGCACAGATTGAAGAAGGTGATCCGGAGTTTTATTTCAGAAAACAGCTTATATTCACTATAATAGGCTTTGTTTTAATGGTGGTTGAAACCAAGATATTTGATTATCATTATCTTAAAAAGTTTGCAGTTGTGATATACATAGGCGGACTTCTCTGCATGTTCCTTTTAAAGACTCCGCTTGGAATTACAAGAAACGGAGCTACAAGATGGATAAGGGTTCCGGGACTTGGACAGTTCCAGCCGGCAGAGCTTGTAAAGATTGGAACGATTGCCATGACGGCCCTTCTTATAGTCAGAGCCGGTCAGAACATAAAGAAATTCAAGACTGTTATAGTGATATGTATAATAGCTGGTTTTGCTCCTGCACTGCTTGTTTATGTGTTGTCTTCTAATATGAGTAGCGCACTTATTGTGGCACTTATTTCGGTTGTCATGACATTTGTTGCATATCCTGGATATAAGATATATATTGCACTGACGGGACTGGCAACAGTTGCTTTTGGTGCGTTTTATTCATGGATAAAGAAGATGGCAGTGTCAGGAAACCTGACAGGGAAGTTCAGATTAAACCGTGTGCTTGTATGGCTTAATCCTGAGAAGTATATTGATGATAAGGGATATCAGACGGTTCAGGCGTTGTATGCCATAGGTTCAGGAGGACTTTTTGGAAAAGGACTTGGAAAGAGTCTTCAGAAGCTTGGATATATTCCTGAGTCACAGAATGATATGATATTTTCAGTTATATGTGAAGAACTTGGACTTTTCGGTGCATTCTGCCTGATTGTACTTTTTGTGGTTATGTTATGGAGAATTAACCATATAGCACAGAATGCTCCGGATTTATTCGGTTCCATGCTGGCAACAGGTGTATTTGCACATATTGCAATACAGGTGATTCTTAATATAGCGGTAGTAACTAATACAATACCTAATACCGGAGTATCTCTGCCATTTATAAGTTATGGTGGTACGGCGGCAGTATTTTTACTGCTTGAACTTGGTGTTGTATTTAATATAAGCAGTCAGATCAAGTTGGAAAGATAATGGGTAGTAAGAATAGTAACAATGTAAGCCAGAAGAAAAGGCGGGGCAGAAGAAGAAAGAAAGTCCTTATTATAATTGCAGTTATTGCAGTTGCTGCCGGAACACTTTTTGGTGTTACATATAAGGTGTTTGAAGCTGATTCTATAGAGTTTGTTGGTTCAACTCATTATTCGGATGAGGAACTTAAAAAATATATATTTGGCGGAGATTATGTAAATCTGTTGTATTTCAAGCTGTTCGGGCAGAAGGATACACAGATACCGTTTATACAGAAGTATGATGTTGAGACGGACTGGCCTGATAAATTATATGTAACAGTATATGAAAAGGCAATTGTAGGTTATGTCAGGTATATGGGATGCAATATGTATTTTGACAAAGATGGAATTGTTGTGGAAAGTTCTACAGATTTATATGAGAATGTTCCAGAGATAGATGGTCTTAATTTTAATTCTATTGTTATTAATACAAAACTGGATGCCGGAAATTCTGAGATATATAATACAATTCTGGAACTTACACAGAGTTTTGATAAATATGACATCAATGTTGATAAGGTATATTTTGACTCGTCATATAATATTACCCTGTATATGGGAGACGTGAAGGTAAGCCTTGGCAGCAGCAAGGATTTTACGGACAGGCTTTTTGAGTTAAAGCAGTTATCAGCCAAGTTTGGAACGCTTAAGGGAACGCTGTATCTTGATGATTATAATGGGGATGAAAGTTCTATAATTTTTAAGCGTGAAAAGTGAAAAAACGGTTGATATTTTAAGGAAAAGATTATAATATATTATGTAGTGCAATTTTTAGAGATTGAAGGAGGCAACAACCTTGTTAGAGATAATGACTAATGACCAGGAGTCATCAGCAAAGATTATAGTTGTTGGTGTAGGTGGAGCAGGTAATAACGCTGTTAACAGAATGATAGATGAGAATATTAGTGGAGTTGAGTTTATTGGTATTAATACTGATAGCCAGGCACTTACATTATGTAAGGCTCCTACTGCTATTCAGATTGGTGAGAAGCTTACTAAGGGACTTGGTGCAGGTGCACAGCCTGAAATTGGTGAGAAGGCAGCTGAGGAAAATGTTGAGGAACTTACACAGGCAATTAAGGGCGCTGATATGGTATTCGTTACATGTGGTATGGGTGGCGGAACCGGTACAGGTGCAGCTCCTGTAGTAGCCAAGATTTCTAAGGATATGGGAATCCTTACAGTAGGTGTTGTTACAAAGCCTTTTAAGTTCGAGGCAAGAACAAGAATGGCTAACGCTGAATCAGGTATTGAGAAGCTTAAGGAGAATGTAGATACACTAATTGTTATTCCTAATGACAAGCTTTTAGAGATAGTAGACAGAAGAACAACTATGCCAGAGGCATTAAAGAAGGCTGATGAAGTATTACAGCAGGCAGTTCAGGGAATTACAGACCTTATCAATGTACCTGGTCTTATCAACCTTGACTTTGCTGATGTTAAGACTGTTATGGTGGACAAGGGTGTTGCACATATCGGTATTGGTACAGCAACTGGTGATGACAAGGCTATTGAGGCTGTTAAGCAGGCTGTTACAAGCCCACTTCTTGAGACAACTATTGAGGGTGCATCACATGTTATTATCAATATCTCAGGTGATATAAGCCTTATCGAAGCTAATGAAGCAGCAAGCTATGTTCAGGAACTTGCAGGAGATAATGCCAACATTATCTTCGGTGCTATGTATGATGAAACAGTTACAGATCAGGCGACAATCACTGTTATTGCAACAGGACTTGAGGATGGTAATGTTAACAAGGCTATGGCAGGATTTGCAGGTATGGCACAGACAGCAAGACCAACTGTTAATGTTAAGCCACAGTATACATATTCACAGTCACAGACAACAAGAACATCTTCTGCATCAAGTGAAACTCCACTTCCGGGACTTAAGCAGCCATCACCTGTTACACCACAGGTTAAGGACAGAGGAATTACAATTCCTACTTTCTTACAGAAGAATAAGAAGTAATTGAATTTAATAATATGTCAGAGTAAAGCCATCAGTTTAACTGGTGGCTTTTTTTAATGCATCTCTCTTGTTTTGACAAATTTTGCATGCCCTTTCGTATATAATTTCACCTGTAACAAGGAAACAAGCAAAACAAGGATGTGAAATCCCCTCTCCTCGCAGAGACTCGGATTTTGCTCCGCAAAACAAGGAGGTGATAATAGGTACGGTTATATATGCAGATGTTCTGTTTGGAATAAACTTCGTGGCAAACCTGTGTGTGCTGCTTATAACAGACTGGATTTTTAAATTTTCTGCCAGAATATCCAGAATGATTATTTCTGCCACTTTAGGAGCTGCATGGGCTGTCATATGCGTGTGTATTCCACTAAGATTTGCACTGCTTGAAAAGTTCATAACATATGGTCCGGTAACATTAATTATGTCAATGATAATGCTTTCGGGAAATAAGAACTTTAAGCTGAAAACATCAAAACAATTAAAGCTTTATATGAGGAATCTGTTGAAAGCAGGTGCAGGAATGATTCTTACTGCACTCTTTGCAGGTGGGATAATGCATTGGTTAAAGTACACATTTGCGGGGTATTTTATTGAAAATGTAATTCTGTCTGACAGTGAACTGGTAATCTTTCTTACTGTGACGGTTATAGTTGTTGTCATTGTGCTTAAGACACTTAGAACTATCAGGATAACGGATGGTTTGAAAAGACGCATTGTGATTGGAGTAGCAGAACGGGAATTTGAAATGGACGCAATAATCGATACGGGAAACAGCCTTATTGATTATGTTGGAAGAAGACCTGTTACAGTGGTTGAAAGAACATATTTCAGCGATATTCTCAGTGACATAGATAACTTACAAAAGCTTGGGTATCATCTGATTCCATATAACAGTGTGGGAAATTCAGGTGGGATGATGGAAATCATAACAGCAGATTATATACATATATACGAGGGAGAAAATGTGGTTACAAAGAAACATGCTGCTATAGGCATGTCTCTGAGGCAGATTAATAAGAATGGGGACTACCATGCACTTTTGGGGAAGGACATGGCAGGTTAGCAGAATCGGGAGTTTGAAGAAAATAAAAAGGATGGATAGAAATATGGTAGTAAAGGTTGCGATGGCGGATCATTTTCAGTTTAAGGTGATGCCTTCTATAAAGAATTTTTGTTTATTAAAGCAGGGTGATGTACATTATATCGGAGGAACAGATATATTGCCTGCACCACTTGGGGCAAGCGAGGAGCAGGATGCAATAGAAGCACTGGGGACAGCTTCCGATGCAGAGGCAAAGCATACTCTGATAGAGCATAATTTAAGACTTGTCGTATATATTGCAAAGAAATTCGACAATACCGGGGTTGGAGTAGAGGATTTAATATCAATTGGAACAATCGGACTTATTAAGGCAATTAATTCATATGATAAGGACAAGAACATTAAACTTGCGACATATGCATCAAGATGTATAGAAAATGAAATTCTTATGTATCTTAGAAGAAACAGCAAGATAAAGGCGGAGGTTTCTATAGATGAGCCACTTAATGTTGACTGGGACGGAAATGAACTTCTTTTGTCAGATATTATAGGGACTGACGAAGATATTATATATAGGGATATTGAAACAGAGGTTGAATGCAAAATGTTAAAAAGAGCGATAAACCAGCTTCCGGAACGTGAGAGAATAATAGTTGATTTAAGATTTGGTTTAAGCTCAGAGGATGGAGAGGAAAAGACACAAAAAGAAGTGGCTGATATGTTAGGAATTTCACAATCGTATATTTCAAGGCTTGAAAAGAAAATAATGCGTCAATTAAGAAAAGAAATGGTTAAAAGTTGTTGACATTTGCCCCCTCCTTATGGACAATAGTACAAGAAATATAAATGGAGTACTATAATGAAGGGTCACAGAACATTTAGAATAGATAAGTTATTCGGTCTGGCAACACTTGTTTGTATTCTTGTAACAGCACTGATGATTTATAACGATTTCTTTAAGGGCGTTGAAATCGGTTCTGGTACAGAGAAAGAGACGCAGACAGAGACCAGAACGAACAGCGGTAGTGATAAAAAAGAAAATGTAAGTAAGTCAACAAAAAATATAACAGTATGCATAGATGCTGCTAAAGGTGGAAAAGATGCAGGACTTAGGGCCAATGGGAAAAATGAGAAAGATATAACTCTTGATATGGCTCTTGCTGTTAAAGAAAAGCTGGATCAGCAGGGAATAAATGTTGTTCTTACAAGAACCTCTGATACAGATGTAACTGATGAAGCGAGAGTGAATACATGTAATAAAGCATCAGCTAATATAATGGTTTCTTTAAGAATGAATTCATATAATAACGATACTTCGGTATCAGGAGCGGAGAGTTATATTCACACTACCAAGCCGACAGAGGCAGCAGAATTATCGAGAAAGATACTTTCAAGTCTTGAAACATCAGCCGGTATAAAGAACCGTGGTGTAAAGACCGGTACTGTTGCGGATGCAAAGGAAAATTATTATATTAATGCCCATAGCAGATGTACAAGCACAATTATAGATATGGGCTTTATAACTAATGCGTCAGATCTGAAGAAAGTAACAACTGATAAAGATAAGACAGCACAAGCCATAGCAGATGGCATAACAGATTATTTAAAACAAGCGGGGTTATATTAATGGCAGGAATTAATCAGAAGAACATAAGAAATTTTTGTATTATTGCACATATTGATCATGGTAAGTCAACACTGGCTGACAGAATTATTGAAAAAACCGGACTTCTCACATCAAGAGAGATGCAGGAACAGATTCTTGATAACATGGATCTTGAGAGAGAAAGAGGTATTACAATCAAGGCACAGACAGTAAGAACTGTATATAAGGCGTCTGACGGACAGGAGTATATATTTAATCTTATTGATACTCCGGGACATGTTGACTTTAATTATGAGGTATCAAGAGCGCTTGCAGCGTGTGATGGTGCGATACTTGTAGTAGATGCGGCACAGGGAATTGAAGCCCAGACACTTGCTAATGTATATCTTGCATTAGACCATGACCTTGATGTATTTCCTGTAATTAATAAAATTGACCTTCCAAGTGCAGAGCCTGAAAGAGTTATTGAAGAGATTGAAGATGTTATAGGAATTGAGGCGCATGACGCCCCACTTATATCAGCCAAGAACGGCATTAATATTGAAGAGGTTCTTGAACAGATTGTAACTAAGATTCCGTCTCCATCAGGAGACGCTTCGGCACCGCTTTCAGCACTTATATTTGATTCGTTGTATGATGCATACAAGGGTGTTATTATATTTGTAAGAATCAAAGAAGGTACTGTTAAGAAGGGTACTAAGATAAGAATGATGGCGACAGGAGCTGTAGAAGAGGTTGTCGAGGTTGGATATTTCGGTGCAGGCCGTTTTATTCCATGTGATGAGCTTACAGCCGGAATGGTTGGTTACATCACAGCAAGTATTAAGAATGTAAGAGATACAAGAGTTGGTGATACAGTTACAGATAATGACAGACCATGTGAGAAGCCGCTTCCGGGTTACAAGAAGGTTAATCCAATGGTTTACTGCGGATTATATCCGGCAGATGGTGCCAAGTATCAGGACTTAAGAGATGCACTTGAAAAGCTGCAGCTTAATGATGCAGCCCTTCAGTTTGAACCGGAGACATCTATTGCACTCGGATTTGGTTTCAGATGCGGATTCTTAGGACTTCTTCACTTAGAGATTATACAGGAGCGACTTGAAAGAGAATATAACCTTGACCTTGTAACAACTGCACCGGGCGTTATATATAAGGTTCACAAGACTAACGGTGAGGTGATTGACCTTACCAATCCGTCTAATATGCCGGATCCGTCTGAGATTGACTATATGGAAGAACCTATGGTAAGTGCTGAGATTATGGTTACAACAGAATTTGTCGGACCTATTATGAAGCTTTGTCAGGAAAGACGAGGCGTATACAATGGAATGGAATATATTGAGCAGACAAGAGCACTGCTTAAGTATGACCTTCCTCTTAATGAGATTATATATGATTTCTTTGATGCACTTAAATCACGCTCAAGAGGTTATGCATCATTTGATTATGAGATGAAGGGCTATGAGCGCTCTAAGCTTGTCAAGCTTGATATTCTTATCAACAAAGAAGAAGTTGATGCGCTTTCATTCATTGTATTTGCCGGCAATGCTGAGGAGAGAGGCCGTAAAATGTGTGAGAAGCTCAAGGAAGAGATTCCAAGACAGCAGTTCGAGATTCCTATTCAGGCAGCTATTGGAAGCAAGGTAATTGCCCGTGAGACTGTCAAGGCACTCAGAAAAGATGTACTTGCAAAATGTTACGGTGGTGATATCTCAAGAAAGAAGAAACTTCTTGAGAAACAGAAGGAAGGAAAGAAGCGTATGCGCCAGATTGGTAATGTAGAGATACCACAGAAGGCGTTTATGAGCGTATTAAAGTTAGATGATGAATAAAACATATGAAAAAGGGATATATATACATATCCCTTTTTGTGTACATAAATGTATATATTGTGATTTTCTGTCCGCTCCCGCTGATGATGCAGTGAAATACGCATACACGAAAGCACTGATTAATGAGATCAGGAATACGGCAGATAAGCAGGTGATTGATAAGCAGATAAATGATAATCAGACGAGGGATAAGATAACATCCATATTCTTTGGCGGAGGAACTCCGTCTGTGCTGCCGGATGGTTGTATAGCAGACATATTAATGGCAGTCAGGGATTGCTTTGATATTGAAGATGATGCTGAGATAACAATGGAATGTAATCCCGGAACAGTTAATGAAAGCAGGCTTTCAGAATACAGGGCAGCAGGAGTGAACAGATTAAGCTTTGGCTTACAGTCTGCTGATAATAATGAATTAAAAATGCTTGGGCGAATACACACATTTGAACAGTTCGTGGAAAGCTTCAGGCTGGCAAGAAAAGCAGGATTTAATAATATTAATGTTGACCTTATGTCTGCAATTCCGGGTCAGACTGAAGCAACGCTTGAAAATACATTTGACGAGGTGATGGCTTTGCAGCCGGAGCATATATCTGTGTACAGTCTTATTCTTGAAGATGGTACTTATCTTGCTGATAATATTGATAAGTTCCCGCCGGTTCCTGATGAGGATGAGGACAGGCGTATGTATCATATGACAAAGGAAAGACTTCACAGTGCAGGGTATGAGAGATACGAAATCTCTAATTACAGCAGGAAAGGTTTCGAATGTAGACATAATCTTCTGTATTGGAACAGAGGAGAGTATTATGGTTTTGGCTGTTCAGCGGCAGGCTTTATTGGAAATGAACGGTATTCTGATATAAGGGATGTTAAGAAGTATATAGAGCTTAACGGTGATATAGAGAAACTTCATGAGAATATTGAGAATCTGACTAAAGAAGATGCTATAGAAGAGTTCATGTTTCTTGGGCTCAGAAAAATGGCAGGGGTCGATGTAATGGATTTTCAGCGCAGATTTGGAGTTCCGATTGAAAATGTGTATGCTAAGGAGATAGAACACAATGTTGATAAGGGACTTCTTATCAGGCAGGGAGATATGTTAAAGCTTACTGAATATGGCATTGATATATGTAATACAGTGATGAGTGATTTTATATTAACCGATGGTGATTAAGAAAAGGTGACAGTCTGATTATGCAGATTGCCACCTTTTATTATACATTAGAAATTCTTAATGAGTTTTATATACTGCTTAGGAGTGATTCCCATAAATGCCTTGAATTCTCTCTGGAAATGTGCCTGATCTGAATATCCGGCACCTTCTATGAAGAAACTATTGTCGCGGTCAGGGTCGGCAAGTAATTCTGCAAGGACATTCTGGAATCTGTACATTTTGATAAAATCCTTTGCTCCGATTCCATAGACTTCATTGTAAAGTCTTGATACATGGCGCAGGGAGTAGCCAGACTGGCTGGAAAGTTCGGCAACAGTACCGGCACCTGAATATATAAGGCTGTTAAGTTCTTCAATATTTTCAGAAACCGGACAGAAGGTTTTGCAATCTGTAACAAATGCTTTAAAAAGTGTAATTCTGTCTTTGAAAGATGAAGAATTGTGGAAATCTTTAATCAGATGCATCTCACAGGATTCAGGAGCTGGCTCATAACAGAATATGTTGTCTGTTATATTTACTGGATAAGTTTTAGCATCACAGCCTTTATTAAAATAGCAGCCTGTATTGTCGAATCTTATGCCGAAATAATGGTCAAATTCATTAAGAGAAAGCTTTACAAGCTTATTCTGGCTGCCCACGCAGATGAATTCAGCATTATCGTTATTGTCGTTGTAACATATTATCCATTCTGTAGCAGATGACGGGATAAAAGAAACCGAAAGGACAGCATTAGCTTTATCTGTTTCATAAAAGTTCATGTGTCTGGCTGATTTTGTGTCTGTAAGCACATTTTTATGCATATCAATACCAAATGGCTGTATCATATGTTTCATAAATTATCTCCTCTAAAAGTTTATTTATTAAAATAATATTAATAAAAAATTAAAAAGTCAATAAAAATGTCCGATTTTTTCAATAATTATTGAAAATGGCGAGTATAATAAGCAACATAAATTGAACAGTGATGTACACAAAGGCGTGTAAGCAGTTTGGAAAAACTGCCTGCACGCCTTTTTTTGCATTCTGTTTAATCAGGTACAGAACCTGATCAACTCTGTACCGGCAATTAAATTAAAAAGAATTTCTGATTAGGGAGGAAATGGTTATGCAAGAGATTTTATCAGCGGTAGATGCCGAATTATTCGGTGTGTGGTTCCTTATAGGTGCAGCTCTTGTTTTCTGGATGCAGGCAGGTTTTGCAATGGTAGAAACAGGATTCACAAGAGCAAAGAATTCAGGTAACATTATTATGAAGAATCTGATGGACTTCTGTATTGGTACAGTAATGTTCGTTCTTATTGGATTCAGTTTCTTATTAGGTGAGGATTTACTTGGTTTTATTGGAAAGCCTGGTTTTGATATCTTCACAGCTTACAAAGATTTTGATTTTTCAAGTTTCGTATTCAACTTAGTATTCTGTGCTACAACAGCTACTATTGTTTCAGGTGCCATGGCTGAGAGAACAAAGTTCTTATCATATTGTGTATATTCAGCAGTTATCTCAGCACTTATCTATCCAATAGAAGCTCACTGGATCTGGGGCGGCGGCTGGCTTGCACAGTTAGGCTTCCATGATTTTGCCGGTTCATGTGCAATTCACATGGTTGGTGGTATTGCAGCTCTTATCGGTGCTAAGATTCTTGGACCTCGTATTGGTAAGTTTGAAAAGGATGCTAATGGTAAGGTTATAAAGGTAAATGCTTTCCCAGGACATAATATTCCACTTGGTGCACTTGGTGTATTTATTCTGTGGTTTGGCTGGTATGGATTTAACGGTGCAGCAGCAACAACAATTGAAGATTTAGGTTCTATTTTCCTTACAACAACAGTTGCTCCTGCAGTAGCTACAGTAACATGTATGATATTCACATGGGTAAGATATGGTAAGCCTGATGTTTCAATGTGTTTAAATGCTTCGCTTGCAGGTCTTGTTGGTATAACAGCTCCTTGTGATGTAACAGATGCATTTGGTGCAACAATGATAGGTATTGTTTCTGGTCTCTTAGTAGTATTCGGTGTATGGCTTCTTGACTACAAGCTTCATATTGATGATCCTGTAGGTGCTGTAGCAGTACATATGATGAATGGTATGTGGGGTACAATTGCTGTTGGTCTTTTTGCAACAAGCTCAGCTCCTGGATATGCAATTGCCCTTGAAGGCGGAACAATTAAGGGGGAAGGTCTTTTCTATGGTGGTGGATTCACACAGTTAGGACTTCAGTTATTAGGTTTTGTATCAGTTGCAGCATGGGCAGCTGTATGCATGGTGATTGTATTCACAGTAATTAAGGCTACTATCGGACTCAGAGCTTCTAAGGAAGAAGAAATCAGAGGTCTTGATATTATGGAGCATGGTCTTTCAAGTGCTTATGCAGGATTTGAATTCGGTGGAATGGACTTTGTTGACGGAGATGTTGATGTAATTGGCTCAGAGTCAATGGAAGTTTCTGTACCTGCTCTTGTTAAGACATCTGATGCAGGTGATGGCAAGAAGATTACTAAGGTTGAAATTCTTATGAAGCAGGAGAGATTCGAGAGATTCAAGAAGGCTATGAACGATATCGGAGTTACAGGTATGACAGTTACACAGGTTCTTGGATGTGGTACACAGAAGGGTGCTCCTGAATATTACAGAGGTGTTCCTATGGATATCCAGCTTCTTCCTAAGACACAGGTTGAGATGGTAATATCATCAGTTCCTGTAATGGATGTTATCAATGCTACAAGAAAGGCTCTCTATACAGGTCATATCGGTGATGGTAAGATTTTTGTATATGATGTTGAGGATGTAGTTAAGGTAAGAACCGGTGAATCAGGTTACGATGCACTTCAGGGTGAAGACGATTAATATAAAGATTCAGTAATAATAAGAATATGTAAATCGTGGAACTGGACTTTTCCGATGTTTGGACATTGGAGAAGTCCAGCTTTTTAATGAAATTGTATTGATTTTAATAATGAAATAAGCATGAAATCTCACATTTATGCCTTTACTTTTGGAGATAAAGATAATAAAATATTAAGTAATATGTAGGGACGTATAATGTATATCTGATTTTATTATGTCGGGTACATTTATGCCGCCTAAATTTTCTTAAGGAGGAAATATTTATAATGGCAAGACAGAAACAGTCAATGGATGGTAATACAGCCGCAGCTCATGTAGCTTATGCTTACACAGAAGTAGCTGGTATCTATCCTATCACACCTTCAAGTCCAATGGCTGATGTAGTTGATACATGGTCAGCTCAGGGACTGAAGAACATTTTTGGTAACACTGTTAAGGTAGTAGAGATGGAGTCAGAGGCAGGTGCTGCAGGTACAGTACACGGTTCTTTAGCAACTGGTGCTTTAACTACAACATTTACAGCTTCACAGGGTCTTCTTCTTATGATTCCTAACATGTACAAGATTGCTGGTGAGCAGCTTCCATGCGTATTTGATGTATCAGCTCGTACAGTATCTACACATGCTCTTAATATCTTTGGTGATCACTCAGATGTTTACGCCTGTCGTCAGACTGGTTTCGCTATGCTTTGCGAGACTAACCCACAGGAAGTTATGGATTTAAGCCCAGTTGCACACTGTGCAGCACTTGAAGGCAAGACTCCTTTCATTAACTTCTTCGATGGATTCCGTACATCACATGAGATTCAGAAGATTGAGAAGTGGGATTATGAAGATCTTAAGGATATGTGCCCAATGGATGCAGTTGATGAATTCAGAGCACATGCACTTAATCCTAACCACCCAGCAGCCCGTGGTTCACATGAGAATGGAGATATCTTCTTCCAGCATCGTGAAGCATGTAACTCATTATATGATGAGCTTCCAGATGTTGTTGAGAAGTACATGGGTAAGGTTAATGAGAAGCTTGGTACAGACTATGATCTCTTTAACTACTACGGAGCTCCAGATGCAGACAGAGTAATCGTTGCTATGGGTTCTATCAATGATGTAGCTGAAGAAGTTATTGATTATTTAACAGCTAAGGGTGAGAAAGTCGGACTTGTTAAAGTAAGACTTTACCGTCCATGGTCATCTAAGCATCTTCTTAAGGTTATTCCTAAGACAGTTAAGAAGATGGCAGTACTTGACAGAACTAAGGAGCCAGGTTCTCTTGGTGAGCCACTTTACCTTGATGTTGCAACTACTCTTCGTGAGGCAGGACTTAACGACATCGTATTAGTAGGAGGCAGATATGGTCTTGGTTCTAAGGATACACCACCTTCATCAGTATTTGCTATTTATAAGGAACTTGAGAAGGACGAGCCTAAGAGCAGATTTACAATCGGTATTGTTGATGATGTAACTAACTTAAGCTTACCAGAAGTTAAGCCAGCTCCAATTACATCAGCTCCTGGTACAGTTGAATGTAAGTTCTGGGGTCTTGGTGGAGATGGTACAGTTGGTGCTAACAAGAACTCTACTAAGATTATCGGTGACCACACAGATAAGTACATTCAGGCATACTTCCAGTATGATTCTAAGAAGACAGGTGGTGTCACAATTTCTCATTTAAGATTTGGTGATAACCCAATTAAGAGTCCATACTATATCAATCAGGCAGACTTCGTAGCATGCCATAACCCATCATATGTTATTAAGGGTTATAAGATGGTTCAGGATGTTAAGCCAGGCGGAATCTTTATGATTAACTGCCAGTGGTCTGACGAAGAACTCAACCAGCATATGCCAGCAGAAGCTAAGCAGTATATCGCTAAGAACAATATCCAGCTTTATACTATCAATGCTATTGATAAGGCTATTGAAATCGGTATGGGTAAGAGAACTAACACAATCCTTCAGTCAGCTTTCTTCAAGCTCGCTAATGTAATGCCTATCGATGAGGCTGTTGATTACATGAAGCAGGCAGCTAAGAAGTCTTACTCTAAGAAGGGTGATGCAGTAGTAGAGATGAACTATAAGGCTATTGATGCCGGTGTTGATGCTGTACATAAGGTAGAAGTTCCAGCAGACTGGGCTACAGCTACTGATGATAAGAAGGAAGCAGACAGAACAGGTCGTCCAGCTACAGTTAAGATGGTTAACGAACTCCTTGATCCTATCGGATTAATGGATGGTGACAGCCTTCCAGTATCTGCATTCAAGGATATCGCTGATGGTCAGTTTGAAACAGGTGCTTCTGCATATGAGAAGAGAGGAACAGCAGTTATGGTTCCAGAGTGGGATCCTACAGCCTGTGTTCAGTGTAACAGCTGTGCATTTGTATGTTCACATGCTACAATTCGTCCATTTATCCTTTCAACAGATGAGGTAAATGCAGCACCTTCTAATATTAAGCTTGCAGATTCTAAGCATGCAATTGATAAGACAATGAAGTACACAATGTCAGTATCTCCATTAGATTGTATGGGATGTGGCGAGTGTGTTACTGTCTGCCCTAAGGCTGGAGAAGCTATTAAGATGGTTCCACAGGAATCTCAGGCAGACGAGCAGCCAGTATTCAACTACTTAGTAGAGAATGTTGGTAAGAAGGAGATTACTCCTGCATTAGTTAATGGTCCTATCGGATCACAGTACAACCAGCCACTTCTTGAATTCTCAGGATCATGTGCAGGTTGTGCAGAGACATCTTATGCAAGATTAATTACACAGTTATTCGGTGAGCAGATGTATATTTCTAACGCAACAGGTTGTTCTTCAATCTGGGGAAATCCAGCAGCTACATCACCTTATACAGTTAATAAGGATTCTAAGAAGGGACCAGCTTGGTCTAACTCACTTTTCGAGGATAATGCAGAGCATGGTTTCGGTATGTACTTAGGACAGAAGACTTTAAGAGATCAGCTTATTGCCCAGGTTGAGGAAATGGCTGCATCTGATAAGGCATCTGATGACTTCAAGGCAGCAGCAGCTAAGTACTTAGAGACAAAGAATGATACAAAGGCTAACACACCAGCAGCTGATGCTCTTATTGCAGAGTTAGAGAAGGCAGCTAAAGATGGTTGTCCAGTAGCTCCACAGATTTTAGCTAAGAAGAATTTCCTTGCTAAGAAGTCTGTATGGATCTTCGGTGGTGATGGATGGGCTTATGATATCGGTTTCGGTGGTCTTGATCATGTACTTGCTTCTGGTGAGAATGTTAATGTATTCGTATTCGATACAGAGATGTACTCTAATACAGGTGGACAGGCTTCTAAGGCTTCTAACATCGGTGAGGTTTGCCAGTTCGCTGCAGCAGGTAAGGAAATCGGAAAGAAGAGCCTTTCAGAAATTGCTATGACATACGGTTATGTATATGTAGCACAGATTGCTCTTGGTGCTAACCCAGCTCAGGCTGTTAAGGTTATTCAGGAAGCAGAAAGCTACAATGGACCATCACTTATCATTGGTTATGCTCCTTGTGAACTTCACGGTATTGCTAAGGGTGGTATGAACCACTGCCAGGATGAGATGAAGAAGGCTGTTAAGGCTGGTTACTGGAACCTCTTCTCATTCAACCCAGCACTTAAGGCTGAAGGAAAGAATCCATTCACACTTACATCTAAGGAAGGTGATGGAACATATCAGGATTTCCTTAATAACGAGGCTCGTTACACAAGACTTGTTAAGCCATTCCCAGAAAGAGCAGAGAGACTCTTTGCTAAGTCTGAGGAAGCTGCTAAGGAAAGATATGATCACCTTACAAAGCTTGTTGAACTTTACAAGTAATTAATATACAGCTTAATAAAGTGTATGATTGCTCCCGCAGGGCTTGTTCCTGCGGGAGTTTTTTGTGTGTGGGGAGTATGCGTGTGAGACAGCAAGAGCAACAGTTTCGTAAAGTTTGGAGGGAGTTTTGTAGAGTTAAACTTTTTGAGGGAGAATTTCGTATATATTAGTAGAAAGGGATTGTGGATTGGACTTTGAAGTGGTGGAGAGGCAGGCTGAAGTCCAAAAGGAATGGCGCAGATTATGAGGCGGATGAAGAATCGTATGATAAACTGAAAGAATATATTGATACTTTGTATAAATAACTTGATAATCAAACTAATATGCATTATAATTTGAAAATCAAAATAATTGGAGGCTCAAATTGAATACAAATATTATAAATAAGAAAAAGTTGATTACAAGTATTATTTTTAAGGCAATATCGCTGATTGCTTCGGTGTATGGTCTTGTATTTACGATTGACAGTATTAAGTCATTCACATTTTTTACAACGCTGTCTAATGTGGCACTTGATATTGTACTTGCAGTATTTATTGTGCTTGATGTTATACTGCTCACTAAGGGAAAGGATTATAAGAACAATAGGTTGTACATACTCAAATTCCTTATGACACTTTCAATTACACTGACATGTCTGGTGTATATGATTATTCTTGGACCAACTTCCGAGGACGGACTGATTGGTGCATATCTTAATAAATATGCAGGAAGTCTTGGGGTACATTTAATTGGTCCGGTATTTGCGATTGCAGATTTCCTTGTGTTTGATAAGGGATTTTCGGCAAAGAAAATATATGCAATATATGCAGTTATTCCACCGCTTTGCTATGTTGCATTCGTATACATTCTGGCTGCATTGGGCGTAAGATGGTATGATACAATGACAGCACCTTATAACTTCCTTAATTATGCTGCACCAACAGGCTGGTTTGGCTGGGATTTAAGCAAGATGGGATCTGAATCTCTAGGAATCGGAGTTGTGTATATGATTGTGGTTCTGTTGCTTATATTTATTGGAATAGGGCTTTTATATCTTGCAATTAACGGAGCAGGCAGAGGAGCTAAGGCACAGAAAGCAGAACTTGTGAGCGAGTAGCCGGATAGAGGTATTGAAAATGTGATTTAGAAGTTGCGATATAGAAGAACGTACAATTTATAATAGAATATAGAAGGTTAAAAATGTCCGGTATGCGATTTAAAATGAATTGTATGCCGGACATTTTACATACTTTTTCATTGTCTTACTTTATGTTATAATATCGGGCAGTAATTGAAGAAGATTAAATATAGAAAACAGGAGAAAATTATGAAAGAGAATCTTAAGAAGCTGGCTAAATACTACAAGCCGTATTTAGGCACATTTATACTTGATATGATACTGGCAATGATGTCAGCGGCGGTGGCACTTGTGATACCACTTGTTGTAAGGTTCATTACATCAAAGGTCGCATATATGAGTGCCAATGAAGCACTTTCAAGAATTATGATTATTGTTGGAGTGCTGTTTGTGCTTGTACTGATACAGTGGGGCTGCAACTACTATATATCTAATTATGGACATGTAATGGGCGCAAAGATTGAGTATGACATGAGGGCAGAGATATTCAATCATTATCAGAAGCTGTCATATTCATTCTATGATGACCAGAAGGTTGGACAGTTATTGTCAAGAATAACATCAGATTTATTTGATATTACAGAGCTTTTGCATCATGGACCAGAGAATATAACTATTTCACTGATTAAGATAATTGGTGCATTATGTATATTAAGTTCGATTGACTTAAGACTTACGATTGCTGCATTTGTGCTGATTCCTTTTATGCTTGTGTTCGCGTATGTGCTTAACAAGCGCATGAAGAGGGCATTTAAGAGAAACAGGGTAAGAATTGGTGAGATAAATGCACAGATAGAGGACAATCTGTCTGGAATAAGGGTTGTCAAGTCATTTGCAAATGAAGATATTGAATGTGAGAAATTTAAGAAAGGCAATGACTTATTCCTTGAATCTAAGAGAGACAGCTATCATTATATGGGAATGTACAATGCGGGACTTACTGCATTTACAACAATGATAAATGTAATCGTAATCGCAGCAGGCGGTATTGGAATTGCAAAGGGCTGGGTAAATATTACGGATTTCGTTACATTTTTACTGTATATAAATATTTTTACGGAGCCAGTTAAGGTGCTTATTGATTTCACAGAGCAGTTCCAGAATGGCTATTCGGGTTACGAAAGATTCTTAGAGATTCTTTCAGTAGAGCCGGAAATAGCTGATAAGCCTGACGCAAAGGAGCTTACTGATGTGAAGGGTGCAATAACATTTGAAAATGTGTCCTTCAGATATAAGGACGGTGTGGACGAGGTGCTTTCCGGAGTTAATCTGTCAGTAAGACCGGGAGAATATGTTGCACTTGCAGGTCCTTCGGGAGTAGGAAAGACAACACTCTGCTCGCTTATTCCAAGATTTTATGAAGTGACGGGCGGTTCGATTAAGATTGATGGAACAGATATCAAAGATGTTACACTTAAAAGCCTGCGTGACCATATCGGAGTTGTACAGCAGGATGTGTATCTGTTTATGGGTACAATTAAAGAGAATATAAGATATGGAAAGCCTGATGCTACGGATGAAGAAGTAATTCAGGCGGCAAAGCTTGCAAATGCGCATGATTTTATCATGAGCTTTGAGAACGGATATGACACAGATATCGGACAGCGCGGAGTCAAATTGTCAGGCGGTCAGAAGCAGAGACTGTCAATTGCAAGAGTATTCTTAAAGAATCCACCAATTCTTATATTTGATGAGGCGACATCAGCACTTGATAATGAGAGTGAGCAGATTGTACAGGAATCACTTGAGAAGCTGGCTAAGAACAGAACCACATTTGTAATAGCACACAGACTTACAACTATTGAAAATGCGGAGGAAATCCTGATGCTTACTGACGAGGGCATCAAGGAGAGAGGAACTCACGAGGAGCTTATGAAGCTTGATGGTGAGTATGCAAGAATGGTTAAGATACATAGCAGAACATAACATACCAGTTTACAATGTTTATATGCAATGCTATTATATAGGAAACGTTGGAAGGAAGATGATAATCATGGACAGAACAAGAAGATTAAGAATGAATGCGACATTAAGAGATATGGTAAGAGAGAATCATGTAAGGGTGGACGAGCTTATATACCCTGTATTTGTTACGGAGGAGAACGATGTAATACAGGAAGTACCATCAATGCCGGGAATATGTCAGTATTCGCTTGACCATGTTCTTGAAGAAATCGGACGTGCTGTAGAGGTTGGAATTAAGGGAATTCTGCTTTTTGGAATACCTGTACATAAAGATGAGGTCGGAAGTGAGGCATATGACGAGGAAGGTGTTGTGTGCAGGGCAATCCACCTTATTAAGGATGCTTATCCAGAGCTTGTTATCATGGCTGATGTGTGCCTGTGTGAGTACACATCACATGGACACTGCGGACTTGTAAAAGATGGCGTTATATTAAATGATGAGACACTGCCGCTTCTTGCAAAGGCGTCAGTTGCTTATGCAAAAGCGGGGGCAGATATAATTGCACCGAGTGACATGATGGATAAGAGAGTTGAGGCAATCAGAAATGCACTTGATGAGGCAGGATTTATAAATATTCCTATATGTTCATACAGTGCTAAATTTGCATCAGGATATTACGGGCCATTCAGGGATGCCGCACATTCAGCACCGGGATTTGGTGACAGAAAGACATATCAGATGGACCCGGCTAATGGAAAAGAAGCGTTAAGGGAAGTTGAAGAAGACATATTAGAAGGTGCAGACATGATTATTGCAAAGCCGGCACTCGGATATATGGACGTTATGAAAGAGATAGCGCTTAACTTTAATATTCCTATTGTGGCTTACAATGTAAGCGGTGAGTATGCCATGGTTAAGGCAGCTGCAATGAATGGTTGGATTGATGAGAAGAAGATTGTAATGGAGAATATGACAGGCTTTAAGAGAGCCGGGGCGAAAATGATAATTACATATCATGCTATAGATGTGGCAAAATGGTTAAAGGAAGAGTAACATTTTAAGTAACATTAAATTAAGCAGCAGGAGGAACTGGTTTTATGAATGAAGAGATGTCAAAGGATTTATATGAGAGAGCAGTAAAACATATGCCGGGTGGTGTAAACAGTCCTGTCAGGGCATACAAGGCAGTTGACAGAGTGCCAAGATTCATAGCTTCTGCCAAGGGAGACAGAATTACTGATGTAGACGGGAATGAAATGATTGACTACATATGTTCATGGGGACCGGGAATATTAGGCCATGCACATGACAGAGTAATTGCAAAGGTTAAGGAAGCTGCGGAAGCAGGCCTTACATATGGTGCGCCAACCAAGAAAGAAGTTGAGATGGCAGAGCTTATATATGAGCTTATTCCTACAATGGAGGTGAGCCGTCTTGTAAGTTCAGGAACAGAAGCTGTTATGAGTGCAATCCGTGTGGCAAGAGGCTACACCGGAAGAGACAAGATAATTAAGTTCAGAGGCTGTTATCATGGACATTCTGATGGACTTTTAGTAAAAGCCGGTTCAGCAGCACTTACAACATCAGTTCCGGACAGTGCAGGAGTTCCTGCTGATTACACTAAGAATACACTTGTAGCAGAATACAATGACTGTGATTCTGTGAAGGAGCTTTTTGATAACAATAAAGACGAAATAGCTGCTGTAATAGTTGAACCTGTTGCAGCTAACATGGGAGTTGTGCTTCCAAGACATGGATTTCTTGAATTCTTAAGAGATATAACTAAGGAGAATGGAAGTCTTCTTATATTTGATGAGGTAATAACAGGCTTCAGACTTTCAATTGGCGGAGCACAGGAGTACTTTAACATAAAGCCTGACCTTACAACTCTTGGAAAGATTGTCGGAGGCGGAATGCCAGTCGGCGCATATGGCGGACGAGCTGACATTATGCGTATGGTAAGTCCTGACGGTCCTGTATATCAGGCAGGAACATTGTCTGGTAATCCGATTGCAACGGCAGCAGGCTTAGAGACTTTAAGAATCTTAAGAGATAATAAGGACATATACGAAAGACTTGAGACTAAGACAAAGCGTATTGCTGACAGTGTAAGAAAATGTGGAGCCGGAAGGGTATCGGTTAATCAGATTGGTTCACTTATGAGCATCTTCTTTACACCAGAAGCAGTTGAAGATTACGATAGTGCAGTAAAGTCAGACACTAAGGAGTATGCAGAATATTTCGGTCATATGCTTGATAACGGAATATACATTGCACCATCACAGTTTGAGGCAATGTTTGTATCAGATGCGCACACTAATGAAGACATCAACCGTACAATAGAGGTTATGGAAGAATTCTTCAGAAAATAATTCGGATAATAAGTGGGAATACAGATGCAGTTAGGATATGTAGGAATTAATTATAAGAATACAGACCTTTCAGTAAGGGATAAAATTACATTTACAGACAGCGGGATAGCAGACTTTATGCAACAGGCAGAGGAAGCAGGTGTGAACCAGTGCATGTGCCTTTCAACATGCAACAGATGCGAAGTGTTTTATCTGTATGAGGATGAAACATTTGTACAAGTAATGTCCGATTTATTCAATGATTATTTTGGACTTACTGATACTAAATTAACCGGAGTCAAATGTGGTGAAGAAGCACTGGTATATCTGTTTTGCATAGCCGCCGGACTTGAAAGCATGGTGCTTGGAGAGGATCAGATACTAGGTCAGTTAAAGGATGCGGCAGACCTTTCAAGAACGCTTGGACACAGCGGGAAAGAGCTTAATTATATAGTAAGAGAAGCGGTAAGCTGTGCAAAGCGGATTAAGACAGAGTACAAGGTAAGTGAAAAACCAGTATCTGTATGTTATGTCGGTATTCAGGAGTTAGACAGAGTATGTGGCATATCGGGAAAGCACGCACTTGTTATAGGAAGCGGCAAAACCGCGGCTCTTGCCATAAGATATCTGGCAGAATATGGCGCTGATGTAACAGTGTGTTCAAGAACTTATCAGCATGCGAAGGCGTTGCTTAAGGAATTTCCAGATATTCAGGTTATTGCATATGATAAGAAAACAGAAGCACTTAAAAGCAGTGATATAGTTGTCTCAGCGACTTCATCACCTCATCTGGTGATTAGAGTTTCTGAATTATCAGAGGGTAAAAAGATGACACTTCTTGATCTTGCTGCACCAAGAGATATAGAAAAATCTGCAGGTGACATTTGTGGAGTTACTCTTATTGACCTTGACAGGATAGGTGGGATTGTGAAGTCTAATCAGAACGAGAGGGCACATTTGCTAAAGGAAAGTCAGTGCGTGATTGATGAGTATATAGCGGAAACAAAGAAATGGCTCACATCAAGCAGAATGGATACAACTATCCAGTCACTTGGCAAAAAATGTGATGAGATAGTACAGGACAGCTATGATTATCTTAACCGCAAGATTGACCTTTCAGACCATGACAGGGTAATCTTAAAGAAGATTCTTAAGTCGTCACTACACAGATTGTTAAAAGAACCGATTGAAGAATTGAAAAATGTGGAAGAAAATGAACAGCAGCAGTATAAAGATATGGTTGAGAGACTGTTTGGCTTGTAGGGAGGATTATGCATTACAGAATAGGAACGAGAGGTTCGAAGCTGGCACTTGTCCAGTCGGAATATGTTAAGAGAAGAATGGAAGAGGCGTATCCTGAGGATACATTTGAACTTGTTATAATTAAGACAACAGGCGACAAGGTTACAGATAAGCCACTTGCTGCGATTGGAACTAAGGGGCTTTTTGTAAAGGAGATTGAGGAAGCGCTTCTTTCAGGCAGCATTGATATGGCGGTTCACAGCATGAAGGATATGCCGGTTGAATGTGCGACTGGACTTACATTTGCAAAGGCGTGGAAACGAGAGGATTGCAGAGATGTACTTATATTAAAGACTGCAGGAAGTTTTTCAGAACTTCCTTCCGGTGCGGTTATAGGCACTGGGAGCCTCAGGCGTGCATGCCAGCTTGCAATGCTGCGTCCTGATATCCAGTTTACTGCTATCAGGGGAAATGTTGATACGAGAATTAACAAACTTATGGACGATTCATACGGACTTGATGGAATTGTGCTTGCAGCAGCAGGACTTAACAGACTTGGCAGGTCATCTGAGATAACAGAGTACCTTGACCCGGAGGTCGTTATTCCGGCACCGGCACAGGGAGTTCTTGCGATTGAGACTGCAGAGGTGAATACAGAACTTCTTGATAAGATAAATGCTTTGTCAGATGATAATTCAGATAGAGAAGCTGTTGCTGAAAGAACATTTTTAAGATTGACAGGCGGCGGCTGTCATGCCCCGGTTGGCGCACACTGTGTGACAAAGGATAACGGTGACCTTCGAATGGTTGTGTTATTTGGTAATGATGATTGCAGCAGGATTCTTAGAATTGAGGTTACAGGAACTGACAGTGAGGCGGTTGGCCACGAAGCAGCCCGTATGCTAGGATTGGAGTAGATTGTGGGTAAATACATATATACATATATTGAAAACGGACAGCTGTACGATAAAAGCCCTTCCCTTGCAGAATTACTTGCAAAGGAGGGGCTTTCCTGCGAAAAAATAGTAACTGGCAGGATTGAATACATAAAGATTAAAGATTTTGAGACACAGATAAAAGATGCACAGTGGCTTGTGTTTACAAGTAAAAATGCTGTGGCTGGGTTTGTTTATAATATGAGGGAGATAGTTTGCGCAGGCGAGCTGGATTGTGAGTGTGCGTTGAATGGAGACAGTGTGGAAGCTTTTGATGTGAGGAGCGGGTTTTCTGACGGTATTAAGATTGCGGTAGTAGGTAGTAAAACTAAAGAAGCTCTAAGAACGGCATGCGGTTTTGAGGCAGACTTTGTATCATATAAATCTACAGGCTTGGAACTTGGAAGGAGTCTTATGAATATTGCAGCCGGCAAGATTGTATATCTGTGTGCAGAGGTAACAAGTGGTTCGCTTGAGACAGCTATGAAGGAGTATGAAAACTTAATTAAGATTCCAGTATATAGGAATGAACCTGTGGATTATGATGGTATGGAATACGACAGCAGGAATTGCGGAGATATTGATGGGATAATTGTTACAAGTGGCAGCAGCGGGGAGCGTATAAAATGGCTGATTGACAGACTTGATGATGTTTTGGTGTACAGCATTGGTCCGGCTTGCAGTAAGAAGCTTAAGGAAGCTGGAATTGTGCAAGAACGTATAGTTGAGGCAGAAAAGCATACATATGACGGACTGGTAGAAGCTGTCAGATGCAGAGCCGACGAAAAACCAGTGAATGATATATGATAAAAATACAATAAGTATATTTACAATATGATATAACTATGATAGTATAAGTATATAAATATGCATATTTATTAATTCAGAGGAGGAAGAAACACTGGTGTTGCATATATTATGGAGATTAAAGAGAAGGAAGATTATTATGACGCAGCCATGCGTCAGATTAAAGGAGATTCATGGAGCCTGAGTGCATATGGGTATCTTAAGAGTAATGAAGAATGGATTGGAAGGTATGAGGATTTTCTAAAGGGAAGGAAGTCACTTCCGTTATTGTATGATCCGTTTTTTAAGAAGATATTTAATCCGGTCGAGAGAAGGGACAGGCTTTCAGAGCTGGTGAGTTGTCTGCTGGGGCAGAAGGTTACTGTTCTTGAAGTATTTCCGAATGAGGATTCACAGTTTCTTGGCGTGATGATTATTATGGATATGGTTGTGATGATGTCTGATGGAAGTATCGCTAATATTGAGATTCAGAAGATTTCTTATGACTTTCAGGCAGAGAGAATATCGTGTTACTCGGCAGACCTTGTGCTGCGCCAGTATAAGATGATTACTGGAAACCGTAAGATAAGAGGTGCTGGAAGTGATGGGGGTTCAATGAATGGTTCATCAAAACCTTCGTATAAGGATATGCGACCAGTTCATACCATTATTCTGTTTGAGAACAGCAGCAGCAGCCTTATCAGCGAGGTTGATGAGGCATTATATTTTCATGTTGGTAAGACGAAATTCAATACTGGAATTAAGATAAAACTTTTACAGGATTATGTGCTGGTAAGCCTTGACACATTTAAGAAATATAGATATGCTGATATCAGGAAAGGGCGTACCGAGGTGACGGAATACGACTATGACAGAACGCAGTACAGTGAAAAGCAGGTGACTGAGAAGATGAAGCTTGACCGCTTAAAGTACCTGTCGTTATTCGTAGCCGAGACACCGGAGGAGATAGAACAGTTGATTAGGATATTTCCTGATTTGGAATCAGTACGCCTTGATATTAATGAGTATTTGGAGAGACCAAAGGAGGTGCTCAATATGTTTTCTGAGGCGTTGAGGATATTAGACAGGAATACGGCGGAGCTGATGGTTGACAGGATGAAGGACGAGATGGACGAGCTGAAGGTACAGAAAGGTAAGCTTGAAGCACAGAATGGAGAACTTGAAGCGCAGAATGGAGAACTTGAAGCACAGAATGAGGCTCTTAAAGCATCCTTTAAGGAAAAAGATGCTACAATTGAAGCAAAAGATGCCGAGATAGAAAGATTAAAGAAGTTACTAGAAGAACAGAATAAGTAATTATTACAGATGCAGTTATCATGATGGAGTGGTAGCTGCATTTTTCAAAATTAGATGTGATGAGAAAAAAGGAGTTTTAAGACTCCTTTTTTGAAGAAAAATAAAAAAATACTGTACAAATTAAAATCCTTGTTTTATAATAACATATAAACATAGTATGTTTGTGCATTACATAAACATATCACCAGATTCTTGAAATGTTTTCATGAATTGATATTAGAAAATGTGGAATAATACCACAAGAAAAGAGGATTGTATGGGAAAGATATATAAATCAGCAGCAGATTTAATAGGTAACACACCACTTGTAGAGGTCGGACATATTGAAGAGAAGTTCGGACTTAAGGCAAGAATACTTGTTAAGCTTGAGTATTTTAATGCAACAGGGAGCGTTAAGGACAGAGTTGCAAAGGCAATGATTGAAGATGCAGAGAAGAAAGGAATTCTTAAGCCGGGCGCAACAATTATTGAGCCTACATCAGGCAATACAGGAATCGGACTTGCTGCCATTGCAACAGCAAAAGGCTACAGAACAATAATAGTTCTTCCAGAGACTATGAGTGTAGAAAGAAGAAATATTATCAAGGCATATGGTGCAGAGATTGTACTTACTCCGGGTTATAAGGGAATGACAGGTGCAATTGCAAAGGCAGAAGAATTAAAGAAAGAGATTGAAGGCAGCATGATTGCAGGACAGTTTGTTAATCCTGCTAACCCGGATGTACACAGAAGAACAACTGGTCCAGAGATATGGAATGATACGGATGGAGAAGTTGACGCATTTGTTGCCGGAGTCGGAACTGGTGGAACAATCACAGGAGTTGGCGAGTATCTTAAGTCTAAGAATGACAAGATTGAGATAATTGCAGTTGAGCCTGCAACTTCACCGGTACTTTCACAGGGCAAGCCGGGACCACATAAGATTCAGGGAATCGGTGCAGGATTTGTTCCTGAAATTCTTAACACTAAGATATATGACAGTGTAGTTCCAGTTGATAATGATGATGCATTTGAATATGCCAAGTTAATCTCTCACACAGAGGGAATTCAGGTTGGAATATCAGCGGGCGCAGCACTTTACGCAGCAATTGAGTGGGCTAAGAAACCAGAGAACGAAGGCAAGACAATCGTTGCACTGCTTCCAGACAGCGGCGACAGATATTACTCAACATCACTTTTTGAGAACTAATAGCAGAATAAATGTGTCAAATGTGGACATTCTATAAGGGCAGGGCGTAAGTCCTGCCCTTTTCGTGCTTTGACAGGGTTAGTGAAATTGAGAGCTACTTTTGGCTGATTCAGAGTGCGGGTGAAAATGTGCCAGTGAAAGGAGTAAGCATGACTGATTTTACAACTAACATAGACATGAATGTCCGCATGATGAACGAGAAGTTAAGAGTGGACAGAAATTTTGATATTCTGCAAAGAGATGTATTAATTGGAGGGAAGAGAACACATTTCTACTTTATAGATGGATTCGTACAGGAGGAAACAATTGAAAAACTTGTGCAGTTCTTTTATTCATTGAAAGAATCGGACATAAAGGATATAGATACATTCTTAGAGGTCGGAATGCCGTATACAGAGATTGAAAAAAACGGACATTACGACGAGGTGGAGAAGGCATTTCTTTCAGGGCAGACCGTCATGATAATAGATGGCTTTGACGAATGTATACTGATTGACTGTCGTACTTATCCGATGCGTTCTGTTACAGAGCCTTACAAAGACAAGGTTCTGCGTGGCTCAAGAGATGGATTTGTTGAGACACTTGTGTGCAATGCGGCACTTTTAAGAAGAAGAATAAGGGATAACCGTTTTTCAATGGAAATGTATACTGTAGGGGAGCGCTCACGGACGGATGTTGCCGTGTGCTATATTGATGATAAGGTTGATAAGAAGCTGCTTCAAAGAATTGAGAATCTGATAAGCAGCATTGAGGTTGAGGCGCTCACTATGAATATAGAGAGCCTTGCGGAATGTATGTTTAAGGGAAAATGGATTAATCCGTTTCCTAAGTATAAATATTCAGAAAGACCAGATACCGCTGCAGCAGCACTTTTTGATGGAAATATAGTTATTATGGTAGATACATCACCTGCAGTGATGATTATTCCAACAAATGTATTTGATATAATAGAAGAAGCAGATGATTTTAATTTTTCGCCAATGATAGGAACTTATATAAGACTTTCGAGATTTTTCTTTACACTGCTTACGGTTTTTCTTACACCTGTATGGCTTTTGCTTGAGAGCAATCCGCAGTGGGTGCCTGAATGGTTGAAATTCATAACGATAAGTGAGGATATAACGGTTCCGGTTATATTGCAGCTTTTTATTCTTGAACTTGCAGTTGACGGGCTTAAGCTTGCGGCGGTCAATACACCCGGAATGCTGTCAACACCATTAAGTATTCTTGCTGGTATTGTTGTGGGAGAATACGCTGTGGAGTCCGGGTGGTTTAATTCAGAATCACTTCTTTATATGGCAGTTGTAACGGTTGGAACTTACTCACAGGCAAGTTTCGAGATGGGATATGCATTAAAATTCATAAGAATAGTCAATCTGATTCTTGTGCAGTTATTTGGAAGAATCGGACTTATGGCAGGTGTCATATTTGCAATAGTGCTTGTATGCTTTAACAGGACAATATCAGGAAAAAGTTATATTTATCCGGTGATACCTTTTAACAGCCAGATGTTTAAAAGAAAAATCCTTCGGGTAAGACTGCCACATAAGATTAAAAATAACTAGTACATCTGGCGTATTAAGCATGAATAATAGATTTGATACGCCATATATTGCTAATTAATAAAAGCTATGATACAATGTCACTTCATGTTATGGAGGAGATTAATCATGGAAAAAACAAACGAGAAAAAAGATTTTTTACAGAAAACATGGGTGGTGTGCGCTCTTGCACTTGTGTGTACATTCCTTTGGGGAAGCGCATCACCATGTATCAAATTAGGATATGCGCTGTTTAAGATACCGTCAAGTGAAACATGGACACAGGTATTATTTGCAGGAACAAGATTTGTGCTGGCAGGAGTGCTTACAATCTTAATTGGAAGTATCCTTAACAGAAAAATGCTGCTTCCAACGAAATCAAGTGTACCAAGCATTGTAAAACTGGCAATGTTCCAGACAATTCTGCAGTACATATTCTTCTATATCGGACTTGCACACAATAGCGGAGTAAAGGCGTCAATAATTAACGGTTCTAACACATTTTTTGTAATACTTGTATCGACAATTATATTCAGACAGGAAAAGCTGAATCTGAAGAAAATTATCGGCTGTGTGATTGGTTTTGCAGGTGTTATCGTAGTCAGCATGAATGGACAGAAAATCGACATGAATTTAAGTATTATGGGTGACGGAAGTCTGTTCTTATGTGCGTTGTCATATGCATTTTCATCATGCCTTATGAAGAATTATTCAAAGAAAGACAATCCGGTAATGTTAAGCGGATATCAGTTCATATTTGGCGGAATAGTAATGGTTATATTAGGACTCGTGATGGGCGGCAGAATAACACATGTATCAGTATCAGCAATACTTATGTTATTCTATCTCGCATGCATATCAGCCGTAGCCTACTCAATATGGGGAATACTGTTAAAGCATAACCCGGTATCCAAGGTGGCAATCTTCGGTTTCACCAACCCGGTATTCGGCGTGCTTCTTTCAGCATGGTGGCTTGGAGAGGGAAGCAAAGAGCTTGGAATAAATGCACTTATAGCGTTAGTACTTGTTTGCATAGGAATATGTATAGTTAATGTGAAGGGGAAGAAAGCAGAGTAGATAAAAAAGACCGGTTCAGTTAATGCCTGAACCGGTCTTTTTCATCACTACCTTAAAGCCTCTCTCACCGCCTCCGCAGCTTCATGCAGGGAAGCTGCCCTTTCTTCATCAAGTTTATCAATAGGAGCTTTAGATATAAGCTTACCCAGATGTCCAATCTGAGTCTTAACATTCTTTTTCTTATCCTTTTCCCAGACCTTCTTGTTGGCAGCAAGGGCGTTGTTGGCCTCATTAAGAGTTCTTACTGCGTTTTCTCTTATATCAATGAAACTCTGGTATGCTTCGTCCTGCTTGCTGTAGATTTCAGCCTCCCAGCGGGCTTTTTCAATCTCTTCTTCGGTCATGTTAGAGCTTGAAGTGATAGTAATGCTCTGTTCCCTTCCGGTACCTAAATCCTTGGCAGATACATTGACAATACCATTAACATCAATGTCAAATGTTACCTCAATCTGTGGGACTCCTGCCATCGCACGTTTAATACCATTAAGACGGAAGTTGCCAAGCAGTTTGTTGTCCCTTGTAAACTTTCGCTCACCCTGAAAAACCTTGATATCAACGGATGTCTGGAAATTGCCGGCAGTAGTAAATATCTGGCTGTGTCTTGTAGGAATGGTAGTGTTTCTTTCAATAAGCCTGCTTGCAATTCCACCCATAGTCTCAATAGAAAGAGACATAGGAGTTACATCCATAAGTATGATTTCAGAAGCAGCAGAACCGGCCTGAAGCTGGTTTCCAAGCTTGCCACCCTGAACTGCAGCACCAAGGGCTACACATTCATCAGGATTGAGATTTCTTGATGGTTCTTTTCCCATAAGCTGTCTTACCTTATCAGCGACAGCAGGGATTCTTGTAGAACCACCAACCAATAAAACCATATTAATGTCTGTCTTGGAAAGACCTGCATCATGCAGTGCATTCTCAACAGGGGTGATTGTTCTGTCCACAAGGTCAGCAGTAAGTTCATTAAATGTATGTCTTGATAGAGTGATATCAATATGGTGCGGTCCGTCCTTGGCCATGGCGATAAAAGGAAGATTAATATTAGTTGTCACAGAAGAAGACAGCTCCTTCTTTGCTTTTTCAGCTTCTTCCCTTAAACGCTGCATCGCAGAGGCATCCTTTGAAAGATTGATACCGTCACTTATCTTAAACTGTTCAACAAGATAATTAACGATTCTTTCATCAAAATCATCACCACCTAAGTGATTGTCACCTGAAGTCGCAAGAACTTCAATGACATTATCACCGATATCGATAACAGATACATCAAAAGTTCCACCACCTAAGTCATACACAAGAACCTTCTGTGCCGTACCATTGTCAAGTCCGTACGCGAGAGCGGCAGAAGTAGGCTCATTGATAATTCTTAATATGTTAAGCCCGGCAATCTTACCGGCATCTTTAGTAGCCTGTCTCTGTGCGTCAGTAAAATAGGCAGGCACAGTTACAACAGCGTCTGTCACAGGCTGTCCTAAGAAATCCTCAGCGTCTTCCTTTAACTTCATAAGTATAAATGCAGAGATTTCCTGAGGAGTATAATACTTTCCGTCAATCTTCCTGCGATAGTCCGTACCCATGTGTCTCTTGATAGAGAATATAGTTCTGTCAGAGTTGACGGCAGCCTGCCTCTTGGCGGCATCACCAACAATCCGTTCCTTTGATTTTGTAAAGGCTACAACAGAAGGGGTTGTGCGGTAGCCTTCTTTGCTGGTGATGACGGTAGGCGTATCACCTTCAATAACAGCCACACAGCTGTTAGTTGTTCCTAAATCAATTCCTATAACAGTTCCCATAATAAACTCCATTCAAAATATTGATACATTTATTCTACCATATAAAATACATTTGACTATTAAGAAAAAATAAAAAATTAATAAATTGGGGTTTTGCTTGATGATATATATTTTAATATGTTAAAATAAATCCTATTGAAAAGATGAGGAGAATATATTATGGCAGGTTCAGTGTTTGGAAATATATTTAAGATATCAACATGGGGAGAGTCGCATGGAGAGGGACTTGGAGTTGTAATTGACGGGTGTCCTGCAGGTCTGCCTCTTTGTGAGGAAGATATTCAGGAGCAGTTAGACAGAAGAAAACCGGGACAGTCAAAGTTTACTACACCAAGAAAGGAAGATGATGAGGTACATATTCTTTCAGGTGTATTTGAAGGCAAGACTACCGGAACTCCAATATCACTTGCAGTATATAATAAGACACAGAGGTCTGCTGACTATTCAGAGATAGCTAATTATTACAGACCGGGACATGCTGATTATACATTTGACGAGAAATTCGGATTCAGGGATTACAGAGGCGGTGGAAGAAGCTCTGGAAGAGAGACAATCGGAAGAGTTGCAGCCGGTGCAATCGCTATGAAGATTCTTAAAGAGCTTGGAATTAATATTACAGCATATGCTAAAGAAATCGGCGGAATTGGCATTGATTATGATAAGTTTGATATAGCTGAAAGAGATAATAATGCATTTAACATGCCTGATAAGGAAGCAGCAGAGAAGGTTAAGGCTTTTGCAGAGAGCAAGATGTCAGTTGGAGATTCAATCGGTGGTGTCATTGAATGCAGGGTTACAGGCATGATGACTGGAATTGGTAATCCTACATTTGAAAAGCTTGACGCTAATCTTGCCAAGGCAATAATGTCAATCGGGGCTGTCAAAGGCTTTGAGATTGGAGACGGCTTTGAAGCAGCTAAAGTTACAGGAAAGTATAATAATGATGAATTCGTAATGAAGGATGGCAGGGTTAGCAAGCTGACTAATCACAGCGGCGGAGTGCTTGGCGGAATAAGCGACGGTGATGAGCTTGTGTTCAGGGCAGCGGTAAAACCGACACCTTCAATTAGTGCATTGCAGGAAACTGTTAATAAGCAGGGAGAAGATATTGAGGTTTCAATCAAAGGAAGACATGATCCTATGATAGTTCCAAGAGCAGTTGTTGTGGCTGAAGCTATGACAGCACTTACACTTGTTGACCTGATATTTGACAATATGACGGCAAGAATGGACAAAGTTAAAGAGTTTTACAGAAAATAAAAGGAGCAGATATGTATAAAGTTTTAAAGACGGATGGCAGGGCAAAAAGAGCAGAGTTCACAACAGTACATGGAACTGTGCAGACACCTGTATTTATGAATGTCGGAACAGTTGCGGCCATTAAAGGCGCGGTTGCGACAACTGATTTACAGCAGATAGGAACACAGATTGAATTATCTAATACTTACCATCTTCATGTAAGACCGGGCGATAAGATAATTAAGCAGCTTGGAGGACTTCACAAGTTTATGAATTGGGACAAGCCAATCCTTACAGATTCGGGTGGATTCCAGGTGTTCTCACTTGCAGGACTCCGTAAGATTAAGGAAGAGGGCGTTACTTTCCAGTCACATATTGACGGTCATAAGATATTTATGGGACCAGAGGAAAGTATGCAGATACAGTCTAATCTCGGTTCAACAATTGCAATGGCATTTGACGAGTGTGCGCCAGCCAAAGCAGACAGAAAGTATATCCAGAATTCTGTTGACAGAACATACCGCTGGTTAGAGCGCTGCAAGAAAGAGATGGCAAGGCTTAACTCACTTCCTGATACAGTTAATCCGGATCAGATGCTTTTCGGTATCAATCAGGGTGGTGTGTTCAATGATATAAGAATTGACCATGCTAAGAGAATATCAGAGTTAGACCTTGACGGTTATGCAGTAGGCGGACTTGCCGTAGGTGAAACACATGAGGAAATGTATGATGTACTCGATAATGTAGTGCCATATCTTCCACAGGATAAGCCAACATACCTTATGGGTGTTGGAACACCAGCCAATATTCTTGAGTCAGTAGACAGAGGGATTGATTTCTTCGACTGCGTATATCCTTCAAGAAATGGCCGTCACGGACATGTATATACTAAGTTCGGAAAGATTAACCTTTTTAATGCAAAGTATGAGACAGATACAGCACCAATCGAGGAAGGCTGTGGATGTCCTTGCTGCCAGAATTACACAAGAGCGTATGTAAGACATCTTCTTAAAGCTAAGGAAATGCTTGGTATGCGTCTGTGCGTTCTTCATAATCTTTACTACTACAACCATCTTATGACAGACATAAGAGGTGCGATTGAAGAAGGAAGATATGCAAGCTTCAAGGAAGAGACATTATATCAGATGAAGACATACGACAAGCAGTAATATTAAGCATTTGGACTGATAAGCAATGTTAATTGGCAGTACTGCCGTATGTTTATAAATATTTTGTAAAAAATACATTTTGTGGTAGACAAGTTGCCGTCAATTATGTATTATATGTTAAGTTTGAAAGAAAATCTGGAGGAATTATTATGGGTTCAATTGGTATTATTATTGTATATGTAGTTGTTATTGGTGCAATGATGTATTTCCTTGCAATCAAGCCACAGAAGAAGGAGCAGAAGAGAACACAGGAACTTATGGATTCTATGGAAATCGGTGATTATGTTCTTACAACAAGCGGTTTCTATGGTGTTCTTATCGATATATCAGATGATGATGTAATTGTTGAATTCGGTAACAACAAGAACTGCCGTATCTCAATGCAGAAGAAGGCAATTGCTCAGGTTGAGAAGCCATCAGACAGCACATCAGCAGAATAATTAAAGGCAATTAATTAAAGCAGGATTCCGGGTCAGACACATTTGTCTGGTCAGGAATCCTTTTTTTATTGAAAATGTTGTGCAAATGTTATATCATATTAAATTGAATTATCATATGAAAAAGGGGTAAAGGTTTATGGAAAGCAGAATAACTTTAATTCCAGGTGATGGAATAGGACCAGAAATCGTCAGAGAGGCTGTGAAAGTGCTTGACAGTGTGGCTGACAAATACGGTCACAAGTTCGATTATACCAAGATTCTTATGGGTGGATGTTCAATTGATGAGTATGGCGTTCCACTTACAGATGAAGCAGTAGCAACAGCTAAAGCATCTGATGCTGTACTTCTTGGAGCAGTTGGCGGCAATGTGGGTAATTCCAAGTGGTATGATGTTGCACCTAATTTAAGACCAGAAGCTGGACTTTTAAAGATTCGTAAGGAATTAGGACTTTTTGCTAATTTACGTCCGGCATATCTTTATGATGAACTTAAGGCAGCGTGTCCATTAAAGGAAGAAATAATCGGTGATGGATTTGATATGGTCATTATGAGAGAGCTTACAGGCGGCCTTTACTTTGGTGATAGATATACTAAGGAAATTGACGGATTGGAGACAGCCGTTGATACACTTACATACAATGAAGAAGAAATCAGAAGAATTGCAATTAAGGGATTTGAGATTGCAATGAAGAGAAGAAAGAAAGTAACAAGCGTTGATAAGGCAAATGTTCTTGATTCTTCAAGACTCTGGAGAAAGATTGTACATGAGGTTGCAAAGGATTATCCGGAAGTTGAAGTTTCAGACATGCTTGTAGATAACTGTGCTATGCAGCTTGTTATGAATCCTGGACAGTTCGATGTTATTCTTACTGAGAACATGTTTGGAGATATATTATCAGATGAGGCAAGTATGATAACAGGTTCAATCGGAATGTTATCAAGTGCAAGCCTTAATAAGACTAAGTTAGGGCTTTATGAGCCAAGCCATGGTTCAGCACCTGATATTGCAGGAAAGAATGTTGCTAATCCAATTGCTACAATTCTCAGTGCAGCCATGATGTTAAGATACTCACTTGATCTTGACAAGGAAGCAGATGCTATTGAAGCAGCAGTTGCAGCCGTTTTAAAGGAAGGCTACAGAACAACTGATATTATGTCAGAAGGATGCACACTTGTAGGAACTGACAAGATGGGCGACTTAATCGCAGAGAGAGTTTAATACATTTTAAATAATACATATATTAAGGAGATAAGCTATGATAAGTGATAACGCCAGAAGTGGTATGCAGCAGGCACCTGCACGAAGCCTTTTTAATGCACTTGGCTTCACAGCAGAAGAGATGAAGAAACCTATGATTGGTATTGTAAGCTCTTATAATGAGATTGTACCAGGTCATATGAATATTGATAAGATTGTCAATGCAGTTAAATTAGGAGTTGCTGAGGCAGGCGGTGTGCCTGTAGTATTCCCTGCTATTGCAGTGTGTGATGGTATTGCAATGGGACATGTCGGAATGAAATATTCTTTAGTAACAAGAGATTTAATTGCAGATTCAACAGAGTGTATGGCAATTGCACATCAGTTTGACGGACTTGTAATGGTTCCTAACTGTGATAAGAATGTTCCCGGACTTTTAATGGCAGCAGCAAGACTTAATCTTCCAACTGTATTCGTATCAGGCGGACCAATGCTTGCAGGTCATGTTAAGGGTAAGAAGAGAAGCCTTTCTTCAATGTTTGAGGCTGTTGGTTCATATGCAGCAGGAACAATGACAGAGGAAGATGTACTTGAGTTTGAGGAAAAGGTATGCCCAACATGTGGTTCATGTTCAGGCATGTACACAGCCAATTCAATGAACTGCCTTACAGAGGCACTTGGTATGGGTCTTCGCGGCAATGGTACAATTCCAGCAGTATATTCAGAGAGAATCAAGCTTGCAAAGCACGCAGGCATGGCTGTTATGGATATGGTTAATAAGGGAATCACAGCAAGAGATATCATCACTAAGGATTCTATTATGAATGCCCTTACAGTAGATATGGCACTTGGATGTTCTACTAATTCAATGCTTCACCTTCCGGCTATTGCACATGAGATAGGATTTGATTTCGATATCAAATTCGCTAACCCAATAAGTGAAAAGACTCCTAATCTCTGCCACCTTGCACCAGCAGGTCCAACATACATGGAAGACCTTAATGAAGCAGGCGGTGTATATGCAGTTATGAAAGAGCTTGCAGATATCGGACTTCTTAATACAGACTGCATGACAGTTTCAGGAAATACAATTGGCGAGTGCATAGCAACAGCATACAACCGTAATCCTGAAGTCATAAGAACAGTTGATAATGCATACAGTAAGACAGGTGGTCTTGCAGTTCTTTCAGGAAATCTTGCACCAGACGGATCAGTAGTCAAGCGTTCAGCAGTTGTTCCAGAGATGCTTGTACATGAAGGTCCGGCAAGAGTATTTGATTCAGAAGAAGATGCAATTGCTGCTATTAAGGGTGGTAAGATAGTTGAAGGTGATGTAGTTGTTATCCGTTACGAAGGCCCTAAGGGTGGTCCTGGTATGAGAGAAATGCTTAATCCTACATCAGCTATTGCAGGTATGGGACTTGGCTCATCAGTTGCTCTTATTACAGATGGACGATTCTCAGGTGCAAGCCGTGGAGCTTCTATTGGCCATGTATCACCAGAGGCTGCTGTTGGCGGACCTATTGCATTAGTTGAAGAAGGAGATATCATCAGTATTGATATTCCGGGACTTAAACTTGAACTTAAGGTATCAGATGAAGAACTTGCTGCAAGAAAGGCTAAGTGGCAGCCAAGAGAACCTAAGGTAACAACAGGATACTTAAAGAGATATGCTTCACTCGTTACATCAGGAAACAGAGGAGCTATTCTTAAAAGTTCAGCAGATGAGTAATATTTAATATAATTATAAAAAGACATTAAAGAGAAATCAGGAGAAGATAAATGAAGTTAAATGGTTCAGAGATAATTGTTGAATGCTTGAAAGAACAGGGCGTTGATACAATATTTGGATACCCTGGTGGAGCTATTCTTAATGTATATGATGCTCTTTATAAGCATTCAGATGAGATAACTCATATTCTTACATCACATGAGCAGGGTGCATCGCACGCTGCTGATGGATATGCAAGAGCAACAGGTAAGGTTGGTGTATGTTTTGCAACATCAGGTCCAGGAGCGACTAACCTTGTAACAGGTATTGCTACAGCTTATATGGATTCAGTTCCTATGGTTGCAATTACATGTAATGTAACAGTTCCTCTTCTTGGAAGAGACAGCTTTCAGGAGATTGATATAGCTGGTGTTACAATGCCAATTACAAAGCACAGCTATATTGTCAAGAATGTAAAGGATCTTGCAAAGACGTTAAGAAATGCTTTCAGAATCGCAAAGGAAGGCAGACCGGGTCCTGTACTGGTTGATGTTACTAAGGATGTAACAGCAGCAGAGTGTGAGTACACACCAAGAGTTCCAAAGCCTGTAGACAGAATTACAGCAAGCATTAAGGAAGAAGATATCGACAAGGCTGTGACGCTTATTAAGAAAGCTAAGAAGCCATATGTATTCGTTGGTGGCGGAGCTGTTATATCAGAGGCATCTGATGAACTTAAGAAGTTTGTTGAGAAGGTTGATGCACCGGTATGTGACTCACTTATGGGTAAGGGCGCATTTGACGGATCTAATGAAAGATATACAGGAATGCTTGGCATGCATGGTACTAAGACATCTAACTACGGAGTTTCAGAATGTGATCTTCTTATCGTAGTTGGTGCAAGATTCTCAGACCGAGTTACTGGTAATACTAAGAAATTCGCTAAGAATGCCAAGATTCTTCAGTTTGACGTTGATGCGGCTGAGATTAACAAGAATGTCAGGACAGATGCACATGTACTTGGTGATGCTAAGGAAATCCTTAAGAGAATCAATGACAAGTTAGATAAGCAGGATCACTCAGACTGGATGGAGCATATCAAGGCTTATAAGCTTGATTATCCTATGAGATATAACAGAGACATTCTTAACGGACCTCTTATCATGGAGAAGATATACGAGATTACAAATGGTGATGCAATTATCACAACAGATGTTGGACAGCATCAGATGTGGGCTGCACAGCATTATAAGTTCAAAGAGCCAAGAACACTTCTTACATCAGGAGGACTTGGAACTATGGGATATGGACTTGGTGCATGTATCGGTGCCAAGGTTGGACGCAAGGATAAGACTGTTGTCAACATTGCAGGTGATGGCTGCTTCCGTATGAATATGAATGAAGTTGCAACAGCAACCAGATATAACATTCCTATTATTGAAGTTATATTTAATAACCATGTACTTGGTATGGTAAGACAGTGGCAGGATCTTTTCTATGGCAAGAGATATTCAGCTACAGTTCTTGATGATCAGGTAGATTTTGTTAAGGTTTCAGAAGGAATGGGAGCCAAGGCTTACAGCGTTGATACAATAGAGGAGTTTGAGAAAGCATTTAAAGAAGCAATTGAACTCAATATTCCATGTGTTATTGACTGTCATATTGACAGAGAAGACAAGGTATTCCCTATGGTTTCACCGGGGGCTGCAATCTCAGAGGCATTCGACAGAGAAGACCTTAATAACAAGAAATAATTCATATATTGACTTTAATGTGATAAAGGACTAAAATAGTTCATAATATTTTATATTTTAGGAGGAAGAAAAGGTGAGTAGAGTTTATAACTTTAGCGCTGGTCCAGCTGTTTTACCAGAGGAAGTACTCAAAGAAGCAGCAGATGAAATGTTAGATTACCAGGGAAGCGGACAGTCGGTAATGGAAATGAGCCACAGATCCAAGGTTTATGACAACATCATCAAAGAAGCAGAGAAGGACTTAAGAGACCTTCTTAACATCCCAGATAACTATAAGGTGTTATTTTTACAGGGTGGTGCATCGCAGTTCTTCGCTGAAGTGCCTATGAACCTTATGAAGAATAAGAAAGCCGGTTATATCCTTACAGGACAGTGGGCTAAGAAAGCATTTGCAGAAGCTAAAATATACGGCGAGGCTGTAGAGCTTGCTTCATCAGCAGATAAGACATTTACATATATTCCAGACTGCTCAGATCTTGATATTCCAGAGGATCTTGACTATGTATATATCTGCGAGAACAACACAATTTACGGAACAAAGTATAAGACATTACCTAATACTAAGGGACACATTCTTGTATCTGATGTTTCATCATGCTTCTTATCAGAGCCTATGGATGTAACTAAGTACGGCGTTGTATACGGCGGTGTTCAGAAGAACATCGGACCTGCAGGAGTTGTAATTGCAATTATCAGAGAAGACCTTATAACAGACGATGTTCTTCCGGGAACTCCTACAATGCTTAAGTGGAAGACACAGGCAGATGCAGATTCTCTTTACAATACACCACCATGCTACAATATCTATATCTGTGGCAAGGTATTCAAGTGGATTAAGAAGATGGGTGGTCTTTCAGCAATGAAGGAACACAACGAAAAGAAGGCTAAGATTCTTTATGATTTCCTTGATGAGAGCAAGTTATTCATGGGAACAGTTGTTAAGGAAGACCGTTCACTTATGAATGTACCTTTCGTATGCAACATTGAAGATAAGGAAGCTAAGGATGCTATGGAAGCCAAGTTCATTAAGGAAGCTGCAGCTGCAGGATTTGTTAACCTTAAGGGACACAGAACTGTTGGCGGTATGAGAGCATCTATCTACAATGCTATGCCAATCGAAGGTGTAGAGAAGCTTGTTGAATTCATGAAGAAGTTCGAGAAGGAGAATGCATAATGATTAATGTTAATTGTCTTAATAATATAGCAGCCTGCGGATTAAAGCTTTTCTCAGATGACTATAATACAGAGAGCTCATTTGAAGACGCACAGGCTGTACTTGTAAGAAGTGCCAAGATGCATGATATGGAGCTTAGTGATAATCTTCTTGCAATTGCAAGAGCAGGAGCTGGCGTTAATAATATTCCTCTTGACAAATGTGCAGAGGAAGGTATTGTTGTTTTCAACACACCAGGAGCTAATGCTAACGCAGTTAAGGAGCAGGTTATTGCAGCTATGCTTTTAGCCTCAAGAGATTTAATCGGTGGTAACAAGTGGGTTGCAGATAATGCAGATGACCCCGATATTGCCAAAGCAACTGAGAAGGCTAAGAAAGCATTTGCAGGACAGGAAATCAAGGGTAAGAAGCTCGGTGTTATCGGTCTTGGAGCAATCGGTCAGTTAGTTGCCAATGCAGCAGTTGCACTTGGAATGGAAGTATACGGATATGATCCATATGTTTCAGTTAAGGCAGCATGGAATCTTTCAAGTGAAGTTAAGTATATATCTGATGTTAAGGATATCTATAAGGAATGTAACTACATTACAGTTCATGTTCCAGCACTTGACAGCACTAAGGGAATGATTAACAAGGAAGCATTCGACTTAATGCAGGACGGAACAGTAATTATCAACTGTGCAAGAGATGTACTTGTTGATGAAGCTGCTATCGGAGAGGCACTTAAGTCTGGAAGAGTTAAGACTTATGTTTCAGATTTCCCTAACCCAACAACAGCTAAGATGGAAGGTGCAATTGTTCTTCCTCATCTTGGAGCTTCAACAGCAGAAGCTGAAGACAACTGTGCAGTTATGGCAGTTAAGGAACTTAGAAACTTTATCGAGAATGGTAATATCGTTAATTCAGTTAACTATCCTAACTGTGATTGCGGAGTATGCGCAACTGAAGGAAGAATTACAGTATGCCACAAGAATGTACCAGCAGTTATCAGCAAGATAACAACGGTTCTTGGTGCAGCAGGCATCAACATTGCATCTATGGCTAACCAGTCAAGAGGTGATTATGCATATTCTCTTTTAGATATTGAATCATCAGCATCAGATGCAGTAGTTGAAGAACTTTCAGCAATTGAAGGTGTTATCAAGGTAAGAGTTATTAAGTAATTATATTTAATGTGAATAGTATTAAAGACCAGTCATTTGTTGTAACATTTGGCTGGTCTTTCTTGTATTAAGGTTGTCTGAATGTTAAAATATATCTAATATATGAAAGTATAGTACTTAAGTTAAATAGTGCGGATGGAGGTTAGTATGGCAGTAATAAGACCATTTGAATGTGTCAGACCAGCTGAGAAAGTGGCAGACAGAGTAGCAGCGCTTCCCTATGATGTGTATGATTCAAAGGAGGCAAGGGCAGAGGTAGAAAGAGAGCCATTATCATTTCTTAAGATTGACAGGGCAGAGACACAGTTTGATGAATCTGTTGATATGTATAGTGAGCAGGTATATAAGAAGGCTCACGATATGCTTATGGAAGCTATAGATGATGGAACATTTATAACAGATAAGGACAAGGCATATTATGTGTACGAGCTTACAATGGATGGAAGAACACAGACAGGAATTGTAGCATGTGCGTCTATTGATGATTATCTTAATAATGTTATTAAGAAGCATGAGAACACAAGAGCAGACAAGGAATTAGACAGAATCAACCATGTTGATACATGCAGCGCCCAGACAGGTCCTATATTCTTAGCATACAGAGCTAATGCAGTAATAAGTGCAGAGGTTGCCAAAGCCAAGCAGGAAAAGCCTGTATACAGTTTTACAGCGGTTGATGGAATAAGACATAAGGTATGGAAAATAAGCAGTAAAGAATCCGTAGAGGCTATAGAGAATGCATTTGCAGGAATTAACCAGATATATATTGCGGACGGACACCACAGGGCAGCTTCTGCTGTAAAGGTGGGGTTACGCAGAAGAGAAGCTAATCCGGGATATACAGGCAATGAAGAGTTCAATTATTTCCTGTCAGTATTATTCCCGGATGAAGAACTCATGATAATGCCATACAACAGGGTAGTAAAGGACCTGAATGGTTTAAGCGAAGAAGAGTTCATAACAAAGATTAAAGAAAAATTCACTGTAAGCGGGAGCAGCACACAGGTTGCTCCTTCAAAGAAGGGTGAATTCGGAATGTATCTTGGCAAAAAGTGGTACATACTCACAGCCAAAGAAGAAATCTTAAGCAGTGACCCGGTAGACGGCTTGGATGTAGCAGTCCTCCAGAACAACGTCTTAGAACCACTCTTAGGAATCCACGACCCTAAGACAGATAAAAGAATAGACTTCGTAGGCGGAATCCGCGGCTTAGGCGAGCTTGAGAGAAGATGCTCAGAAGATAGTGTATTGGCATTCTCAATGTATGCAACATCAATAGGCGAATTATTCGCAGTAGCAGACGCAGGCTTGTTAATGCCACCTAAATCAACATGGTTTGAGCCTAAATTAAGAAGCGGATTATTCATACATAGATTCTAAGTAGATTTTATGTATTTTCGGTGTAGATGTGCTGAAGGGTGCTGTGTGTATATTTTCGTGCATGGTCTCATGATTCCTGCGCTTAGTGGGAGTAAATGCCGTTATCTGCAAAGTTTTTTACTGTGAACGAAAGCAAACGCGCTTCGCTTGAACGAGCTTTCATTCACAGCGCTTATGCATCTAACGGCATTAACTCCCACACAGCTCGTCATAAATCGACCACACGCGAAAATATACGCACAGCACCATCACTACATTACAGACATAATATACAGAATAATTCAGCTAGGAGGAGAAAATAATGTTACACGAAACATTTACTATAGAATTACCATATGTGGAGCTGGGAATAAAGCAGCAGGGCAGTGCCACAATAACAACTTATATCAAGGATGTGTTCCCTAAGGATCAGGATCCGTTTAAGAGACCTCTTATTGTAATCTGTCCGGGAGGGGGATATAACCACCATTCTCCAAGAGAGGGAGAAGCTATAGCTATTAAGATGCTTGATATGGGGTATAATGCTGTTGTATTAAGATACAGTCTTACACCTGTTACGTATCCAGCACAGCTTTTTGAGGCAGCCTATACAATGAAGTATGTAAGAGATAATGCAGCAGAGTGGGATGTTGATCCTGATAAGATTATTATTGCGGGATTCTCGGCAGGAGGACATGTCGCAGGACTTCTTGGAACAGGATGGAACTCTGAAAGACTTGATTATCTTCTGGAAAATGTACTTCACTGCAGTCATGAGTATGTTAAGCCTGATGGCATGCTGTTAGGTTATCCTGTAATTACATCAGGAATTGATGCACACAGGGCATCATTTGAGAGAAGTCTTGGGGAAAAGTATGACGAGTTTATAGATGAAGTGTCTATAGAAAAGAGAGTGGATAAGGACACACCACCTGCATTCATATGGCATACATGTGAAGATAAGACAGTTCCGCTTGAAAATTCACTACTTATGGTAGAGGCGTTAAGAAAACAGGAGATTCCGTTTGATTATCATGTATATGCTAAAGGTACTCATGGTCTTGGACTTGGTACAAGAGAGACTGCGACTAAGAATATGGGACATTATGAGCCACAGGTGTCAACATGGACGGAATGCTTTAAACAGTGGATGGGGGTAATGTATGAATAAAAACTTATACGGCCTGATGAACTGGCCGGAGATAGAGGGAATTGTATATGCAGAGTGTGACAAGCCAAAGGAGCTGCTTGGGGCACATGTTACCGGTAAGGGACTTCTTATACAGATTATGCGCCCTGATGCGGTAGCGGTTAAACTGCATATAGAAGGTAGAAAGACTGCTATTAATATGGAAAAGGTTGATGAAGCGGGATTTTTTGCAGCACTTGTTTCATCAAAGAAAAAGCTTTCATACACATATTCAGTTGAAAAGGTTAATGGAGAGGTTATAGAATATTCCGACCCGTATGCATTTGAAAATGTTACGAAAGCAGACAGCTACAAAGCATTTCTTGCAGGGGAAGAAATGAATGCGGCTGGTATATTTGGTGCGCATGAAACAATTGTCAATGGAGTAAGTGGCGTGCTTTTTACAGTGTGGGCACCTAAAGCACTCAGTGTAAGCGTAGTTGGTGAATTTAACAAATATGATGGCAGAGTCCACATAATGCAAAGAATTGATGATACAGGCGTATTTGAACTGTTTATACCGGGGCTGGAAGCAGGCTGTGAATATATGTATGAAATTAAGAAACAGGGCAGGGGAACGGTAAGAAAGTTAGATCCTGTTTCAAGGACGATTAATACTATACCTGTAACAGCTTCTGTTGTAAGTGATGAAAAGGCGCTTGGTTCATATGTATGGAATGACAGTGCATGGATGTTAAAGCGCAAGAGAGAGGCGGCTAAAAAGACACCTGTCACTGTATATGAGGTTTCACTTGATAACTGGAGCAAGGCAGAGAAAAAGGAATATATTGTTGATTATGTAAAAGAGCAGGGATATACACATGTATGTCTGCTTCCTGTATCGGAATACCTTAATGAGGATATGGATGGATATTCGACTATCGGATATTTTGCACCTTCCCACAGAGCAGGAGGCTGTGATGGCTTTAAGAAGCTTGTTGATAATTTCCATAATGCCGGAATTGGCGTAATAATGGACTGGAATGGTGCTTATTTTGGCACAGAATCAAAGGGCTTGTATGATTTTGACGGAGCAGATGCTTACGGATATCTTAAGCCTTCACTTGAGAAGCATCCTGATTGGGATGTTGTTACATTTGACTATAAGAAAGGGGCTGTCAGAAGCTTTCTTATGTCGAGTGTTTTAATGTGGCTGAATGACTACCATATTGACGGTATCAGGATTGATGGAGTGGCTTCAATGCTTTATCTTGATTATGGCAAGCAGCCGGGCACATGGACACCTAATATATATGGCGGCAATGAAAATCTTGATGCAATTGAATTTATTAAGACTATGAACAAATGTATTGCGAAAAGAAAAGATGGATGCTTTACAATAGCTGAGGAATCGAGCGGCTGGTTTGGTGTTACGGCGGCAGATAATGATGACCCGCTTGGATTTTCTTATAAGCAGAATAACTGTTGGACTAAGGATTTTCTTGAATTCATGGGAACTGACCCACTGTTTAGAAAAGGTGAGTATGATAAGCTGACATATGGGATGCTTTACAATTATGGTGAGGATTTCATATTGTCGCTTAATCATGATGATTTCAGGGAGAAGGCATTTGTGGATATGGTGTCAGGCAGTGATGAAAAGACACATTTGTCAGATATAAAGGCGGCACTTGGATTCATGTATGCGCATCCGGGATGCAAGATGTTTACTGCAGGACAGGATGCCGGAATTGAAAAGTTCATGGCAGAGCTTAATAAGTTCTACGTTAAAAATGCGGCTATGTACGAGCTTGACAATGACCCGGAAGGCTTTATGTGGCTTGAAAATTCTAATCCGGACGAGACAATTATTGCAATGCAGAGAATGGACAGCAAGGGTAATAAGTTAGTTGTTGCAGTTAATTTCACACCTGTTAAGAGAGAAGGGTACAGACTTCATGTTGATGTACGTGGTAAATATAAAGAAGTGCTTAACAGTGAGTGGAAGAAATTCGGTGGTGATGAGAAGGTCAATGGACAGATTATCAGGTCAGATAATGATGGTGATGATATGGAATATATTGATGTTACATTGCCGGGACTTTCAGTTGTCATATATAACTGTGAACCATATACACAGCTTGAACTTGAAGAGATTGCTGTGTTAAAGAGAGCTGCTGTTGCAAAGCAGGAGGCTATGAAAAAGGCAGCAGAGGCAGAAAGACTTGAGCTTGCTGCGGCTGAGGAAGCAAAGCGCGCGGTTGAAGCAAGACAGCAGGCTGAGAAAGCGTGCAGGGAAGCACTTGAAGCAAAGGAAGAGGCTGTAAGAAAGGCGGAGGAAGCTGCACGCGCAAGCGAAGAGATTGATATTGAAACTAAGAAGCAGTTAGAACAGCTTAAGAAGAAAATGAAATAATACGAAAGGGGATTGCTATGGGATTCATAGGGCTTGTGGCAGATGCAGCCACAACAATTCAGCAGGAAACAGGTGAGATAACTAAATTCTTTTCGATTGCTCATTTAAAGCAGTTACTCAATGACTTGGGAAACTGGTCGGTTTCACTTATTGGGAAACTGGTTATTGCAGTAATAATATGGGTTATCGGTAAGAAGATAATTAAGGTTCTTGATAAGATTGTCAAGAAGATGCTTGACAGAAGTTCTCTTGATAAGGGTGTTGTTAATTTTGTGGTATCAGTGCTTAAGTTTGCAATGTATGCAATACTTATCATGATAGTTGTGGATAAGCTGGGATTCCAGACGACATCACTGCTGACGCTTTTTGGTTCTGCAGCACTTGCGATTGGTATGTCCCTGCAGGGAAGCCTTTCAAACTTTGCAGGAGGAATTCTTATTCTTATATTCAAGCCTTTTAAGGTTGGTGATTATATTATAGTCGGAACTAATGAAGGAACTGTAAAGTCTATAGAGATTCTTTACACAAGGCTTGTTACTATTGATAATAAAGTAGTAATGCTTCCGAACGGTTCACTTTCTAATTCAAGTATTGTTAACGTAGGCGCAGAGAATACAAGAAGAATCGATATTCAGATAGGAATTGGTTATTCATCGGATATTCCTAAAGCCAAGAAGCTTCTTGAACAGGTTATTAACAGCGAAAAGGGAATACTTAAGGACAAGGATATTCTGGTAGTTGTCAAGAGTCTTGATGAAAGCTGTGTAACACTTGAAACAAGAGCCTGGGTTAATACAGCAGACTACTGGAATGTAAGATTTAACCTGCTTGAAAGATATAAGAATATATTTGATGAGAATGGAATTGAGATTCCGTTCAACCAGCTTGATGTACATATGAAGTAGTTTTTTTAAGGATGCCGCGAATGTGGCATCCTTTTTTAGTGCCTTTAAATGTGTTCACAAAACTACACTGATTTTACTTATTTTTTACATGATTTGGTCACATTTTCCAATTAATATCTTACTTGTAAGAACAAAAGAGACAGAAAGGAGTGCCTGATATGGCAATTGAAGTTTTTAACCGTTATGAGAAGAAATACATTATAGATGAAGATACTTTTCATAAGCTGACTTACCAGATAGCTGATTATATGAATCCGGATGCGTATAACAGAAATGGTGAGGCGTACAGAATCAGCAACATATATTATGATACTGAGAATGATCAGCTTATAAGAGCTTCTATTGAGAAACCGGTATACAAAGAAAAGCTAAGACTGAGAGCTTATGGGACGCCAGAGCTTACAGATAATGTCTTTGTAGAGATTAAGAAGAAGTACGATGGTATTGTCAATAAAAGAAGAACTTCAATGACGCTTCAGGAGGCATATGATTTTCTTGATGACGACTTATGTCCAGGTGGACATGAAGGAAGAATAAACAGGCAGGTGCTTAAGGAGATAGATTACTTCAAGAATTTCTACCATTTGCAGCCTAAAGTTTATCTTTCATATGACAGATTTGCGTACTTTGAAAAAGATGATGGAGATTTCAGAATTACATTTGATAAAAATATCACGACCAGAAGGGAAGATGTGAGACTTGAACATGGAAGCTATGGAAATAAGTTCCTTCCGGATGGTCAGTATTTAATGGAAGTTAAGATAAGCGGCGCTGTTCCGCTGTGGTTTGCTAAAATTATATCAGGACTTAATATTTATCCTGTATCGTTTTCCAAGTATGGTACGGAGTATAAACAGTATGTTCTGTCAAATTACACAAGTTTAATGTATAAAGGAGAAAATTTATGTTTGAATCAATATTTACATCAACAACAGATAATGCAATCAGCATTAGTCAGTCAATAACAGGGATATTAACAGCAGTTGTTATTGGTCTTGTGATAGCATTTGTATACACACTTGTATCCAAGAGGGATGGATACAATAAGAGCTTTATAATCGGACTTGCCCTGCTCCCGGCAATTGTGGCAGCAGTCATCCTTCTTGTAGGAAGCAATGTGGCAAGAGCATTCTCAATGGCAGGTGCTTTCGCACTGGTTAGATTCCGTTCAGCACCGGGAAGCGCCAAGGATATATCAGTAGTATTCTTTGCAATGGCATCAGGTCTTGCATGCGGACTTGGTTTTGTAACATTTGCAGTATGCTTTACAGTAATAATTCTTGCAGTACTTATAGTACTTTCACTTACAGGCTTTGGCTCAAGAGGTGAGAACAGAAAGCAGTTAAGAATCACAATTCCTGAGAATCTTAACTATATGGCAGTATTTGATGATATATTCGCTAAGTATCTTAGTGAAAATGAACTCAGAAAAGTAAAGACAACTAATATGGGTACAATGTTTGAACTTACCTATGAATGCAGGATGAAAGACGAGAGCGAGCAGAAGCAGTTCATAGATGAGTTAAGAGTAAGAAATGGTAATCTTAATATTACTATGGGTACGATGCCGAATTCAGATGGCGGAAATCTTAATTAATTATATAACAGCATATGGTGATAAGATAACTGTCCGGACAAATACATGCCGTCCGGGCAGTTTTTTTACATTTTTTTTACAATCTTTTTTATGTCAGGCACTTGTATAATTCGCATATTTATTATATTATAAACAATATACGAAAGGGCGTGGTAGATATGGTAGATAACAACACTCAATTTTTTAAAACTCAACCAGAGAAGACAATTTCAGTAGAAGGAATACTTGAGCAGGTATATCTTGCACTTAAGGAGAAGGGGTACAATCCGGTTAATCAGATAGTAGGTTACATTATGTCTGGAGACCCAACATATATTACAAGCCATAATAATGCAAGAAGTCTTATTATGAAGGCTGAAAGAGATGAACTTGTAGAAGAGGTTGTAAGATACTTTATTGAAGGTAAAGGCTTATAATATGAGAATTATAGGCTTAGATGTCGGAACGAAGACTGTTGGAGTTGCCTTAAGTGATCCGCTTGGGATAACTGCACAGCCTTTCGAGACGATAACAAGAAAAGAGAATAATAAGTTACGAAGAACTTATGCCAGGATAGAACAGATCATATCCGAATATGATGTAACTGAAATCGTGGTTGGTTATCCTAAGAATATGGATGATACTATTGGGGAACGGGCTAAGGCCTGTGAAGAATTTGCAGCAGCACTGGAGAGACGCACAGGATTACCTGTAACACTGTGGGATGAGAGACTTACTACAGTTGAAGCAGATGAAGTCCTTGAAGAATGCGGGATGAAGCGAGAGAACCGCAAGACAGTTATTGATCAGCTTGCGGCTGTTTTTATTTTGCGTGGATATATGGAATCTAAGCAGAAGTAATATTTGGAGGATTTGTTTTTAATGGAAAAGCTTGAATTTATTGATGAGAATGGCGAAAAGATTGAATTTTTTATAGTTGATGAGACAAGAATTAACGGAATTAATTATCTGCTTGTATCTGAGTCTGACAGTGAGGACGAGGAAGCAGAAGCGTATATTTTAAAGGATGTATCTGAAGCAGTGAGCGAAGAGGCAGTGTATGAATTCGTAGAGGACGACAGTGAGCTTGAAGCAGTTGGCAAGGTGTTCTCAGAACTGATGGATGATGATGTTGAACTTAAATAAGGTGTGAGCCTTATTCATATTTATATTTTTATTTTATTATGAGGTGTTTATGAAAAAAGAAGAGAATGCATCTGTCAAGATTATACCTTTGGGTGGTCTTGAACAGATAGGAATGAACATTACTGCCATTGAGTACGATGACAGTATTGTTGTTGTGGATTGCGGTTTATCTTTCCCAGAGGAAGATATGCTTGGTATTGATCTGGTTATACCAGATGTTACTTATCTTAAAGAGAATCTTAATAAGGTTAAGGGATTCGTTATAACTCACGGACATGAGGATCATATTGGAGCTATTCCTTATGTATTAAAGGATGTCAATGTTCCTATATATGCAACTAAGCTTACTATGGGACTTATAGAATCAAAGCTTAAGGAACACAATATGTTAAAGTCAGTCAAGAGAAAGGTTGTTAAGTATGGACAGTCTGTAACTCTTGGAGATTTCAGGGTTGAATTCATAAGAACTAACCACAGTATTGCAGATGCGGCAGCACTTGCCATATATTCACCGGCAGGAATTATTGTCCACACAGGAGACTTTAAGGTTGATTACACTCCTGTATATGGTGATCCTATTGATCTTCAGAGACTTGGTGAACTTGGAAAGAAGGGTGTACTTGCCCTTATGTGTGACAGTACCAATGCTTTAAGACCTGGATTTACCATGTCAGAAAAGACAGTTGGTGCTACATTTGAAAAGATTTTCAATGATAATAAGAACAGCAGAATTATTATTGCTACATTTGCATCTAATGTTGACCGAGTGCAGCAGATTATTAATTCAGCGGTTAAGTATGGAAGAAAAGTCTGCGTCGAAGGACGAAGCATGGTTAATATCATCGAGGTTGCAGAAGACCTTGATTATTTAAAGATACCTGACGGAACTCTTATTGAAACAGATGAGATGAAGAATTATACTCCTGAGCAGATTGTTCTTATTACAACTGGCAGTCAGGGTGAATCAATGGCGGCACTTTCAAGAATGGCAGCCAACCTTCACAGAAAGGTATCTATCCAGCCAGGAGATTGTGTTGTATTTTCTTCAACACCTATTCCGGGTAATGAGAAGTCAGTTGCCAAGGTTATTAATGAACTTGGAATGAAGGGCGCTAAGGTTATATTCCAGGATACACATGTATCAGGACATGCATGTCAGGAAGAGATTAAGCTTATATATTCTCTTGTTAAGCCTAAGTATTCAATCCCTGTCCATGGTGAATACAGACATCTTGTTGCACAGAGAGATGTTGTAATGTCACTTGGATATGACAAGGATCATGTTATTATTGCCAAGTCTGGTGATGTACTTGAACTTAATGATGAGCATGCACAGATTGTTGACCATGTACAGACAGGAGCTATCCTTGTCGATGGTCTTGGTGTAGGTGATGTAGGTAATATCGTATTAAGAGACAGACAGAACTTAGCAGAGAATGGTATTATCATTGTTGTTCTTACGCTTGAAAAGTACACAGGACAGCTTATTGCAGGACCGGATATTGTAACAAGAGGTTTTGTATATGTAAGAGAAGCAGAAGAGCTTCTTGATGAGGCAAGAGCTATTGTATCTGATTCAGTTGAAAGATGCCTTGATAAGAATATTACTGACTGGAGTAAGATTAAGAATATTATTAAGGATGACTTAAGTGAGTATCTCTGGAAGAAGATGAAGAGAAATCCTGTTATACTTCCAATTATTATGGAGGCACAGGTTTAATGTTGCAGGATATTGTTGCAGGCATACAAAGAGGTGTTTTTCATGCGTAGAATTGATGAGCTTAAGAAAGAAATTATACATGAGATTCTTAACAGTGAAGAATATAAGGAATACAGAAGACTTCAGGCTGAAATGGACAGAACACCTGACCTTAAAAGACAGGTGGATGAATTCCGCATGAAGAATTTTGAATTGCAGAATTCGCAGGATGTACCAGATATGTTTGCGGCGATGGAAAATCTTAATAATGAATATGCTGATATGCGTAATCAGGATATTGTAAACCGATATCTTATGACGGAAATTACATTTTGCAGATTTGTAAGGGACATATATAAGGATATAGCGGAGGCAATAGACATAGACCTTGATTTTTTTGGGTGAATCATATATAGTGTAGCTTATTAAGGAAGAGGAGAATCAGGTTTTATGAGCAATAAATCAATCAGAATGCTGATATCGGTATCGCTGAATGTGCTGATAATTGTTTTAGGTATATATATTGTTTTTGTTTTTGGAAGCAAGGCATATACATTTGGTGAGAAAATATTTAATGAGCAGTCAGTTGATTCACAGGATAATGCCCGTACAGTTGAGGTTACCATAACATCAGATATACAGGCCAAGAAACTTGCTGGTATGCTTTATGATAAAGGGCTTGTGTCTGATAAGACCATAGCATATTGTCAGATTCAGTTTTCGGATTATAAGGATAAATTCGTAGGCGGAACATATGAACTTAATACAGGAATGACGCCTACAGAGATTATGGAAGTGCTGTCGCAGGCGGACAGTGAAGAAGAATAGTTGATTGATAAGGGGATTATATGATAGTCAATGAAAGAGTAGTTGCCTATATTAATTCTCTCGATTGTGGTAATTCTGATATATGTAATACAATTGAAAAAGAAGCGATTGCGGATGAAGTCCCAATCATTAGAAAAGAGATGGGTAATTTGCTGAAGGTGCTGTTACAGCTTGTACAGCCTGAAAGAATTCTGGAAGTTGGAACGGCAGTAGGTTACTCATCTATTCTTATGAGTGAGAATATGCCGGAAAACTGCACGATTACTACAATAGAGAATTATGATAAGAGAATACCTGTGGCAAAGAATAACTTCAAAAGGGCAGGCAAGGAGGATGTTATAACACTGATAGAGGGAGATGCGCTTGAGGTGTTAAAGACTCTTGAAGGTCCGTATGATTTTATATTCATGGATGCTGCCAAGGGACAGTATATTAATTATCTTCCTGATGTTAAGAGGGTGCTTAGAAAAGGCGGGCTTCTTATATCAGATAATATTCTGCAGGAGGGAGAGATAGTAGAATCCCGTTATGCAGTTACAAGAAGGAACAGAACAATCCATACAAGAATAAGGGAATATGTGTATGAACTCACACATTCAGAAGATTTTGTGACTTCTATAGTACCTATTGGCGATGGAATTACACTCAGTGTAAAGCAGTAAAAGGAGAAATGAGGAATAATATGGCAGGACATATGTATAATGGCAGGGAGACAGAACTTCTTATACCTGCAAGCAGTCTTGAAGTTTTAAAGATAGCAGTAATATTCGGTGCTGATGCCGTATATATCGGTGGTGAAGCATTTGGATTAAGAGCTAAGGCTAAGAATTTTTCAATAGAAGATATGAAAGAGGGCGTTAAGTTCGCACATGACAGAAATGTCAAGGTATACGTTACAGCTAATATTCTGGCACATAACTATGACCTTGAGGGTGCAAGGGCTTACTTTGAAGAACTTAAGGAAGTCGGACCGGACGCACTTATTATATCTGATCCGGGAATGTTCACAATAGCAAAGGAAGTGCTTCCGGATACTGATATCCATATAAGCACACAGGCTAATAATACTAACTATATGACATATAATTTCTGGTGGAATCAGGGTGCTAAGAGAGTGGTTTCAGCAAGAGAATTATCTCTTGAAGAGATTAAGGAGATAAGAGAGCATATTCCTGATGAGATGGAGATTGAGACATTCATGCATGGAGCAATGTGTATATCTTATTCAGGCAGATGCCTGTTATCAAGCTTCCTTGCAGGAAGAGATGCCAACAGGGGTGCATGTACTCATCCATGCCGCTGGAAATATGCTGTTGTTGAGGAAAACAGACCGGGACAGTATATGCCTGTGTATGAGAACGAGAGAGGAACATATATATTCAACTCTAAGGATCTGTGCATGATTGAGCATATTCCAGAGATGGTAAGTTCCGGTATTGATTCATTTAAGATTGAAGGACGTATGAAGACGGCTCTGTACGTTGCGACTGTTGCAAGAACATACAGACTTGCCATTGATGATTTTATAGAAGATCCAGAGAAGTATAAGGCAAGAATCCCGTTCTATAAGAGCGAGATAAGCAAATGTACCTACAGACAGTACACAACAGGATTCTTTTTTGGAAAACCTGACGAGAACACACAAATATATGACAGCAACACATATATCAGGGAATACACTTATCTAGGAATAGTTGGAGATACTAACGAGCAGGGACTTTACCATATTGAGCAGCGTAACAAGTTCTCAGTTGGTGAGACAATTGAGGTAATGAAGCCGGATGGACAGAATATTGAAGTGACAGTTAAGCGTATTGTTGACGAGAACGGCAAAGATATGGAAAGCTGTCCACATCCTAAGCAGAATCTGTATATTGATTTGGGAATCAAGCTTGATAAGTATGATATCTTAAGACGACAGGAAGAAGAAACAGAAGTTAACAGTTAAATTAAAGAGACAGTTGGATAGGCAATTAAAGGCACCTTTACACATATGATATATAAAAATGTGTAGGGGTGCCTTTTTGAAAACATTTGAAAAACCATTATCGGCACAGGAAGAGAAAGAATTGCTGATAAACCTGCGTGAAGGCGACAGTGCGGCAAGAAATGTTCTTATAGAAAAGAACATGCGCCTTGTTGCACATATAGTTAAAAAATATACCTCTACGGAACGTGATTATATTAATGAGGACCTTATTTCAGTGGGAACAATAGGTCTTATAAAGGCTGTTGATTCATTTGACATAGAAAGAAATGTGAGATTCTCAACATATGCTGCCAAATGTATAGACAACGAAATTCTTATGCTTTTCCGTCAGGATAAAAAGAAGGAACGGGAAGTGTCTCTTAATGAGCCTATAGGAAAGGACAAAGAGGGAAATGAGATAAGCCTTAAGGATATTATCGGTGAGGATTCGGAGAAGAAACAGCCGGATGCTGTGGAAGATTATATGTTTTATGAGCAGATTAAGTGTATATATGGTAATATAGAAAAGGTGCTTGCGCCAAGGGAGATAGAGATATTAAAATACAGGTACGGGCTTTTTGGCGCGAAGGAATGTACACAAAGCGAGCTTGCTAACAGGCTTGGCATAAGCAGGAGCTATGTGAGCAGAATTGAGAAGAAAGCACTTGGTAAGTTAAGGCAGGTGCTTATTGAACGTAAATTAATGTAACAGCAGAATTTTTATATTGCAATATAGTCAGGAGGACAGGTCATGGAGATTACAGATGCGAAGGTAATAGCAGGCAGATTATCTAAGGTAAGAGATATTATGAAAGCAGAAGGTGTAGATATATACGTAGTCGTAACAGGGGATTATCATATATCAGAGTATGCCGGAGATTACTTTAAAGAAAGAGAATTCATAACAGGATTTACGGGTTCAGCCGGAACTGCAGTAATAACACAGGATGATGCAAGGCTTTTCACTGACGGAAGGTATTTCGTGCAGGCTGAAAAGCAGATTGAGGGGACAGGCTTTTCGCTTATGAAGGTCGGTGCTCCGGGCGTTATGAATGTGGCACAGTACTGTGAAAGCATCATTAAAGACGGCATGTGTATGGGATTTGATGGAAGAACGATGCCGGCAGAAGAAGGAATTGAATTCACTGATATATGTAAGAAGGCAGGATCAGGCTGCCTGTATGATTTTGATGCGATTGAGAGAATCTATGAGAACAGGGCAGAATTCCCACACACAAAGGCGTTCTGTCTTGATAAAGAGTACTCAGGAGAAAGCATAATAAGCAAGCTTTCAAGAATAAGAAAATATATGCACAATAAAAATGCTGATATTCATATTATGGCAACTCTTGACGACATATGCTGGACTTTCAACATAAGGGGACGCGATGTGGAGTGCAACCCGGTTATTATGGCGTATTCAGTGATAACTAAGGATAAAGCATACATTTATACGGATAAGGACAGGTTTGACGATAAGACACTTGCTAAATTCAGCGAGGCAGGAGTGGAAGTCCTGCCATATGAAAAACTGTATGATGATATTGCAGACATGGATGGTACAGTACTTATTGATAAAAAACGCGTCAATATGCGTATTTACAAAGAGGTTATATCTGCAGGTAATGCAGGTGTGGTGCTGGATGACAATCCGGCAATGCTTTTTAAGGCGGTAAAGAATGAAACAGAGATTAAAAACCTGTACAGTGCGCATGTTGATGACGGTGTTGCTGTGACTAAGTTCATATTCTGGCTTAAGAAAAATGTGGCATCAGGCAGCATAACAGAAGCAAGTGCAGCAGCATATCTTGATAATTTAAGAAGCAATATAAAAGATTACATAGAACTTAGTTTTGACACAATCAGCGCGTATAATGCAAATGCAGCGATGATGCATTACCATGCGGATGAAACTAATGCGGCTGTGTTAAAGCCGGAGGGCATGCTGCTTGTGGATTCAGGTGGACAGTATCTGAGAGGAACAACTGACATAACAAGAACGATTGCGCTAGGCCCTGTGACCGATAAGATGAAGATGTATTACACACTTACGCTTAAAGGAATGTTAAGCCTTGCAAATGCAAAGTTTTTAAAGGGCTGCAACGGATTCAGTCTTGATATTCTTGCGAGAGCGCCATTGTGGAATGTTGGAATGGATTACCGCTGCGGAACAGGCCACGGTATAGGATATCTTCTTAATGTGCATGAGAGTCCTAACGGCTTCAGATGGAAGCATAATCCGGGAAAGAATGATCTTGCAGTTATTGAAGAAGGCATGGTTACATCTGATGAGCCGGGTGTATATATTGAAGGAGAGTTTGGCATAAGAATTGAAAATGAGATTGTATGCCAGAAAGACTTTGATAATGAATATGGCACATTTTTAAAGTTCGACATGCTTACTGTTGTTCCGATAGACTTAGAACTTGTTGATGTTAATTACCTTGATTCTGTGGATATTGAGAGACTCAATAAGTATCAGGAAAGAGTATACCAGATGCTTGAACCGTATTTTGATGGAGAAGAAAAATCTATGTTAAGAGAGGCGACAAGACCAATAGGAGTATAATATGGAGTTAAAAGAATTTTCAAATAAGGGTGAAGCAATTGAAAAGGAGATTAAGAAGGAGTTCCAGTTCATGGGACGCACGATTAAGAAACGCCGCGTCGGGCTGATTATTGCAGCTGCCGGTGTGATTGCTGTAATTGTTGTGGCACTTTTTATACGATCACAGAAATTTGATGTATGGGATTATATAACTATAAGCTATGAGGGTGCTAATGGCTATGCGAGTCCTGATTTCACACTTAATAAGGACAAGCTGTATAAGGAACTTATGGGAAAAAGTACAGATTCTGATAAGTCATACAATGTCAAAATGCTTATTGCTTCAATAGACATAACAACAGAGGCAGAGGATGTTTCCAATGGGGATAAGTACAAGGTTACCATTGATTTTGACAAGAAATATGAGGATGCAGTTGGAATCAGCATGGGAAGCGGAAGCAGAAAGATAAAAGCAGCCGGAATCCAGAAGGGTACTGCAATTTCACTGTTTGATAACGTTGATGTTATGTTTGCAGGAATCAGCCCGGAGGCGACAGTCAATATATCAAATCACTGGGAGGATGAATATCTTTCAGGGCTGACATTTACAGCTGATAAGACAGCAGGAATCAAATTCGGGGATACTGTAAATGTTACATGTAATGCGACATATGAAGATATTGCCAGACACGGATACCTTGCAGAAAAGCTGGAGCAGTCATATGATGCGGATAAGCTCCCAAGCTTTGCAACAAATGTATCACAGATTGACAGTAAAGTGATTGAACAGGTAAAAAAGGAGGTTCTGGAGACTATTGCTTCAGAGACATCTGTAAATACTTTCCATATGCTTTACAAAGCTACAAAGGATGTGTCATTTCTTTATCATGTAAATAATGAGACATGTACGGACAGCAAAGTAACCGGTGCTTATTTTCTTTCAGGTAATGGACAGCAGACTGATGCCAATAATTACATTTATGTGTTTGCATCAGCAGTTATATCGGATTCAGAAGACAGCAGGACGGTATATTTTGCATTTTCATACAGCAATACATATCTTAATGTTGATGGGACATTTGACATGAACCACGATAACGAGAATAAGAGATATATATGCAGTGATGATTATGAGGCGCTATACGAGGAATGTGTTGGCAGCAGGAGCAGCAGTTATTCGATTAATGAGATAAAATAAAAATACTATTTTGTAAATATCTGTTAATGTGATATAATTTAATAAAATTGGTCAAAGCAGGGGGAGGAGCTGACCTGCGGAAAGAGGTTGAAGGGTGAATTATAGAAAGAAAGTTCGTTTGGGAGATGTACTTGTAAAAAAGGGTATTATTGATGAGAATCAGTTACAGACTGCACTTTCAAGACAGAGAGAGCAGGGCAAGATGCTTGGTGAAATGGTTATTGCACTTGGATATGCAACACAGAAGGATATTAATGAGGCACTTTGCGACAGTCTTGGAATAGATTTTGTTGACATGAGAGAGACAGATGTCAGTGAGGATGTGCTTTCTGTGCTTGATGAAAGCATTATGAGAAAGTACACACTTGTTCCTCTCGGTGATGCACCGGATAATCCTGGCGCAATAAGAGTTGCCATGGCTGATCCTACTAATATTCTTGCCATGGATGATATTAATATCGTTACAGGCAAGCAGGTTGTTCCTGTTCTTGCTAATGCATCTGATATCAACGCTTTTTTTGATAAAGCATTTGGACAGAAGCAGGCACAGAGTATTGTCGACCTGTATAAGAAGGAACAGGGCGATGTATTCAAGGAAGAGACTAAGGAAGATAAGGCGAGAAGAGAAGAAATCGAGAATGCGCCTATCGTTCAGCTTATTAACAGCGTTATAGAGCAGGCTGTAAGACAGAGAGCTTCCGATATACATATTGAACCAATGGAGAAGAGTATCCGTGTAAGATACAGAATTGATGGTAATCTCCGTGAAATTATTGAATATGATAATACACTTCTTGGTGCTATTACAACACGTATTAAGATTATGTCTGGAATGGATATTTCTGAAAAGAGAAAACCACAGGATGGCCGTATTACTCTTAATGTAGACGGAAGAGAGTATGATATCCGTGTATCTAATCTTCCTACTGTATATGGCGAGAAATGCGTTATGAGAATTGCGTCCAAGGAGGGATTCAACATTGATAAATCCAAACTTGGACTTACACCGGCTGATCTTAAGGTATTTGATGATATCTTAAAGAACCCACATGGAATTATCCTTGTAACAGGACCTACCGGATCAGGTAAGTCTACAACACTTTATACTGCTTTAAGTGAACTTAATACAGAAGATGTTAATATTATCACTGTTGAAGACCCAGTCGAGGCTAATATTGATGGTATTAATCAGGTTCAGGTTAATAATAAAGCTAACCTTACATTTGCAACTGCATTAAGATCAATCCTCCGACAGGATCCGGATATTATCATGATCGGTGAGATCCGAGATGGTGAGACTGCTGAGATTGCGGTAAGAGCATCTATCACAGGTCACTTGGTTGTTAGTACATTGCATACTAACAGTACGGCAAGTTCTGTTGCCCGTCTTGAAGATATGGGAATTGAGTCTTATCTTATTGCTGACTCACTTGTTGGTATTATTGCACAGCGACTTGTAAGAAAGCTGTGTGATTGCAAGATGCCTAAAGAGGCAAGTGCGGCTGAGAAGGAAATGTTAGGTCTTGATCCGGATGAACCATTTACAGTATATGAGCCATGCGGCTGTAAGTTATGTAACGGAACAGGCTATTTTGGACGACTTGGTATATATGAAATTATGAAGATAACACCTTCAATTAAGAGACTTATTTCCAGACATGCTGATGCGGATGAGATTAAGAAGCAGGCAATCAGTGAGGGAATGAATACCCTTAAGATGGCAGCTACTAATGCTGTTAAGGAAGGTGTTACAACAATTGCTGAGATGGTTAAGGCTACTTATGAGGCAGAGGAAGATGATTCACAGCCTAATGCAAAGAATGCCGGAGCAGCTAAGAAACCGGCAGCGTCAGCAGCAACATCAGTATCACCAGCAGTTAGTTCATCAGCCAGCATGGCAGATGACAATGAAATTGTTGAAATAGAATTAGAGCAGATTGATTAATGGCTGCATGATGGGGGTTGTATTATGTTTACGGTAGAGCAGCTGCTTACAATAGCAAAAGAAAAAAAGGCGAGTGATGTCCATGTTACAGTAGGACTTCCTCCGAGAGTAAGAATTAATGGAGAACTTGTTGATCTTGAATATCCTAAGCTTACTCCGGCAGATTGTGAAAAACTTATTCTTGATATTATGGATGAGAGACAGGAGAATCTTTTTAAGGACAGAGGAGAACTGGATTTCTCCTTCTCAATCCCGAATATAGGCAGATACAGAGTTAATGTGTTCAGACAGAGAGGTTCGGTTGCATGTGCAATGAGAATTGTAGGAACAGAAATTCCTTCACCGGAAAGTCTTGGCGTACCTAAGTCTGTTATTGACCTACATTCCAAGAAGAGAGGACTTGTGCTAGTAACAGGACCTACCGGATCAGGTAAGTCTACAACGTTAGCTTCACTGATTGACAGGATTAATGATGACCGTAATGCACATGTAATAACACTGGAAGATCCTATAGAGTATCTTCACAGCCACCGCAAAGCCATGATTAACCAGAGAGAAATCGGACTTGATACACGCTCTTATGCAGATGCATTAAGGGCAGCACTCCGAGAAGATCCGGATGTTATTCTTGTTGGTGAGATGAGAGACCTTGAGACTATATCAACAGCTATAACAGCTGCTGAGACAGGACATCTTGTATTGTCAACACTTCATACAATCGGAGCGGCGGCAACTATCGACAGAATTATTGATGTATTTCCGCCACACCAGCAGCAGCAGATAAGAATCCAGCTTGCGGTTGTTCTTGAAGCTGTTATTTCACAGCAGCTTATACCGACAGCCGACAGGAGAGGAAGAGTAGCTGCATTTGAGGTAATGCATGGAACTATTCCTATAAAGAATCTTATCCGAGAGGCTAAGACTTATCAGATTACAAGTGTTCTTCAGACAGGCAGAAAAGACGGAATGATATCTATGGATGATGCACTTCTTGATTTGTATAATAAAGGAATTATTGATGCGGAGAATGCGGTAAGTTATGCACAGGATGTTGGTTATGTTACGAAGAGAGTTAATCAGTTCTTCTAATGTGTGAGTATGATAATTAATTCAAGGGTGAAAAATGCAGATAGGTGAGAGAGTATATAAGTATCTTGAAGAAAAAGGAATGTCTCAGGCAGAGTTTGTCAGCAAGACAGGAATTTCCCAGAGTACGGTCAGTGACTGGAAAAGAAAAGGAAATAATCCATCAGCAGATAAGATAATGATAATATGTGAGGTATTAGGCGTATCACCGTATCAGCTTCTTACAGGATCAGAAGGCAAGAGTAATTCGCGCAAGCAGGTAGATTATGTGGCTGTTGACAAAGATTCAAAAGAATATATGCTGATTGAGACATATCAGGAACTTAGTGATAATGCAAGGGAAGAACTTGAAGAGTTCATGGAAAATTTAAAGGAAACTAATGAGAAGTAATATAAGAAAGAATGTTGTTATAACCGGTGTTATATTAATGACATCGGTTGTAACAACTTTTTTATTTAAAATATCGCAATTACGGTATTGACAAAAGTGTATATTAATTATATAGTTAAGATGATTAAAAGGTTATATCTGACTGATACAGACAAATGAAACAAAAGGATTTATCAGAAAAGGTTTTGGAGGATAACAATGATATATTTGCTGATATAGTTAATGTATTGCTGTTTGATGGGGAAGATACTGTTGAAGAGTGTTCACTGGTTAATACAACAGTTCATTCACAGTATAAGGATGATTCCGGGAAATTGCATGAGCAGGAAAGAGATATTGCGAAATACTGGAGAAAAGGTGACACAGACATAGTTCTTTATGGCATAGAGAATCAGACGAAGGTTGAGAGCAGGATGCCGGTAAGGATATTTGGCTATGAGGGCGCTTCATACAGGGGACAGCATGATAATAAAACAATAGTGCCTGTAATAACGATGGTATTGTATTATGGAACAGACAGAAAGTGGACAGCGCCATCTAATATTAAATCACTGATAAATGTGCCGGATGGTCTGGATAAGTATGTCAATGATGTTAAAGCCAACGTGTTTGAGATAGCATGGCTGACGGATGAGCAGATATCGAAATTTAAAAGTGATTTTAAGATAGTTGCTAATTTCTTTGTTAACAAGAGAAAGAATAAAGATTACATACCGGATGACAAGACGGCTATTAAGCATGTGGATGAGATACTTAAATTCTTATCGGTTATGACCGGGGATAACAGGTATGAAAAGTTATTGGCAGATAAGGAAGGAGTGAGCAATATGTGTGATGTTGCACAGAGGCTTGAGGACAGGGGAATTCAGATTGGGATAGAAAAAGGAATTAATTTGGGCAGCAACCGGATGATATATTCGCTTGTGGAGGATAAGAGCATAAGTATGGAAAAGGGAGCGGAAAAACTTGGTATAAGTGTAGAAAAGCTTCGAGCGAATATGATTAATACAGGGTTTAAGGTTCCAGATAAGGAATGATAGAAATAAAACAGATGCAAGGCAGTTTGAAACTATTAAGATGGTTTTGAACTGCCTTTTTACATGCATTGTAGTGGATAAAATTGATTTTGTATATTATAATATTTAAAATAACCCTACTTTTAGAATGTAGTTATGCGGGAAAGTATGATATAAAATACAAGAACATTACTTTATATTTAAAATAATGCTTTTGATTTATTAAATTATAAAAAGGAAATAATTGATGATGAATAAAATAAATAAAAATTATCTGATGTTGGTGGTGATTATATTAATTCAGGTTATATATATTGCATGCGTATTTAATGTTGAAAAACAAGGATATCATTCTGATGAATTGTGGAATTATGGATTTGCTAATAGTACAGAAGGAAAACATGTATATTCAACGGATGTAGGCAGGGAACCAAAAAATTGTGATGAATGGGTAAGCACAGATGTGTTGAGAAGATATATAACAGTAGATAAAAATGAAATTTTTAATTATGCTGCGGTATATAAAAATGCAGCTAATGATTATAATCCTCCGTTGGGATATATGTTATTACATTTTGTGTGTTCGTTCTTTTTGGAAAAATGGTCAAAGTGGTATTGCTTTGGATTGAATCTGGCATGCTTTATTATAATGCAAATATATATTTATAAGTTGGCAAGAAGCGTAACAAAAAATGAAAATGCAGGATTGCTATCTGTTTTTTTCTTTGGTTTTACGGCTGGAGCTTGTAATATAGTTGTATTTTTGAGAATCTATGCAGTTGCAGTAATGTTTGGAGTAATGCTTTTATATTATATGCACCAGTTATATGAAGAAAATAACAGCGGACAATGGAAGCTGTATTTGAAAATATTTCTGATTAATATATTGGGCTGTTTTACTTTAAATCTGTTTTTACCTTTTGCGTTTATTATTACAGTTATGTATTGTCTGTATTATCTGATAAGCAAAAAGATTAAAAAAATTTTTACATTCGGATTCATGATGCTGTCTAGTGTGACAATATCTTTTGCTGTATTTCCAAGCAGAATCAGCCAGATAATAGGGGATAGTAACCAATTAACATACAGAGCCAAAAGTCTTTCGACGATATGGCAAAATAAAATTTATTGGGCTTATTTAACAAATGATTTGTTTGGAGTTCATAATTCTATATGGAAAACAATGTTTTGGACATATGTCTTATATGGAATATTGATAGCGGCTTTTTTTATTATTCCAATATGCTTTTTGGTTAGGAAAGAGGAAAAATATAAGCAAGCTAAGAAAAAAATAAAAAATGTTTTTATGAATTTGAAAAATAATATAAAGTATATTCAATATACATATATAGTTATGATATGCACGGTTGCATTTGTTGTTTTGATAGCAGCAGCCAGAACATCTACATATGCAATGGGGGATTGTACTACAAGATATATTTTTATGATTTATCCGGTTATGGCTGTATTTGCTACTACATTGAGCTGGAAGATATTATCAGTGATTGTTAAAAAGGCTAAAATATATAATGTTATTTGTGTAATATTGTGCGTTGTGTTTTCTGTACTGAGTATAATTCTATCGAGCCATCCTTATTTCTTCAAACATTATGAAGAAGGAAAAACTCTGACACAACTGGAAAACAATGCTAATTGCATAATTGTTACGGAAGAAACATGGCTTATGACATGCTATACATGTGAAATATATAATACACAGAATTATTATGTAACTAATTATGATAAAGCTCTTCAGTCTGATTTTAAATCGGATAAAATTAACGAGAATGATCCTTTGTATCTTATATTAGATATGACTTATCTTGATGGAAATTCTTCAATTGAAAATATAATAGGAAGAGATAATGTTATAGATGAGAGGGAGAAAGAAGAAAAGCATACAAGTAGTGAACTGATTGAATATTTCAAAAAACTAAATATTACAGCATCGGTTGAAAAGGTTGGTGCGGATGCGGTATTTGGAAGAAATGTGAACATTTATAAACTGAATTAGTTAATAGCCGGTTAATATCCCCCTTTTGGAGTGTATTAATTTGTTGACACAATATGATATAAAAAAAGTGCTTGTTTTATTTGGTTAAATATTGTTTATTTTGATGAAAATATTGTTAAATGTGTATGGTTATGTTATACTAATAGCACAATTTGGGATAGAAATCCTAGTAATGATGAGGAGAGAAGTATGGAGACTTTTTCATACAAGGCGGTGAATTCCGCTGGAAAAGATGTAAAAGGTTCAGTTGAGGCTGAAAGCAAAGAAGAAGCAGCAAGAAAGATAAAGGAACAAGGGCTTGTTCCGGTATCTGTTGGCAAGCAGGGGGCACTTGATAAGGATATTAATATTCCTATATTTAAAGGTAAAAAGATTCCTGCTAGAGATATGAGTGTGTTCTGCAGACAGTTTGCAAGTATCCTGAAAGCTGGCGTAAGTGTTATTAATGCACTTGAGATGCTTGCAGAACAGACAGAGAATAAGAAGTTAAAGCAGGCAATTGTGGAGACACAGGCTAATGTTGAAAAGGGTGAAAGTTTATCTGATTCGATGCGACAGAATGCTGCATTTCCAAGTATCCTTATCGACATGGTAAGAGCAGGTGAGGCATCTGGTAGTCTGGAAAATTCACTTACACGAATGGCTATACAGTTCGAGAAGGATGCCAAGCTTAATGGAATCGTAAAAAAAGCAATGATGTATCCAATAGTTCTTATATGCGTAATGATTGGTGTAGTTATTGTAATGCTTACATTCGTTATTCCAAGCTTTATGACGATGTTCGAAGATCTTGATAGTGAACTTCCTGTTACAACAAAAGCAATTCTTGCAATGAGTAACAGCCTGAAGAATTATTGGTATATATACATAATAGTCGTAGTTGGAATTGTGGTTGGAATTCAGATGTACAAGCGTACTGATGATGGAAGACATAATCTTGATAAACTGAAACTTAAAATACCTGTATTTGGACTATTACAGACCAAGTCGGCATGTGCTTCGTTTGCAAGAACAATGAGTACACTTCTACAGGCAGGTATGCCAATGATTGATGCACTTGAAATATCTGCATCAACTATGAAGAATGTTCTATTTTATGACGGCTTACAGAAGGTTAAGAATGGAGTATCGCTTGGATTACCACTTTCTAATCAGTTAAAGTCAACAGGGTTGTTTCCGGCGATGGTTGTACATATGGTAGGCATTGGTGAGGAGACAGGTAATGTCGAAGAGATGCTTACTAATTCTGCTACATATTATGAAGAAGAAGTTGAGGTACAGACACAGACACTTACATCACTTATGGAACCAATTATTATTGTCCTTATGGCTTTTGTAGTAGTACTGTTAATTATGGCAATCTATCAGCCTATGATTCAGTTATATAACACATTGGGTAGTGCCTGATGATGAAGATGACTTTTATTTGAGGTGATTATTAAGTATGAAAAAAGCAAATAATAAAGGTTTTTCTTTGGTTGAACTTGTTGTTGTAATTGCGATTATGGCTGTATTAGTTGGAATACTGGTTCCGATACTTGTAAGAAATGTTGAAAACTCAAGAGAAGCAGTTGATGTACAGACTTTAGACTCTGTAAGAAGCTCTGTAGTTGAAGCTTTATCAACAGAGAAAGTTAATACAGCATATTCATCAGAGGGAATAACAGAAGGTGCACCATATGTAAAAAAAATCAGTGATATAAGGAATTCTTCGGGTGGCTTATCAGAGGCACTTAAAGAAGAGTTGACTGAGGATGGCTTAATTGATGCTACACTTGGCTCTAGGGCTTGCAGAAATGCTGAAATATTAATTACTATTACAGCGGATAGCAAAGTTAAAGTGGAAGCGGATGGGGCTACTGAAACAAGATCTAAGGTTAGTATGGTTGTACAGTAATTATCAGTATATAATCTGATATGCATGTCGCTTATGATATCAGATTTATATAAATATATTTCAAAAGGGAGATATGGAACATGAAAAAGACACAGAAAAAATTAGGTAACAAAGGTTTCTCTTTAGTAGAGCTTATCGTAGTTATCGCAATCATGGCAGTACTTGTCGGAGTACTTGCACCAACACTTATCAGAAACGTTGAGAAGTCAAGAGAATCTACAGATTTACAGAATCTTGATTCAATCAGACAGTCAGTTGTTACAGCACTTTCTTCTGAAAGCGTAGCAGAATATGCACCAACTGGATCAACAAGCTCAGTTATTGTGTACAATAGCTTGACAGCAACTGGAAGTTCATTAGCTGGAAAACTTTATGATGAAATGAGTGAAGATAATTCACTTGGTGTTAAGATGAAATCTTCAGCAGCAAGCAAGGGAACAATAAAGATTACAGTTTCTGGTGGCGGAAAGGTTGAAGTTGGTGTTTATGATGGCAGCAACAATCTTATTGATTGCAGCAGAACAAAGAATACTCAGTTTGTTTCAAAGTAATATACACTTACATATTTAACAAAAACCTAAGGACCTAATAATTATGCAATACGAAATATTACTGTACTTCATTATCTTTCTATACGGTACCGTATTCGGAAGTTTTTTGAACGTACTGATTTACAGATTACCTTTAAAAGAGAATATAGCTACAGAACATTCGCATTGTATGACATGTGGCGAGAAAATCCAGTGGTATGATCTCATACCACTGGTGAGCTACATAATATTAGGCGGAAAATGCAGACATTGTAAAGCAAAGATATCACCACAGTATCCAATCATTGAAGCGGCCAATGGAATAATGTATGTGATAGTCTTCTTAGTACACGGATTTAATCCGGTAAGTATACTTATGTGTTTTGCGTTTTCGATATTTCTTGTTATTTCAGTCATAGACTGGAGAACTTTCGAAATACCATTTTCACTTAATGTGGCAATTGGTGTGCTGGGAGTTATAAGAATAATATTAGACCACAAGAACCTATTAGATTACCTAATAGGGTTTTGTGTTATAAGTGGATTTATGCTTGTCTGCTTATTCGTTGGACGGGCAATAAAAGGAGTTGACGCTTTCGGTGGTGGAGACATTAAGCTGATGGCGTTTGCAGGATTATTCTTAGGATGGAAGTGCATAATCCTGGCATTTCTGATTGGCTGCATCTTAGGTGCAGTCATTCATTCCATCCGTATGAAGGTTACGGATGCAGAGCATGTGCTTGCATTTGGACCATATTTGTGTGCAGGGCTTACGATAGCCATGCTTTTTGGTACGAATATAATTAACTGTTATCTGTCATTAATGGGATTTTAATTATTAAGATACCAATGATGGAGACAGAGAATTTATATATATTAAACTAGATTGATTAGCTTATTATGTGGGGAGCTGGATAGGAGGATTTATGGCTGCAGCTAAAGCCAAAGGCAAATTAGTAAGTATCGTTATTAATAACGAGTATATTAAGATATGTGAAATCACTAAATCGGGAAAGAACAGTACTGTTCATAAGACTGTTACTATTCCTGCACCAGAGGGCTGCTATGAGGATGGTATTCTTGTAGATATTGATACTCTTTCAAATGCAATTAAAGGAGTACTTGTTGAACACAGATTCAATTCTAACAGTGTAGTATTTTCTATCAGTTCGCCAAGGCTTGCTACTAAGGAAGTCCTTATTCCTAATGTTAAAGCTAATAAAATAGAAAAAATTGTTCAGGCTAATGCAACTGAGTATTTCCCTGTTAATATGGATGAATATATTATCCAGCACACAGTTCTTCAGGAAATAGAAGATCAGGGACAGAAGAAGTTAAAGATTATGGTTGCAGCTGTTCCTTCAGAGGTTGTTGAATCATATTACGACCTTGCCAAGGCTTTGGGACTTAAAGTCGCATTTGTCGATTATGCAGGTAACAGTACATATCAGATTATGAAACAGCAGATTGGTGAAGAAGTCAGTCTTGTTATTCAGGTAGAGAATGATGGTACTGTAATCAATATATTCAAGGAAAATGTATTACAGTTACAGCGTATGGTTCCTTATGGAAAGTCAATGCTTGTAAATGCGGTTATGGATAAGTATGGTCTTAAGTATGATGCAGCTACAACAAAGCTTCAGAATGAGACACTTCTCCATTCGAGATTTGATGGCGATGAGGTTACTGAGTCATTAAGATATATGGCAAGTAATATCAACCGAGTAATTGACTACTATGTATCAAGAAACAGAGTTTCAATCCAGAAGGCTTATCTTATCGGACATTCAACAACAATTAAAGGATTTGCAACACTTCTTTCTAATGAGTTGAATATGCCAATAACTAAGGTTGAGAGCCTTAAGGGTATTGTTCTTGATAAGAAAGCATATGTAGAAGAGGCAACTCTTACAAGTTATGTTACTAACTTAGGTGCAGTAGTTGATCCTGTTGATTTCGTTCCTAGAAAGATGCAGGAAGCTGGTACTAAAAAGGAAAATACCAAGATGGTTATAGTGGGATTTATTAGTGCAGTTGCTGTTTCAGCGTTACTTGTTTTAATTCCACTTGTTCAGGTTGTTGCACTTAATACCCAGATTATGGGATTAAATAAAGATATTAAGAAGTTAAGTTCAATTAATGATCTGGTTAATTCTTATTATGATGTTAAGGATAAGTACAATGATGTAGCTGCATTTGCAGCACTTACAGCAGACAGTGATGATTCATTGCAGGATTTTGTTGACTATCTTGAAAAGAATATGCCAAGTGATGTTGTTATATCTGGTTTAACAATAAGTTCTGGTGCGGTATCAATTTCAGGTAAAGCAGGAAGCAAAGCGGCAGTTGCATTACTTATACAACAGCTTGAGAAGAATCCGGCTGTTCTTAATGTTGATGTTCCTACAATAAGTGAAAGTAAAGATAGTCAGGGGATTTCACAGGCTACATTCTCATTATCATGTACATTTGTAGGTGGAACTGCTGATTCAACACAGAAGACTAGTGCATCAACTAGTACATCAAAGTAGGAGGGGTGACAGATGGATAAAGATAAGTTAAAAGGAATGTTAAAAATCTCAGAGAGAGATAAAAAATTATTGATAGTTGTTATGGCAGTTCTTATTATGGCACTTGCATATTTCTTTGGTTATTCTAATTTGTCATCGCAGGTTGATACATTATCAAATAAGAAGACAAGCCTGGAAGTTACTAAGAAAGATCTGAAAGAAAAAAATAATAACAAACAGAAGTATATTACAGATACAGATAGATTATCAAAGGCTTATAATGTGCTTATGGATAAATATGATTCAGGAAGTTCACAGCCTAATACTATTGAATTCTTTAATAAGACAGAGGATGTTACAGGAACATGGGTTAAGAGTTTGTCCTTATCACCAAAGACATCTATATACAAGTTTGGTCAGATTGCTTCAAGCAATACTAATGGTACAAGTTCTTATACATCAAGCTATGTGGGATATAAGACTACTATTAATATTTCTTATGAAGGTAACTATGATCAGTGGAAGCACTTTATTAAGTATATTAATACATATGCAAGTAAATGTACTATTGATTCACTTGCTGCTTCATATGGAGATGGAACAGGAATGGTTTCAGGAACAGCAGTTATTTCACTTTATTCTATTGAGGGTGGTGACAGAAAGTTCTCAGAACCAAAATTTAACAGTAAGACAGGAACAGAGAATATATTCTCATCAGGAAGTCTTACAACTGACTAATTAATGAATATAAAGGGAGAGGGATATGAGTTTATTCATTAGAAAAGAAAAATTGAATAATTCAGGATTTTCATTGGTGGAAGTTCTCATTGCAATTGTTATACTTGCAATCATATCTCTGCCAGTTTTAAGTACATTTTCTAATGCGGCAAAGATTAATGCCAAGGCTAGAAGAACAGAAAATGCGAATACAGCAATTAATAATATTGTTGAGGAAGCTAGGATTACTTCTATAGATAATCTTGCTGATGGAGAAGGTAAATATAATTATCAGACGCTTGGTACAAGCAGTAATACTTATTTGGTGGCAGATAAAGGTAAGCAGTATTTTACAAGCGTTGATGGAGAAAAATATTTTATAAGAACCAGATTTAATGGTAATCCATATAATTCGAGCGCTGATGCTTCGGCTGGTAATCTTAAAACTAATAATGATATCAATTCTGCTGGTATTTCTGTATATGCAGATATTACAGCAAGTAACAGTTATGTATATAGAGACGATTCGGCAGATGCAGAAGCAATTAAGTATTTTTCTGGTTTGAACAAGACAGCAGTTAGCAGAACAGATATTTCTAAGACGATAGATGTTACTATATCAATTAAAGAAAAAAGTTCTAATTATTTTACACAGGATATATCGATTAATGTTACTTATAAGTATATAAAAGAGGCAGGAAAGTATCCTGATTATACTGATCGTTCGATGGATATGGTTACATGGGAATTCCCGGCACATGTAACTGGTTCAGGAACATCTACTGTTTATACAATATCCGGGGAACTTAAAGATAATGCTAAGAATATGTATATCTTTTACACTCCTTATCAGGGAGAGGCTGTCAGTGGAAAGTCTTATACAGATACTGTTACAGAGACTGAGATGACATCAGGCTCTGTTGCAACTGAGAGAATTAATATTAATTATGATTATCCAGCATCATTTTCAATGACAAGTGCAGATCATGTGATTAAAGATATTAATGTGTACCTTTTTGAGATGGAAAAGGTGGTTGATACATCGACGGTTGCAGGCAGCCCGGTTTATAAGAAAATGGCAACTAATATTTCTAATGTTTATATTAATGGTGTTAATGCAATTTCAAGTGCTAATGGTACAACTCCGGTGACTGTTTACTCTAATATAGAGAGATGGGGAGAGAAAAATAGCGCTCTTACAAAGCATATCAATAATAAAAATGTATTATATCAGATGACTGTAGATGTATGGCTTTGGAAAGATGTTGAAAAAGAAATTAATGAAATTGTTGATAGTAATGCAGAGCCAACGGCGGAGAAGATTACAACACTTACTACAACCAAGGAAGATTAGTCAGTAAAAGAGTGAGGATAGAATATGGGAAAAGTATTATTTAAAGGTAAAAAGAATAATTCTGGTTCTACTATTGTAATAGTACTGTTGATGACATCATTCGTACTGATATTATCTACGCTTATTACAACAACTACAATGATAAATCTCAGAATGAAGATGGCTTCAAGTCAGTCTACTAAATCATTTTATACAGCGGAAGAAGCTGTTGATGAAGTAAGGGCTGCACTTGGTGTTATTTCTGTTGAATGTTTTAATACTGCATATGAAGAGGAACTTACCAAGTTATACAGTACTAATTCAACAGGAACAACTGTCAATAATAAAGAAGCTAATCAGCAGATGAGACAGAAGTATACTAAGGACTTATTAAATAAAATGCAGTTGTTTAATGGTGTACCTAATGCTGATACTAAGATTGATTTCTATCTTGCACGTCCAACAGGTTCATTTACTATTGCCTCGTGGACAGCTGATGATACTCAGGTTGATGAAAAAAAGATTTATACATCATTTATATCAACTCTTAATAATTATATCGAGGATAACACAAAGCTTTCAGTTGAAAAAGTAACTAAGATTACATTTGATGTTTCGGGAGTTGATCCTCTTTATTCGTATGCTGTAGGATTTTATGACTGTGTAGTTAAATATCTTGATAACAGTGGAAACTATTCGTATATCACTTTCAATGGTGCAGTTGGTATGCCTGATATTGAAATTGATTTTAAGAATGATGATAAAGTTGGAACATTATGTTTTGCAGATTATTCTCTTGTAGGTAATGGCGGAATTATTTTACCTAAAAATGCTTCAGCAACTATAAGCGGAAGTGCATATGCAGGAACTGGCTCATCTACTAAGGGAACAGCACTTACAATTAATGAGGGTGCTAGTCTTACAATGGCTGGTGGATATTTTGTATGTGGCGGTAATATTGAAGCTAACAATAATTCAGGATTTTCTGCAAACAATACCTCTTTATGGGCAAAGAATATTAATGTGGCTGATGGCGTTACTATTAATTCAAGTAGTGCAACTTTAAATCTTCAGGATGACCTTACTGTTGATGGAGAAAATTCTGAAGTTAATATTAATGGTTCGTTCTTTGGATTTGGCTATGAGGAAGGAAATCTTGCAAAGCAGAGACCTAATTATAGTAGTGCAATTATTGTTAACGGACTTAATTCACATATTGCATTTGGATCAATTGGTCAATTGTATGTTGCAGGTCGTGCTTATATTAAGTTTTCAGATGACAGGGCATATGCCACAGGTGAATCTTCAGCAGTTAATATTAATCAGGAAATATATATGATACCTAAAAAGCTGCTTACTAATGGCTCTAAGAATCCGTCAGCTCTTAATGACAGTGCAGCAAGTGGAGTATCGTTTACATGTGATATTAATGCAAATAATTTCTTTGCATATGATTTACTTGCAAGTGAGTTGTATGAAAGTAGAAATGCTTATTTTGATACAGATGGCAATCTTGTAGATGAGAGCACTCTTGAAACTGATAGTACAACGAATCTTATAACTGATTCTGATATAAGAGCTAATTCAAAGACTTATTATTACTTTAAGTTTAAAGATGACTATGCAAGAAATAAGTATGCTAATCTTATATTAGATGATACGGCATTTGATATATATATTGATGAAAGAGTTAATGCTCTAGGATTAAGTGGAACAAGTGAAAGCAATTATAGAAATAATGCTGAAAAATTAAGAGAACAGGTTATTAATGCTAAGAATTCGTTTAAGGGTCTTACAAATTCAAGCATAACAGGTGTATCTATAAATACACTGGGAACATTTTCACAGATTACAAGCTCTACAAGCGGAACATTATCAGCTGCGGAGCAGAAAATTAAATCTATGAGTACAGACAGGGCATTAAGATATGATGTACTTAATAAGATTCTTGCAAATCCGTTAAAGAGTGATGACGAATCAGGATGGTATGCAAGCAGAGCTGACTTACAGAATGATTTAAGTTCAAGAAATCCAGCTAAATATAATTCTATTAACCTTAGTAATTATACTTTGGGAGATGTATTTGGAAATATTATTAATGAGCAGGGGCTTGAAGAATTATTAAGAAGCGGAACTGGTCCAACTTATTCATATCCAAGATTTACTGATAATAGCAATTATGCAGTATATTTGCTTAATAATTCTGATCCTACAGAAACATTAAAAATAAGCACAGTTGGTTTCACAAGTGGCTTGGTTGTATGTACAGGTAATGTTGATGTAGATGTAAGCTTCAGCGGTGTTATTCTTGCAAAGGGTAAAGTTACTGTATATAGTGGCTGCACAGTAAGCAATGGTTATACTGAGGAATCATTTAAGACAGCAATTGAAGGTTGGATGAATTCAGCGAATGAAGCAGACGGAACTTTGCGTAATGGATATGATATAGGTCATATTTTTAGATTTTATAACACAAAAACAACAACCAGCAGCGGAACTTTAACTGTTGACAAGATGACTTACAAAGATATGGTCAGAATTGACAAGTGGAGAAAGTACGAGGAAGAAGAAGCTTATACAACAGCAACACCAGAGTAATAATGAAATTCATATGGAGATGTGAGATGGGGAAGAGAGTTAGGGAAAAGAATAAACAATTGAATAACCATGGATTTTCTTTATTGGAACTTCTTGTTGTTATGGCAATAATCGCTGTTGTTACGGTTGTTACGATGATTGGCATTAATGTTTTATATAAGGGAAATGCCAAGAAGCTTAATAAGAATCTTTATTCTACAATTAGTGAATTAAAGACTAATACAATGTCTAAAGCAGGAAACTGGCAGGTCGTTATAAAAAAAGATGGCGGAGATTATGTTATTTCAATGATGTGGAAAAAGGATTCATCATCAGAATATGTTGAAAAGGATTCGTACAGATGTGGAGCAGCAAGAATAACATTTACATATGAGAATGGATTACCATCTGCTGCAAAAGCTGATTTTTCAACAGACGAAATGGTTATTGAGTATGCCAGAGATAATGGTCAGGTAAGAGCTGTTAAGGTTGGTTCTGATAATTATGTTAATAAGGATGATGCGCAGTCAGGAACATTTGTAATTAAAACATCTGGTACAGAGTATACTTCTGAATTGTGGTATGCAACTGGTAAAGTTATAACGACAAATTAAGCGTTTGGTTAACGGGAGTAGATTATGAAGCGAAACAATAAGGGTTTTTCATTAGTTGAATTATTGATTGCTATGGCGGTTTCCAGCATAGTACTTACGGCACTTGTATTACTGGTTGCCCAGTCTGTGAAGAGTTACAGTAAACAGACGTCACTAGCACAGATACAGAGTGATGCTGATGTGGTTCTGAATCAGATATCAAAGAGTATTCTTGAAGCTGACTGTATATATATTGATAAGACAGATTCATATGTGAAATTTTATACTAAGACAGTGGATGATACATCAGATCCATCAAGCCCTAAACATATAAAATGGGGATATTATTATGATAAAGCAGAAAAAAAACTCTACTATACAGACGATACTTTATCTAAGAAAAGCGAAGCATGTGATTATGTGGAAGATTTTGATGTGAAACTTTCAAAATCAAATTTTAGTTTGATAGATAATCATATTATTGAGGCGCTTCCTGTTAACCCGGAAATACAGGTTTCAATAACACTTAAAAGAATGAGGTCTGAAAGAACGGTTACAAGAGAGTATATGTCGCGTAATAAGATTGGCGAAAATATTACTTTACAGAAGGCAACAGGTGGAGAAGTTACTTTGAAGGCAACAGGTGCTGTTGCAGGTGACAAGTCTGATCTGAGTAAGATTTCGAGTGATTATTTTTATTAAGATATCAGGAGGTAAGTAATGATGAAAACAAAGAAATTTGATTTTAAAAAATATATTTTTCCTGTGATTACCTCTGTGGTAGTTTTTGCTTTAATGGTGTTTCTGATTGTTGTTACTCGTAAGCCTGAGAGTGCAGAGGCAGCATCGTCGGTAACTATAGGTGGTAAAACTTATTCAGCAGATGGAACACATATGGTTGTTCTTGAGGTCGTACCTGATGAATCATATGATGTCCTTGGGTCTCTTGTTGCAGATGATCAAGGTGTTGTAAAGTGGACTGATATTGTAAAAGACCAGCCTAAGGTTGGAACTGTCAATTTTGATAAGTACAATAATCCCGCAACAGATGCTGATAAAACGAAAAATGATCAATTTACACAATATATAAAGGATTATGCACACAAATATATTTCTTCGATTAATTCTACATTAGGAGGGAAGGTTGCGAAGGCTTATTTCAGAGTTAAAGACACAGATAAATTGTATTCTGTACTGGATGCTGATGTGACTATAGCAAGACAGATAGACTATGACCTTAATAATTTACATTTAGAGTTTTATACTGTGGATGCAAGTGGCAATCCGGTTGCATTACTTAAGGATCAATCTACTAATAAGCCAATAAGAGATATTTTTTCTTATTCTATATTTGACAGTACTAAGATGAATGGTGCTCTTGATATTAAATATGTCAAGGCATCGGAAGTTAAAGTCTCTGATATTGATTCTGCTGCACTGGTTTATTTTTCTAAATATACTAATAATGATATCTTACAAATGTATAAGCAGAAAACTAAGAAAGAAGTTACCTCGATAGATAACTGGACTAAAGGAACATATGATTTAAAGGCAGATGTAGCGCTTCATTTGTATATGGAAAATATAACTGCAAGCAAGGCTGTAGTGTATTGTTCAACAGAAAAAAGTGCAATTACAACTAATATTGGTAAGATATGTATGCTTATGGATGCAATAGACGGAGATTATTTCGTTAGGGATTTTGCATATAAATACGTTGGAAATACTAATAGAATGTATGAAGGCAAAAGGGGCTGGATTGATGTATCGAATGATACATTAAAACTGTTACTTGAACAAAGTACAGATGATCCAAATAAAACTAATTTTGAAATGGAATTTGGCTCTACGATGTTCAGTGACTGTCATAAAGGATATGCACCTAAGGGAGAATATACTGGTCCTAATGGAAATTATTCATATCCAAGATATAATGGTACTGAAGATAGTGTACAGCAGACTTTAAGGAGAGCATCATTATCAAGAAAAAATCCTAATGCGCTTGTGCAGGAGTTAGAGTCTGATATAGGAAAGATTAGTGATTTTAATGGTGGTTCATATAAGGGAACATATTATGAAGATGCTAGAAAGGCTTTGGGAATAGGAGATGATGATGCGTTCAGATATTCTCAGGCTATCAGATACATTTTAGGTGATTTTGATACATCTAATATAAGCACAATTAAAGTGTTAGAGGTTGAACCTGCCGGATATTACAGATATACTGGTACAATGGAAGACCAGAAGAATATAAGAAGATGGTTCAGTTTATCAACAGAGACAAATAGTACTGGGGATAAGTTTACAGTTCCATACAATATTGTAATAGATCATTGTTCAACTAATGCATTAATTGCTAAGAATATTGATCTTGCAGCTGAGTATGATCTTATTATTATAGGAGCATATGGAAAAGATAAGTTTAATACATCGGATTCTGTAACGCCATTTAATACAAATGTACTTGGTAATGTATTCAGTAAAGGAAGTTCTTCTGTTTCAGGAAAAGGTTCTGATGTTGAAGGCGCAAAGTTAAATGGTAATGATATAACTGATAAGGCATATGATAAGTTATATGATTATTCTTTAAGAGGAATGCCAATAGTATTTGATAAGAGCCTGTATTTTGGAGATACTGATGTAACTGATGATGATACTAATATGTATAAGCTCAGAATGGATGACCTTATAACTAAGATTTTAGCTGATAAGGGAACTAACGGAAATCTTACATATACAGATGTATCAGTTCAGGGCGAACAGAAGATTTCAATTAGATTGAAATTTATAAAGAAGCCGGGAGAGGTTATCGGTTCGACATATACTAATTATAATGGAAAATTATCTAATCCAGTGGTGTATTCTGTTGACGGTCTTGATGGAACAACTGAGGTTGATAATGTAGATGGTAATATTAAGGTTACATTCAGAGGTAGTGAAGCTCTTCCAAGTGGTAATTACAGAATCAAGATATATATTGACCGAAATCAGGATGGAATATTTGCTGATGATGTCCAGAGTGATAAGAAGGAACTTTTGTATTATGATAACACCCAGGGCAGAGGTCCTAATGATGAATATTATGGTAAACTTTATTCAAGTAATGGAACGGGTATATTTGAGACAAGTATATTATTGCCAGCAGCTTCAAGAGGATATTTTGCATGGAAAGTTGAGATTGTTAAGATTACTGGAACAGATTTTGCTTCAGTTGATAAAGTGAAGTATTCTGCTAAATCTGTTAATGAGGGTGGATTTGCCATAAAGGGTAATGAAACAACTGTAAAAGTATTGCAGATAAATGCGGACGATGGAACATTAAAACTCGAAGAAGGTAGCTCATTTGATACCTATTTTAATAAGGCATCAAAGGTTACAGGCCTTAATTTGTCTGTAAAGAGAATGAGCTTTGATGAAATTAATAGTGTTTCAGATGTCGAAAAGGAATTTAGCAAGTATTCAATGATTGTTCTTGGTATGAATGACAGTTATGGTAAAAATGCTAACTTAAATGATAGCGTAATTGCAGCTTTACAGAAATATATTAATGATGGAAATGCAGTGCTATTTACACATGATACTATGTCTTATACTGATTCAAATAAGAATAATGTCAGCACTTATAATGACCTGACTAAATTTACAAAAGGATTTTTACCTTTGATTGGAATGAAGTATAGTACAGACAGTGAGGGTAATGTTAATACGAACTTTACAGATTCATTACATTTCAGACTTGCAAGGAAAAGTCTGAGTAAGTTCCCATATATGCATTTAAGCAGTGGAATATACGAGGACATGGGTTCAAAGACAATTACTACTAATAAGATATCAAAGTTAAATGATGGACAGATAACAGAGTTTCCGTATGCAATTTCCAGTGATGTAAATGTTTCAACGACTCATAGCCAGTATTTTGCATTAGATCTTGATAATCATTTTGCTGATAATACAGCCGTTTCAAGTCCTACGATATATAATGCTGATGGAAGTATGGCAAGTCAGCCTGTTGTATGGTACACGCTTAATTCTGGAAGTGAAGATTCAAAGGGATATTATGATTACAATGGTCAGGATGCAATGAGTAATTATTACATATATTCATATGGAAATATTACTTATTCTACAGCTGGTCATAGTGAGATTAGTGGAGAGGCAGAAACACAGTTATTTGTTAATACCTTTACAAGATCACTGCTTTCAGGTAATAACAATCCTGAAGTTGAGTATACTGATGATGGTTCAAAATATGATGAGAATATTACAGATTATAAGAATTACAATAAAACCGAATTTGATAAGCTTGCAAGAACAAAGTTAAGCTTTAAGTTCAGGATAATTGATGGAGATCTTATATCTAACAGTGATTATATTTCAGATGCATTTATGTATATTTATAACGCTGATAGCAGCAGAACAGATGCAATGTATGACAGCAGTAAGGATATTTATCTTGGTAAGATTAATGAGGCAACATTAGCGGATGGTACTAAGACGATATCTTTAACAGGCTCATCGTCATCGGTTATAGTTGGAAAAGAGTATACTGTCGATAATTTCTGGGATGTATTGACAGAACTTAATACAACTTTAACTTCTAAAATTGATATAGCAAATCTTATGTCAAAAATGAAGAATGGAGATCTTAGGATTGGTATTCTTGCAACTGATGGAAATGATGGAAAAGGCTATGCAATATTGACGATTGATTGTAAGACGTTGTTTGATTTAGATTAATTATGACACCAGAGGCAGAGTTGTCTCTGGTGTTTTTTTAATTCTTTTGAATACTTATAATATATTATATAAATATATATTGACATATGCTTATTATAATGTTAATATACTTACACGCTAATAACGCAACGCAGTATACAGAGGGGCTAAGCGTTTTAAGAGCGTTCAGAGGAGACATATGGGGAAGGATAATGAGAGGGAACTGTATCTTTAAAAGATATGATGGCTGATATGCCAGAACGTTTTATATTGGTTATATGATTCGGTTGGATATTTTTTACAAGATTTATATATGGATACTGATATAATAAAACACATATAGTTGTATATTGACATAATTATAATAAAAGAGGAGGTTGCTTATTGTATAGTAGTGTATTAAGTGGGGTTTTACACGGGATTAAGGCACAGATAGTCCGGGTGGAGGTTGATGCTGGCAATGGAATTCCAAGCTTTGACATGAGCGGGTTTTTGAGTAATGAGGTTAAGGAAGCAAGGGAGAGGGTAAGGGTAGCTATCCGTAATTCCGGATATGAATTACCACCACAGAGAATTGCTGTTAATATATCTCCTGCAGATATAAGGAAATGTGGAACGGGATTTGATTTACCAATTGCATTAGCTATTTTATCAGCAAATGGATATATAGATGAAGTCAATCTTGAAAATATGCTGATTTTGGGAGAACTGAGTCTTGATGGAAGCATTAATGGCGTGAGGGGAGTACTGCCTTGTGTGTGTTCTGCAAAAGAAGCAGGAATTGATAAGGTGCTTTTACCAGAATTTAATATTAATGAGGGGAATATTGTTAAAGGTATTACTACAATATCAGCAGGTAATTTAAAATCGGCAGTAAAATATATTAATGACGGTGTTATTAATAATATAAAGATATCAGATATGGATAATAACATTAAAGACAAATATTCAGAAATGGATTATTCAGACATTAAGGGACAATTTGCTGCGAAGAGAGCAACTATGATAGCTGTGGCAGGAATGCACAATATTATGTATATGGGGCCGCCGGGAAGTGGTAAAACCATGATGGCGAAAAGAATTCCAACAATTATGCCGGAGATGACATTTGATGAAAAGTTGGCTGTTACTAATATATATAGTGTGGCGGGACAGCTGGGAGAGAATGGAGGTCTTATACAGAACCGTCCATTCAGGGCACCATATCATAATGTTACCAGAAGTGCATTTTTTGGAGGAGGGATTGTGCCAAGACCGGGTGAGATTACTTTGGCAGGCAAAGGCGTATTATTTCTTGATGAGATGACAGAATTTAAGCCTGATATACTTGAAGGTCTGCGCCAGCCTCTCGAGGATAATAGTATAACAATTGTAAGAATGAACAGAGCATATACATATCCTGCTGATTTTATGCTTGTTGGTGCAATGAATCCATGTAAATGTGGATATTATCCGGACAGAAACAGATGTAATTGTTCTGAACAGGATATAAAGAGATTTATGGGAAGGATAAGTACTCCGTTATGGGACAGATTTGATTTGTGCATAAAGACAGAAGAGATAGGCTATAGAGAACTGGAAGATAAGGCTGGTCAGGACGATAGGGAACGGATGGATTCAGAGTCTATGAGAGAATGTGTTTTGAGAGCCAGAACAGCACAGCTTGAACGGTTTAAGGGAATGAATATAATGTATAATTCACAGATCAGCGGAAGGAACATTAATAAATTCTGCCGGCTTGGGAGAGAAGAATCACAACTTATAGAAAGAATATTTTCAAAGAAGAATATAACTGCAAGGGGGTACCATAAGATATTAAAAACCGCAAGGACGATTGCAGATATAGATGGTAATGAAAATATTACAAAAAACAATATAAGCGAGGCATTTTATTACAGAGGAATACCGGATGTTATGCTGCATTAAGGGGGAGTATTGAAAGAGGAGTATTATTGGTATTGGGTTAATAATATTGCTGGAATATCTAATATGAAACTGAGAACATTATTTAATACATTTGATACACCAGAACAGATATATAAGGCATCAGATAAATTGCTTAACAGTGTGTCAGGAATAAAAGAAAAAGATGTGTCAGCAATTATAGAGTCCAGAAATAATGAATATATATACAGAGATTATAATGATTTAGAAAGAATGGGAATTAAATTCACATATCCTGGAAAGAATGATTATCCTGAACAATTAATGAATATATATGATTATCCGTATATTCTTTATTATAAAGGGAAATTACCGCAGGCTCATGTTCCAACCATAGCTATAGTGGGTGCACGTAATTGCACAGAGTATGGAAGGACAATAGCAGATATGCTGGCAAAATGTTTTGCTGATATGGGAATTCAGGTTATAAGCGGGATGGCATCAGGAATAGATGCAGCAGCACAGAGGGGAGCTGTTAATAAAGGTGGATACAGTCTTGCTGTTCTTGGATGTGGAGTGGATATTTGTTATCCGAGGAGCAATATAGAATTATATATGCAATTGCAGAATGCAGGGGGTATAATGTCAGAATATCCACCGGGCACGCCGCCAAGAGCCGGGCAGTTTCCTATGAGAAACAGGATTATAAGCGGTATGGCAGATGCATTAATTGTAGTTGAGGCAAGACAGAAGAGCGGATCTCTTATAACGGCAGATCAGGCATTGGAGCAGAACAGGGATGTTTATGTTGTTCCCGGAAGAATAGGGGATTGTTTATCAGAAGGCTGTCTGAAACTTATAAAAGAAGGTGCCCAGATGATTACATCACCAATGGATATATGCGCCACAGAGAGCATTAACAGGTATCTTAATAAGGGCACAAAACGACACGACTGCCTGAATGATTTAAATGATAATGGTATATTTAAAGATGATTTAAAAAAATCAGGGCTTGCAAGCCCTAAAAATATGGTGTATAGTCAAATCAATTTGTTTCCAGTCAGTCTGGAAACAATTATTAATAATTCAAAAGTAAGTCTTGTAGAAGCGGAGGGGATTCTGCTTGAGTTGGAGCTTGATGGACTTATAGAAGAAGTTTCTAAGAATTATTATATAAGGAAGCATATTTGATTTGGAGGGCTATAGATGCATAAGTATTTGGTTATAGTGGAGTCACCTGCCAAGGTTAAGACTATTAGTAAATTCCTTGGAGCTAACTACAAGGTAATGGCATCACAGGGACATGTAAGGGATCTTCCTAAGAGCCAGATGGGAGTCGATATTGAACATGATTATGAACCTAAGTATATAACTATAAGGGGAAAAGGGGATATTCTGGCAGCTTTAAGAAAAGAGGCTAAAAAAGCAGATAAAGTATATCTTGCAACCGATCCCGACCGCGAGGGAGAAGCTATTTCATGGCATCTTGCAGCGGCACTTAAATTAGAAGATAAAGATATATACAGAATTACATTTAACGAGATTACTAAGAATGCGGTTAAGGCATCGCTTAAAGAGGCAAGAAAAATTGATATGAATCTTGTTGATGCGCAGCAGGCAAGAAGAGTATTAGACCGTGTTGTTGGTTATGGAATCAGTCCGTTATTATGGGCTAAGATTAAGAGGGGCTTAAGTGCCGGAAGAGTTCAGTCTGTTGCTTTAAGAATGATATGTGACAGAGAGAATGAAATAGACGCATTTATTCCGGAAGAATACTGGTCTATGGAGGCTGTTCTTGATATTAAAGGGGAGAAAAAGCCTTTAATTGCAAAATTTTATGGTGATGAGAATGGAAAAATCGAAATAAAGAATGGCGAACAGATGCAGGCTATTCTTGATGAAGTTAAGAAGAGTGATTTTAGTATTGAAAGTATTAAGAGGGGAGAAAAGGTAAAAAAGTCTCCACTTCCTTTTACAACAAGTACACTTCAGCAGGAAGCAGCTAAAACGCTTAATATGTCTACCAAGCGTACAATGAATATTGCACAGCAGTTATATGAAGGTGTAGACATAAAGGGACGGGGAACAGTAGGTCTTATTACTTATTTAAGAACTGATTCTACAAGAGTAGCAGATGAGGCAAAAGTATCATCAAGGGAATATATAAGTGAGAATTATGGTGATAACTATATTCCAAAAGAAATTAATGCCAAGAAGGATGATAAGAAGATTCAGGATGCCCATGAAGCAATCCGTCCAACAGATCTTAACTTATCTCCAACGGTTGTTAAGGAATCATTGCAGAGAGATCAGTTCAGACTTTACCAGCTTATCTGGAAAAGATTTGTGGCAAGTCAGATGGCACCGGCTGTTTATGAAACAACATCTGTAAGAATTGCAGCAGGAAAGTACAGATTCAGTGTTGCAGCGTCAAAGGTTGTATTTGATGGTTTCATGTCTGTGTACAAGAATGATGATGATAATGAAGAAACAAATACTCTTGCAAAAGGGCTGGATGAGAATTCAGTACTTTTACTTTCTGACATTAATGGCACACAGCATTTTACACAGCCACCTGCACATTTTACTGAAGCCTCATTAGTAAAGGCATTGGAAGAACAGGGGATAGGAAGACCAAGTACTTATGCGCCTACAATATCTACAATTATTGCAAGACATTATGTTATTAAAGAAAACAAGAATCTTTATATTTCCGAACTTGGAAATGCTGTTAATAATATAATGCTTACAGCTTTTCCTACAATTGTTGATGTTAAATTTACAGCCAACATGGAATCACTTCTTGATGGTGTAGCTGAGGGAACTGTTGAATGGAAAGAGCTTATAAGAAACTTCTATCCTGATCTTAAGGTTGCAATAGATGAAGCAGAGAAGGAACTTGAGCATATTAAGATTGAGGATGAAGTGACTGATGTTATCTGCGACAAATGTGGCAGAAATATGGTTATTAAATATGGTCCGCATGGTAAATTCTTAGGATGTCCTGGATTTCCGGAATGCCATAATACCAAGCCATATCTTGAAAAGATTGGAGTTCCGTGTCCGAAGTGTGGAAAAGATGTCATAATAAAGAAGACAAAGAAGGGCAGAACATTTTATGGATGTGATGGTTATCCGGATTGTGATTTTGTTTCATGGCAGAGACCGTCAGAAAAGAAATGTCCTAAATGTGGCGGGTATATGGTTGAAAAAGGCAACAAGCTTGTATGTGCTGATGAAACATGCGGCTATGTAGAGAACAAGAATGACAAGGAATAATAACTAGATGGTTATTATCAGAAGAAGGATTGGAGATTTACAATGAGTGTTCAGCTTCTTGATAAAACAAGGAAAATCAATAAGCTGCTCCACAATAATCATTCACAAAGGGTTGATTTTAACGATATTTGTGATGTGCTTAGTAGTATATTAGAGTCAAATGTTCTGGTTATAAGCCAGAAGGGAAAGGTTCTTGGAGCAGGCTGCTGGAATAATATAGAGAGAATAGATGAACTTATAACGGCAGATGTTGGTGGATTTGTTGACAAAATGTTTAATGAAAGACTGCTTGGTGTTTTGTCTACTAAAGAAAATGTCAATCTGCTTACACTTGGATTTACAAGTGGAAATGAACGTAAATATAAGGCATTGATCGCACCGGTTGATATTGCCGGTGAGCGTCTTGGAACATTATTTATGTACAAGTGTATCAATGATTATGACATTGATGATATTATTCTTTGTGAATATGGTGCAACAGTTGTAGGACTTGAAATGATGAGCTCTGTTTGCAATGAGAATGCGGAGGATGAAAGAAAAAAGAAGATTGTCAAGTCTGCAATTTCTACATTATCTGCTTCAGAACTTCAGGCCATAAAGGCTGTTTTTGATGCTCTGGATGGAACAGAAGGAATTCTTGTGGCAAGCAGGATCGCAGATAATACGGGAATTACAAGGTCTGTAATTGTTAATGCACTTAAGAAGTTCGACAGTGCCGGAGTTATTTCAACGAAGTCGTCGGGCATGAAAGGAACTAAAATTAAAGTTCTTAATGAAGCTGTATTTGATGCAATAAAAAGACTTGATGATTAAGCAGTTTAATTGTATAATAGGAAAAGCTTAAGGAGTAAGCGGTATTGAGGATGGATCCAATGTGATTGGGTCCATTTTTTTGTCAAAAAAACTTGTAATTTTGAATTTATAATTTATAATGTATGTAGTGTTTTTATGTTCTGGTAATAGGCATATTTTGCGCTTGGCGTATTAAGAAAGGATAAAGTATATGAGCACAGGAGCTTTTGGTTATGTGAATCTGCTGAAATCAGCAGCAGATGCAAGCTGGACAAGAGAAGAAGTTTTAACTAATAATATTGCTAATGTTGATACACCTAATTATAAGAGACAGGATGTTGAGTTCAGTTCTTTCCTTGCAAATGCATTACAGAGGTCTGGAAAGAACACCTCATCACTGACACAGAGGGTTAATAATGTTAATTATAATGATTTATCCATAAGAACTTATACTGATAACAGTACACTTTCATATAGAACAGATGGTAATAATGTTGATCTTTCTACAGAGAATGTTGAACTTGCGTCAGAGCAGATTAATTATAATGCGTTAATTGACAGCATGAATAATGAGTTTTCAAGATTTAAGTCTGTGTTAAAATAATTGATGGATTCAGGAGGAAAATCAGCTTATGTCAATGTTTACGGCTTTTAATGTAAGTGCTTCAGGAATGACGGCACAGCAGTTAAGAACAGATGTAATATCAGAGAATATAGCTAATGCAGATACAACAAGAACAAGTGATGGCACACCTTATGTAAGAAAGGCTGTTGTTTTTACTGAAAAGACAATGACTGGAACCGCACTTGGAAAATCTGCATATGGTTCATATGGAACCGGTGCGTATTCTACATTTTCAGATGCATTAAGACTTGCTAATGGTGGTGTGGTAGGTAACGGAGTTAAAGTTACTTCTGTGTATGAGGATACATCGACAGATATGGAAATGGTGTATGATCCGTCACATCCTGATGCTGATGAGAATGGATATGTTACATATCCGAATGTCAATATCGTTCAGGAAATGACTGACCTTATAGATGCATCGCGTTCATATGAAGCTAATATATCAGCTTTTAATGCAAGCAAGTCAATGGCAACAAAGGGACTTTCAATAGGTTCTTCAACATAAGATGGACAATAATAAGATATTAACTGAAAGAGGAGAATAAACAATGGACCTTACTAGTGCGATTGGAACTTTAGGCAGTGATTATGTCAATAAAGTCACATCAGCAATGAAAGACAACGCATCACTTAAAACAACAGGAACATCTGATTCGGATACCACATTTGATGCGATATATGATTCTGTGGCGGGATTACTTAACAGTACGAATTCGTATGTGCAGAGAGCACAGCAGGCAGAAATTGATTACGCTCTTGGTAACATGACCAATACTCATGAGTTAGGAGTTTATCAGCAGGAAGCTAATATTGCGCTGCAATATACAGTCGCAATAAGAGATAAGGCATTGGAGGCCTATAACTCTATTATGAATATGTCAATGTAAATAGGGGTTTTTTATGTTAGATAGATTGAAACAGATTCCGGCGAGACTTCTTGAAATATGGAAGAACTGGACAAGAAATCAGAAAATTATAATTGTGAGTGCAGTAGTCGTATTTATAGCGGCTGTTATCGTAATAGCATATGTATTGTCAAGACCTACATATGAGGAACTTACCAAATGCGAAGATTACAGCGAGATGAATACTGTTACTACATTGCTTACAGATAATGGATATACATATCAGATAGATAATATGACTGTTAATGTTAAAAAGCAGGATCTTACTAATGCCAAAATGCTCATTGCATCCAATGACATTAAGCCTTCAGGATATTCGCTTGATGATGCACTTAACAGCAGTCTTACTACAACAGAAGCTGATAAAAATAAAAAATATGCTAAATATCTGGAAACAAAATTTGCAACCGATATAGCATCTCTTGATGGAATCAAGAAGGCTTCTGTTACAGTTCATTTGTCGGATGATACTAATTCATTTTATTCAACGAAAAAAGATACAACTGTTGCTGTTACAGTTGATACAAACAAGACTGTATCAGACGACGCTGCTGAGAGCATAGCAGTATTTCTTGCAACAGCAGTTGGAAACAGTACAACCAATGGAATAACCATTATTGATACATCGGGAAAGACATTGTTTAATGGAGCTGATAATTCAGGCTCAGTGTCTAATATTTCTTATTCAAGCAAGCTGAAATATAAGTCACAGATTGAGTCTACTGTAGCTGCCGGAGTTAAGAATACAGCACTTTCAACATCATTATTCAATGATGCAACAGTTGCTATTAATCTTGATCTTGACTGGGATACAGTTAATAAGATTGCAACTGAGTATACAGCCCAGGAGGGAAGAGAAGAAGGCTTATATGATACTTCTTATGAGCTTGAATCAACCGGAACTAATGGAGCGAGTGGAACACCGGGAACTACAAGTAATGGTGAGGGTGGAACGACATACGATCTTACAGATGGAACATCAAGTTCTTCTACATATACAGTAAAGCAGTATCAGTATCTTCCTAACCAGCTTGTTACTACAACTAATACTGAGCCGGGAAAGATAGTGTATGATACATCTACAATGTCGGTTACACTTATTAAGAATGTTGTATATAACGAAGATGACTGCAAGAAACTTGGATATCTCGATAACATGACATGGGATGAATTCAAGGCACAGAATGCTGATCCTGTCCAGGTTCAGGTTAATGCAGACTGGATGAATATGCTTTCTAATGCTACCGGAATATCAACTAATAATATAACAGTACTTGCATACAATGTTCCTTACTTTTATGATGCTACTAAGACAAGTGTATTAAGCAGAGCATCATTCTGGATACAGATTGCACTTGCTGTTGCAATTCTTGGTATCCTTGTATTTATAGTATTAAGAAGTGCAAGACCACTTACTGTGGAAGAGAAAGAACCAGAACTTTCTGTGGAAGAAATGCTTGCTTCAACAAAAGAGAATCAGCCTACTGTTGATGATATTGATCTTCAGGAGAAATCTGAGACAAGGAAAGCTATTGAAAAGTTTGTTGACGAAAATCCAGAGGCAGTTGCATTGCTGCTTAGAAACTGGCTTAATGATGACTGGTGATAAATACTGGAAATATTCGTAAAAGTTTATTACATATGATTGGAGATGATACATATGCCAAAGCCGGCTGCTGGTACTGAAAGAGAGATGGATGGTGTTGAAAAGGCTGCGACATTGCTTATTGCACTTGGTCCGGAGAAATCAGCCCAGATATTTAAACATTTGAAAGAAGAAGAGATTGAACAGTTGACACTTGAGATAGCTAATACAAGCAGTGTGTCACCTCAGACTAAAGAACAGGTACTTAATGAGTTCTATGAAATATGTCTTGCCCAGCAGTATATTGCCGAGGGTGGTATTTCATATGCCAAGGAACTTCTTGAAAAAGCCCTTGGAGAGGATAAGGCGAGGGATGTTATCGGAAAGCTTACTGCAAGCCTTCAGGTTCGCCCTTTCGAATTTATCAGAAAGACAGATTCAACACAGCTGCTTAACTTTATACAGGATGAGCATCCTCAGACTATAGCGTTGATACTTTCTTATCTGCCGGCAGCGCAGGCATCTAATGTTGTGTCTGCACTTCCACCAGAGAAACAGGCAGATGTTGCCAAGAGAATAGCTATGATGGACAGAACTTCTCCTGATGTTATTAAGCAGGTAGAAAAGGTACTTGAAAGAAAACTCGCATCTCTTGTTAATCAGGATTACACTATCGTTGGTGGTGTTGATGCAATTGTTGAAATTCTTAATTCTGTTGACAGAGGAACAGAAAAGCATATTATGGAGACTCTTGAAGTTGAAGAGCCAGAGCTTGCAGATGAAATCCGTAAGAAGATGTTCGTATTCGAAGATATTCTTTCTCTTGATAACAGAGCTATACAGAGAGTCCTCAGGGATGTTGATAATCATGACCTTGCACTTGCACTTAAGGGTGCAACAGAAGAGGTACAGAATGTTATTCTTAATAACCTTTCATCACGTCTTGCTTCTATGATTAAGGAAGATATGGAATATATGGGTCCTGTTCGTATGAAGGATGTTGAGGATGCACAGCAGAAGATTGTTAATATTATCAGAAAGCTTGAGGATTCAGCAGAAATCGTAATATCACGAGGCGGAGGTGACGAGATAATTGTCTAATCTGTTAAAAAGAAGTTCTGTAATTAATAAAGATGAGAGAGTCATTGATTATAATGACATTATTAAGAAAAAGATTCAGGCTATAATGGAATCAAAACATAATGAAATGGATGCAGACGGTTTTATTAATGGTTTGCATGCAGATGTTGTTGATGAACTTATATCTGATGATGATACAGCGGATGCACTTACAGAAGATGCTGCAATGGGAGAGCAGCAGGCTGCCGCATCATTGGAAAATACAAATGCAGAAGCTGAAAGAATAATAGAAGAAGCAAGACTTCAGGCTGAGCAGATAATAGCGGACGCTAATAAAAATGCAGATGCTGCATTTGAAGAGGCTAAACAGAACGGCTATTATGAGGGAAATGAAAAAGCGCAGGAAGAAATGAATATAAAACAGGCACAGCTTGAAGCTGAGTTTGATAATAAAAGAAAAGAGCTTGAGCAGGAATATAATAATCTTAAGGAGTCAATTGAGCCGGAACTGGTTGAAGTCATTACTGATGTATTCAGAAAGGTTACTGGTGTTGTGGCAGAAGATAATCAGGAAATTATCCTGCATCTTATTAATGATGTTATGCATAACGCTGATGGCAGCAGGGACTATGTGATAAAGGTATCTCCGGATGATTATAAGTTTCTTGTTAATAATCAGGGGAAAATATATTGTGCTATGTCAAGAGAAGTTAATATTGATATAGTTGAGGATGCTACACTTGAAAGAAACCAGTGCATGATAGAAACTAATACCGGAATATTTAACTGTAGTCTGGATATTGAACTTAATAATCTGATAAAGAATATTAAACTTTTAAGCTGCGTATAGCGGTGGGATTATTTATTAACGGATATAAGGAGGATGAAATGCTGGCAATTAATAAAAATAAATATTTGTCATTGACAGAGAAATCCTTCTATAAAAAGTTAGGTAAGGTTACTAAAATTGTCGGGCTTACAATTGAATCTGTTGGGCCGGATGCCAAGCTTAATGACTTATGCAGAATTTATTCAGCAGATAACAGTCAGGAGTTATACGCAGAGGTTGTCGGATTTAATGATTCTAATGTATTGCTTATGCCATTTGATGTGGTGGATGGAATTGGACCGGGATGCGTAGTAGAGAATATGGAAAAACCGCTTACTGTTAAGGTTGGCGACGGAATATTGGGACATACACTGGACGGACTTGGTAATCCTACAGATGGTTCAGAACTTGATCTTACAGAGGAATATCCGGTTGAAGCTGCACCGCCTGATCCTATGGACAGAGAGATAATAAGCCAGGTTCTTCCACTGGGGGTTAAGGCAGTAGATGGTCTGCTTACAGTAGGAAAAGGACAGAGAATTGGTATATTTGCAGGAAGTGGCGTGGGAAAGAGTACACTTCTTGGTATGTTTGCAAGAAATACAAAAGCTGATATTAATGTCATTGCTCTTATAGGAGAGCGAGGCAGAGAGGTAAGAGAATTCGTTGAAAGAGATTTAGGACCAGAGGGTATGGCACGAAGCGTCCTTATTGTTGCAACATCGGACAAGCCTGCTCTTATACGAAATAAGGCGGCAAAGACAGCAACAGCAATAGCTGAATATTTCAGGGATCAGGGAAAAGACGTACTTCTTATGATGGATTCGCTTACACGTTTTTCCATGGCACAGAGAGAAATAGGTCTTGCTTCGGGAGAACCGCCTGTAACAAGAGGTTATCCGCCAAGTGTGTATAGTGAGATGCCTAAGCTTCTTGAAAGAGCGGGAATGTCGGATAAAGGTTCTATAACAGGTCTGTATACTGTCCTTGTTGATGGTGATGATTTTAATGAGCCTATAACTGATACGGCAAGAAGTATTCTTGATGGTCATATTATGCTGTCAAGAAAGCTTGGTCAGAAGAATCACTATCCGGCAATAGATGTTTTACAGAGTATATCAAGATGTATGAGCCAGATTGTTGACAAGCAGCATAAACAGATGGCTGGCCGTATGAAGAATGTTATGGCAACTTATAATGAGGCAGAAGATCTTATTAATATTGGTGCATATAAGAGTGGTTCTAATAAGAATATTGATTATGCTATTTATAAGATTGACGCTGTTAATAAGTTTCTTATGCAACAGACTGATGAAAAGTTTGATTATGATGATGAAATATCACAGTTGGCAGATATATTTGCAGATTATGATGCATTTGAAAATGGAAATCTTCAGCTTAAGAGATAACGGAGGCGTGAATGGCTAAGTTTTTGTACAGTATGCAGAATGTTCTTAATATTAAAGAACGACTGGAAACACAGGCTAAAACTGAATTTGCAGAAATGAATAACCGTTTATCAATAGAGCAGGATACGATGCGACGTCTTGTTAAAAGAATGAATATGTATGAACAGCTTGCAAAGGATTCTGCAACACAGAATGTTGATATTGTTGAAATGCGAAGATGCAATGAGGCTATTAAGATAATTAAGAATCAGATAACACAGCAGGCTGTAAGAATAAGAATTGCAGAAAGAAATGTTGACAATGCAATGAAGAAGCTGACAGAGGCTGTTCAGGACAGAAAGATTCATGAAAAGCTGAAAGAGAAAGCATTTGACGAATTCAAACTTGAGTTAAATGCGCAGGAAATGAAAGAGATAGACGAGACAGTAAGTTTTAACTATAATAACAAAGATGAGTAATTGTTGTTTGGAGAAAGAGTATTATGGCTAAGAAAAAAGATGTTAATGTTGATGAACTGGATGAGGATTCAGGAAAGAGTGGAAAATTTGTAAGTATACTTGTTGCGATACTTATAATTGCGATATGGCTTGTTATATTTGCACTGCTTATCAAGATGAATGTGGGCGGTGTCGGAAGCATGTTAAGACCATATCTTAAGAATGTTCCTGTTATCAGCAAGATTTTGCCAGATCCTACTGATGAAGAGATTAAGGAAGAAAATGGCAACCAGTATAAGAATCTTTCAGAAGCGGTAGACAGGATTAAGGAACTGGAAGCAGAACTTAAGCGGTATACTGATTCAGGAAATGCATCATCAGAGACTATTGCAGAGCTGCAGGCAGAGATAGCACGACTTAAGGTGTTTGAGGATAATGCACAGTATTATCAGGATTTGAAGGACAAGTTTGATCAGGAGGTCGTATATACTGATAATGCCCCTGATATATCTAATTATAAAACATGGTATGAAAGCATTGATGCTGAAAATGCAGCTAAGATATATGAACAGGTTATAAAAGATCTTGAATATTCACAGAAGGTGAAGGACTGGGCAGAGACATATTCTAAGATGGATGCAGCAAATGCGGCAGCAATTTTAGAGGAAATGACAGGAGATACAGATCTGGTTTCAGATATTCTTTTATGTATGACATCTAAACAGAGAGCAGCTATTCTTGCAGAGATGGATCCTGTATATGCAGCAAAGCTTACTGTAATTATGTATCCTAGAAAGGGTTAAGTTTTTGAAGAGAGACTCCGATATACATAGAGGATTAGGAGTATTCTGATCTAATATGCAGGAAAGGAGGAAGAATAATGGTAAGTTCGGCTATTTCGGGAATATCACAGAAGGGTGTGAGTGCAGTCAGTTCTATATCGGGCAGACAGAATTCACAGGATTCTTTTGGAACAGACTTTTCTAAGGTTATGAATGCATCATTGCAGAACAGAAATTCAGGAAAAACAGATTCTTTTGGAGTATCAGGTAATACTGCAAAAGGAACTGCGGTTGTTAAGCAGGATAATAATGTTGCAAAACAGAATAAAACAACTGTTGTGAATAATTCTGCTACTACTACTGTTAATGATGATAATCTTAAAGAAGATGTAGCGCAGGCAGTTTCAGATATTAAGGATAAGATTAAAGAAACTATGGATGTTTCTGATGAGGATATCGAGAATGCAATGGAACAGTTAGGCATTGGCATTGTTGATCTGCTTGATCCACAGAGTGTTACTGATCTTGTTATTGCATTAAGCGGTAACAGCGATTCACTGGAATTCCTTACTGATGCTTCTGCAGTTGCTAATCTTGAAGACATTATTAATACTGTTGATGAGGTTACACAGAATCTTACAGAAACTTATAACATTGATATAACATCTGTTAAAGATATTGTTAAAGATTTTGAAAATGATTCTGATGAAGCTGTTGCAAGTGAACAGCCTGTAAATAAGCAAATTACTGATTATCAGGATGATAAGCAGAATGAGAAAGCTGTTACAGAGGATACCAAAGAAAGTATTACTGATGTAATTGCAGAAAAGACAGAAGTTAAAAGCGAAGCTGCATTCACAGATGAAAAGAAGAATGATTCTGATACACATTTGCAGGACAAGAATAATGATGGTATTGAAAAGATAACATCGGATATGACACAAAGTATTCAGAAGGCTTTCAGCGAAGTTGTGGATGAGACATCCGCAGTTAATGAAGTTGATATTGTAAGACAGGTTGTTGAACAGATTAAAGTCACGACAACACAGCAGCTTTCAAGCATTGAAGTTATGCTTAATCCTGAGAATCTTGGTAAAGTGCATGTCGCAGTTACTGCCAAGCAGGGAATTGTTACAGCACAGCTTACAGCACAGAATGAACAGGTTAAGGCTGCACTTGAGAATCAGATGACAGCGCTTAAGGAACAGTTCAATAATCAGGGTGTTAAGGTAGAAGCAGTTGAGATTACAGTACAGAGTCATGGATTTGAATCTGAACAGAATCTTGAAGGCAATAATTCCAATCAGGCGCAGCAGGAAAAGAAATCTCATAGAAAGCTTGATTTAAGCAGTCTTGAGGGACTTGATGAATCTGATATGACATCAGAGGAAATAAGAGCTAAGGACGCTATTGTTAATGGTAACAGCAGCGTGGAATATTCAGCATAATAAGAAAGGAGAAAAAGATGGCTAGTACAATAGGAGCCTGGTCTTATGTTAAGAATGATGGGTCATTATCTACTAAAGATGATGTTAATACTAATATAAGTTCGACAGGTAAGAATAACAGTTCAGCTAATAAAACAACTCTTGATGTTAATGAGTTTTTGAAACTTATGGTAGCTGAAATGCAGAATCAGGATCCACTTGAACCAACAGATAATTCTGATTATATGGCTCAGCTTGCTACATTTACGCAGGTAGAAGCAACTAAAGAGATGAATACCAATACTTTGCAGGGCATGGCGTCTGATCTTGTAGGTAAACAGGTTATTATGACAACGAATCAGAATAGTGATGGTTTCATTGGTGGAACAGTGGATTACTGGGAGACAATTAATGGAACTGTATATCTTGGAATCGGTGGAAAGCTTTATGATATAGCAGATCTTGATACTGTTATGGATAAGTCATACTACGATAAGTGGAGTGGAAAAACAGATACTGATACCAAGACTGACACAGACAACAAGACTGATTCAGGCACTAAGACAGAGGAGTAACCGTTATGATGAATAATATGATTAATGGAAACATTACTTCTATTGAACAGATGACAGATTATATTGGCAAGGATAATTCCAAGAATAATGTCAGCAAGACTTATGATGGAAAAACATTTGCTGATATATATAATCAGAAACGTTCAATTGAAGAGGTTATTTCTGATAGTGATATTGATGCATCAAAGAAATTGAAATTCTCAAAGCATGCAGGCGCAAGACTGGATGAAAGAGATATTCAGTTATCAGATGAACAGATGACAAGGCTTGAGGAAGGAACCGAAAAAGCAATATCGAAAGGAATCAAAGAATCCCTCGTTATAGTTGATGATCTTTCATTTATAGTTAATACAAAGAACAGAACGGTTATCACAGCGATGGATCAGAATAACAATGATGATAATATCTACACTAATATTGATGGAGCGGTTATTATTTAGCTGGACCGAAAGGAAGCTGATGTTCCTGACTGCTTGATGGAACAAAACTCTACAATATGGTGTCATCAGGATATTAATGAGCGTTAGCGAGGGGGAGCATGCATGTTCATCCCGAGCGGCGAATGGCGATCATGAACGAAGTTCATGATATTACATATGTACTAATATGGAGGAACAATATTATGATGAGATCAATGTACTCTGCTGTGTCAGGTCTTAAGGCACATCAGACGAGAATGGATGTTATTGGTAACAATATCGCCAATGTTAATACTGTGGCTTTCAAGTCGCAGTCTATGACTTTTTCAGAAGTTTTTTATCAGACAACACAGACAGCATCTGGACCTAATGCTGAATCAGGTAAGGGTGGTACTAATGCAAAACAGATCGGACTTGGTTCATCTGTTGGTTCTATCTCTACTGCAATTTCAACAGAGGGTGCATCTGAAAGAACAGATAATGCATTTGATTTAAAGATAGGCGGAAGCGCTTTCTTTATTGTAAATAGTGCAGGAAATACTTTTTTTACAAGAGCAGGTAACTTTAAGGTTGATGAATCAGGTGCTCTTGTTACATCAGCAGGTGCTAATGTTATGGGATGGCAGGTAGATGAGACTGGTAAGGCAGTTAAGGATGTTGTTTCAAAGCTTTATGTAAACAGCCCTGAATTTGCTTATACATCTCCACAGAGAACATCTGCTGTTAATTTTACAGGAAATATTAATGCAAGTTCTAAGGATACAATTACAACAACACTTAATTTCTATGACAGCGTTGGTAACTCATATCAGGCTACTGTTAATCTGAGTTATGCGGGCGTTCAGGGTGATAACACACAGTATACAATGTCATGCGTAGGTGTTTCTAAGAATGGTAATCCTACAGACCTTACATTTACAGCATCAGGACCGTTATCATTTAATACACTTACAGGTCTTGCTGATCAGTCAAATGCTAATATACAGCTTACATTTTCTAACGATGCAACTTTATCGCAGACTAATGAAAACATTGATATTAGAACTATTGGTGAGAGCGAGACAAGTCCTGTGCTTACTCTTAGTGCATCAGGTGTTACAATGTATGCAGATAAGACATCTATAAAGGGTGATCTTGGAATTGATGGAGTTGGCAAAGGTAAGGCTGTTGGTAAGATGACATCAGTTGGTATTGATAATTCAGGATATATTGTTGCCAGCTACAGCAATGGTGATACTAAGAATATAGGACAGATAGCAGTTGCTACTTTCTCTAACCCTGAAGGTTTACAGAAAGAAGGAGAGAACCTTTACTCTGCAACACTTAACTCAGGCACATTTGATGGTATCGGTGAAGATGTTACAACATCAGATGGAAGTATTTCATCAGGTGTACTCGAAATGTCAAATGTTGACCTTTCATCAGAGTTTACTAACATGATCACAACCCAGAGAGGATATCAGGCTAATTCAAGAATCATTACTGTTTCAGATACATTGCTTGAGGAACTTATTAATCTTAAGAGATAATTATTAGGTGTTAATGCCCCGGAATCAGAAGATTTCGGGGCGTTTTTGTCTGTTTTTTGAAAGTATTTCTTGCAATAATTGACATGAAGTGCTTTAATATATGTAGTTGATTTTAATGGGGGTATTATGCAATATATGGTGTCGGAGGTATTATGATTGATGTAACGAGACTTAATGGGAAGAACTTTGTCCTGAATACAGAACTTATTGAAGTTATGGAAGAGACTCCTGATACTGTTATTACGCTTACAACAGGACATAAGTATGTTGTTAAAGAGAGTCTTGATGAAGTGCTTGACAGAATAATGACTTATAAAAGGAATATAATCGGCAATATACATGTCGTTAAGACAGAAGCTGAATGATAATATATAGAACATAAGAATTTTGGAAGGGGCAATTATGGATTTAGCTACACTATTGGGAATTATTATTGGTTTTGTCATGGTTGTTATCGGTATTATAACAAGTACAACCAATCCTACACTGAAAGGAATTATGGATACTTTCGTTGATATTCCATCAATAGCGGTTACTATTGGTGGTTCTTTGGCGGGTATGCTGACATCGTATACATTTAAGACATTTATCGGACATCTTAAGGGATTCAGCATTGCAATGAAAGATCCTAAGCTTGATAACGGACAGGTAATATCTAAGATTATTGAGCTTTCTAATACAGCCAGAAAGGAAGGTCTTCTGGCACTTGAAGAGGTTGCACAGGGACTTGATGATGAGTTTATGAAGAAGGGAATTCTTCTTATCGTTGATGGTACTGAACCTGAACTTGTAAGAGGTATTCTTGAGACAGAACTGGTTAATCTGGACACAAGACATAAGAGTACAATCGGTTTCTTTGATAACTGGGCAGCTCTTGCTCCTGCATGGGGAATGATTGGTACACTTCTTGGACTTGTTAATATGTTAAAGAACTTATCTGATTCAGCAGCCATTGGACCTAATATGGCGGTAGCGCTTCTTACTACTCTTTATGGTTCATTGATTGCTAACTGGATTTGTGTTCCTATATCTAATAAGCTTAAGTTACAGAATAATGATGAGTATCAGCTTAGAGAGATTATTATTGAGGGACTTCTTTCTATTCAGGCAGGGGAGAACCCTAGAGTTATTGAGGAAAAGCTTAAGTCATTCCTTTCACCATCTGCCAGAACAGCATTATCTGAGCAAGGAGGAGGTGAAGGCTGATGGCAAAACAGCGAACAGAGGATGCACCACCAGCGGCCCTCTGGAAAGATACATTTTCAGATCTTATGAACCTGCTTCTGTGTTTCTTCGTTTTGATGTTTGCGATGTCTACAGTTGATTCACAGAAGTTTGAAGAAATTGCTGCTTCACTTTCATCAAGTTTCAGTGTTCTTCCGCAGGGAGGATCAGCCTTATCTAAGGAAGGCATTCTTGTAAGCAGTGGTGCGAGCCAGCTTAACGATTTAAGTAATTATTATAATAATATGGGACTGAATACTGATGGCGAGATGTCACAGAATATTCAGGATGCATATGATGAAATTGAGAAAGAAGGTCTTGAACAGTCAGAAAGTATGGCTGAAGAGATTAAAGATAAGCTTACTGCAAGCGGAGTGGCAGACCAGATAGAGGTTACAGCATACAGCAAGTATGTTATGCTTAATGTAAATGGCGGTGTGTTATTTGATTCAGGTAAGGCTGAATTAACACCACAGGCACTTACATTGCTTGACAAGGTGGCGGATGCTCTTATAGAGTATGATGGAAACATAATTACTGTAGAAGGTCATACGGATAATGTGCCGATTAATACATCACTTTATCCTAACAATATGATGCTTTCTTTATACAGGGCATATAGCGTTTTTGATTTCTTTGTTTCTAACAAAGGCTTTTCAGACCAGACCATGACATCTTCAGGAAGAGGAGATGCAGTTCCTATAGCAGATAATGGAACTCCGGAAGGAAGAGCACAGAACAGAAGAGTTGAAATAAAAGTGTATAATGCAATTAACAGTTAACAGGAGGATAACTCATGAAAAAGAGTATGCTTAATGTGATAACACTCGCACTTGTATTGGTTAATCTTATACTTACTGTGTTACTCACATTTTCACTTGTATCTACTAATAAAAAGACGAATTCTTTAATTACCAAGGTTGCTGAAATTATTGATTTAGATGCCGGTGGTGGGCTTACTAACAGCACATCAGGAACTGGAAGCGTGGGCATAGAAGATATCAAATATGTTGATGTAAAGAATAATGACAGCACGGATATTATTGTTTCGTTTGTAGATAATGGAAAGACAAGATATGCTGTACTTACAGTATCTATAGGTCTTAATTCTAAGGCGAAGGATTACAGTACAGTATCAACTTCAATAGATAATGGAATGAAGGTAATTGTTAACAAGGTTACTAATGAGGCTAACAAGTATACATACAGTACAATCAGTGCCAGTAAGGCTACTATAGAGGCTGACCTTCTCAAAGAGTTACAGGAATTATTTAAGACAGAAACTATTGAATCTGTTCTTGTTAATATGGTTATTCAGTAATGATGATATATATAATGAATACTAAAGGAGGTGAGGAAGATGGGAGAGGTTCTTTCACAGAGTGAAATTGATAACCTCTTGAAAGCTCTCAGCAGCGGAGAATTAGATGTTGATGAAATGAAGAATACGGAGGAAAAGCAGGTTAAGAATTATGACTTTGCAAGACCTTCCAAGTTTTCTAAAGAACATTTAAGAACTCTTGAGATTATATTTGAACATTTTGGAAGACTTCTGGCAACTAATCTTCCTGCTTACCTTAGAAAATCGGTGAGTGTTGATGTTGTCAACTCAGAAGTTGTTATATATTCAGAATTTTCTAATGCACTTTCCAATCCTGTATTGCTTGGAGTTGTAGGAATGCAGCCACTGTCAGGCAATATAATTATGGAAATGGCTTCAAATCTTGGATTTGCCATTGTTGACAGACTGCTTGGTGGTGCAGGTAATTCACTTGATAAAGAAAGAGATTTTTCAGAAATAGAGCTTTCTATATTGGAAAGAATATTTACGGTCTGTGTTAATCTTATGCAGGAACCGTGGGAGAATGTTGTTAAGGTTAATCCGAGACTGGAAAGAATTGAAACTAATTCACAATTTGCCCAGATTATCTCACCGAGTGAGACAATTGCTATAGTGACGATTAATTTAAAGATTGGTGAAGTTGAGGGCCTTGTGAATATATGTCTTCCATTTGCTACATTGGAACCTGTAATGGACAAGCTGAACACTAAATACTGGTTTTCTAATATGCAGGAGAAAGATACTAATACATATGAAGATGCAATTGAGACTGTTATTGATAAGGCAATGATTCCGGTAAAGGCAGTGCTGGGAACATCTAAAATCAGTGTTTCAGACTTTGTGAATCTTCAGATTGGCGATATAATAAGGATTGATAAAAAAGTCGATCAGGAACTGGAAGTGTTTGTTGGAAATATTAAAAAGTTTAAGGCTCTTCCGGGATATTACGAAGATAAATATGCAGTAAGAGTTACAGAAGTAATTAGAGAGGAGAGTGAATAAGAATGGATGGAATGTTATCCCAGGACGAGATAAATGCACTTCTTAGTGGAATGGGGTCAGGAGGAGATGATGCTGAATCAACAGGTACAGCTACTGTGACTGACACACCGGATAACAACTCAGCAGAAGACAGCTTTACTCTTACAGAATCAGAAAAAGATGCTGTTGGAGAAATATCTAATATAAGCATGGGAACAGCAGCTACAACACTTAGTTCGCTTCTTTCTCAGAAAGTTAATATTACAACTCCAAAGGTTGAGGTTGCAACATGGGATGATTTATCAAGGGAATATGACAGACCATGTGTTATGATGCAGATTTCATATAAAGAAGGTCTTGCTGGAAATAATGTACTTATTCTTAAGGAAAATGATGTTAAGATTATTACAGATCTTATGATGGGAGGCACAGGAACTGCTAATCCGGATGAACCGCTTTCAGAGTTACATCTGAGTGCAATAGGTGAAGCTATGAATCAGATGATGGGTTCTGCAGCAACATCTATGTCGTCAATGTTTAACAGAAAGATAGACATAAGTCCTCCGGTTGCAAATCTTGTAGAAACTTATAATGAGTTAGATGAGGGAATGCCTGCATTTCTTAATAAACCTTTCGTTAAGGTAGCATTTAAAATGCAGATTGGTGACCTTATTGATAGTGAGATTATGCAGTTATATCCTAAAGAGTTTGCACAGGAATTATTGAATATGTTTATGCCATCATCTGATGACAGCGCTAATTCCCAGCCAGCATCGCAGCCACAGGCTCAGCCAGCGGCGTCGCAGGCACCTGTACAACAACCGGCACCACAACCACAGACCCAGCCGGTACAGCAGCCTGATATGGGCATGCAACAGCCCGATATGATGGGACAGGGAATGCCACAACAGGGAATGCCACAACAGGGAATGCCAATGCAGGGCATGCCATATGGATACGGAATGCCAATGCAGGGCATGATGGGACAGGCAATGCCGATGCAGGGAATGTCAATGCAAGGTTATGCACAGCCACAGGATGTTAATGTTGCGCCAGCAGCATTCCAGCCTTTTGCTACAGATGTTAATCCTCTTTCACAGAAGGAAAACATTGAACTGATTAAGGATGTACCTCTTGAGGTAACTGTAGAACTTGGAAGAACTACCAAATCAATCAAGGATATCCTTGAATTTGCACCAGGAACAATCGTTGAACTTAATAAGATTGCAGGAGAATCTGTGGATGTTCTTGTTAATGGAAAGTATGTTGCCAAGGGCGAAGTAGTTGTTATTGAGGAGAGTTTTGGTGTTCGTATAACAGAGATTATCAAATAAATTATTACAACTTTCTAAAAATTGTAAAAAGCAGTAGGAAAATTGTAATATTTGTTGTATAATACACTAGAATGATTTTTGTGAAAAATTTGTTTTTTCGGATAGGAGAAATTTATGGCAAAGAATATTTTGATTTGTGATGATGCTGCATTCATGAGAATGATGATTAAGGATATTCTCACAAAGAATGGATACAATGTTGCAGGTGAAGCAGAGAATGGCGCAAAGGCAGTAGAAAAGTATGCTGAATTAAAGCCAGATCTTGTACTTATGGATATAACAATGCCAGAGATGGATGGTATTGAGGCTCTTAAGAAGATTAAGGCATCAGATCCTTCAGCATCAGTTATTATGTGTTCTGCAATGGGACAGCAGGCAATGGTTATTGAATCTATACAGTCTGGTGCTAAGGACTTTATCGTTAAGCCATTTCAGGCTGACCGTGTTATTGAGGCTGTTCAGAAGGTTGTTGGATAATAATGTTTGTTTTAGCAGGATTGAATAGTAGATGGGAAGCGTTTGCTCAGTTGCTTACGCTTCTCGTTATTTTTATATTTGTATTAGCACTTACATATTTTGCTACAAGATGGGCTGGCAGCATGCAGAAGAATAAAATGGCAGGCAGTAACATCCAGATACTTGAGACTATGAGGGTGACTAATTCAAAGTATATTCAGATTGTTAAGATTGGCAGCAAGTGTTTTGCTGTTGCAGTCTGCAAAGATACTATGACCTTCTTATGCGAGGTTAATGAAGATGAACTGACATATTCGTCAGAATCAAGAATGATTAATACCGAAGGTTTTAAGACAATACTTGAGAAGTTTAAGAAAGACAAACCGGATAATTAGTTAGGTAGGGACAGAAAGTTTATGTTACGGTGGATTGGAAAGCACAGAAAGGCATTAGCGGTAATATCATTAGGTGTAGGAGTATTTTTTGCAGTTATTACAATGCTTACATACAGGGTAATGGCGGCAGATACAGACAGTACTTCAGGAAACAGCCTGATTAATATTGGTATATCTACAGGTGATGGCAATGATATGGCCAGTGTTTTGCAGATGTTGCTGGTGCTTACTGTTATATCATTAGCACCGTCGATTCTTATTATGCTTACATCGTTTACGCGAATTGTTATAGTTCTGCACTTTACAAGGGCAGCTATAGGAACGCAGACGGTGCCGCCTAATCAGGTTATCATAGGTCTGTCTTTATTTTTGACCTTTTTTGTAATGTCACCTACATTTACAGAGATTTATAACAGTGCTTTAAAACCGTTGTCCAATAATGAGATATCGGTAGAAGAGGCATATGAAACAGGCGTTAAGCCTTTAAAAACATTTATGTTAAAGCAGACATCTACCAAGGATCTTGATACTTTTTTTAAGATAGCAGGATATGAGGAAGGTTCTGTTACATCTGAAGACGATATTTCTATGACAGTACTTGTACCGTCGTTTATTATAAGTGAATTAAGAATTGCATTTATTATAGGATTTCTTATTTATATACCGTTTATTATCATTGATATGGTCGTATCTTCAACACTTATGTCAATGGGTATGATGATGCTGCCGCCGACTACGATTTCGGCGCCGTTTAAGATTCTGCTTTTTGTTATGGCAGACGGATGGAATCTTATAATTGGTAATCTTATAACGACATTTAAGTAAGATAGGAGGAGAATGACATGGATGCTGGACAGGTTGTGACAATTGCACGACAGACAATATGGGTTATAGTCAAGACATCTGTACCTCTTTTGCTTGTTTCTATGATAGTGGGACTTATAATCAGTTTGTTTCAGACTCTCACTTCAATTCAGGAACAGACACTTACTTTCGTTCCCAAGCTTATTGCTATTATGATTGCGCTTATGATTATGGGAAACTGGCTGCTTAATGAGATAGTTTCATTTATGCAGATGCTTTGGAGTAGCTTTAGTCAGTATGTTTGATGGCAGGTATTGTGTGTTATGAATTTTACTTTTGCTTTAGCACAATTTGAACTATTTGTTTTGATATTAATAAGGCTGGCATCTTTTGTATTTGCTGCGCCTTTTTTTAATATGGCAAATGTACCTAACAGGGTAAAGATTGGATTCTCATTCTGTCTTGCGATTATGGTATATTCATTATTCCCTGATATGTCAGTAGAGTATAACGGAATGATAGAATATGCTATTATTGTTGTCCAGGAGGTTATAGTTGGAATCCTTCTTGGCATAGTATCATCTTTCTGCGTCCAGATTATTATGTTTTCTGGAAAAATAATAGATATGGATATTGGTATTTCAATGGCACAGCTTTATGATCCGACAACCAGAATACAGGTCGGAATTATGGGCAATTTCTATTATTATATGATGATGCTGCTGCTTATTATATCGGGAATGCACCAGTATCTTGTTTCAGCGATTATAGAGACTTACAGGGTTATTCCTATTGGTGGTGTAAAATTCGGTGCTGGTATTTATAACGGGATAATCGGATTTATGTCTGATTTTTTTGTTATTGGATTCAGAATAGCACTGCCCGTATTTGCAACTATACTTATGCTTAACTGTGTACTGGCTATTCTTGCAAAGGTATCACCGCAGATGAATATGTTTGTTGTTGGTATGCAGCTAAAGATTTTTGTTGGTATATTTGTTATACTATTTACGATTTCAATGCTTCCTTCAGTGTCTAATTTTATTCTGGATGAGATTGAAAGAATGTTTGCGATGTTAGTAAGGGGTATGAGCTAGTGCAGGATACATTACTTTATATGAATCTCCAGTTGTTCGCTAAAGACGGGCCTGGAGGTGAAAAAACTGAGCCGGCAACCAGTAAAAAGCTGGATGATGTAAGAAAAGAAGGTCAGGTTGCCAAAAGTAAAGAAATTATAACTGCTGTATCACTTATGGCGTTATTTATAATTCTTAAAGTTTATGTAGGCAGTCTTGGAACCAAACTTATAGATTCATTTAAGACTATATATGGGCTTATGGGAAAGGTTGTCAGTGACAGTTCCAGAGGACTGACTATTAATATGGCTGCAAGTATTGTGAGACAGTCATTTACTATTATTTTAAATGTAGTTGTGCCAATTCTTATTGTAGCAGTAATTATTGCTATACTTGGAAATGCATTACAGCAGAGGTGGATGGTCACTGCCAAACCGCTTGCTCCTAAAGCAAGCAAGATTAATCCACTGAATGGATTTAAAAGAATTTTTTCTGTCAGACAGCTTTTTGAGCTGCTGAAGGCCATAGCAATGATGTCAATTATTATTGTTATGGTGTATAACTGTGTAAAGAAGAACATGAATATTCTTCTTACCTTTTATGATGTTACACTTTATACAGCACTGTCTACAGTTGGTAATATAATTATTAATCTGGGAATCCAGATAAGCGCGGTGTTTCTTGTGGTCGGATTTGTTGACCTTTTGTATCAGAGACATAAGTTTAAAAATGATAACATGATGACTAAGCAGGAAGTAAAGGATGAATTCAAGAATGCAGAAGGAGATCCTCAGGTTAAAGGTCAGATAAGACGTAAAATGCAGGAAATTTCAAGAAGGAGAATGATGCAGCAGCTTCCGGAAGCAGATGTTGTTATTACCAACCCGACACATTTTGCGGTTGCGTTAAAGTATGAACCTGATGAGGGAAGAGCACCTGTAGTTATTGCAAAGGGTGCGGATTATCTGGCTTTCCAGATAAAAGATAAAGCTAAAGAGTATAATATCGCAATTGTTGAAAATAAGCCGTTAGCGAGAATTTTATATCATAATGTTGATATAGGTACAGAGATACCTCCGGAACTGTATTATGCAGTCGCAGAAATTCTTGCATCTGTTTTACGCGCAAATAATAGATAATAGTCGAAATATGTGATATGATATAGAATAATGACTAAATTGAAAGGAGAGAAATAATGAAGATCAAGAAAAATGACCTGTTTATCGGAATATACCTTCTAGCAGCGGTTTTATTCTTCATTATTTCAATTCCGTCATGGCTACTTGATATTTTACTTGCGATTAACATGATGGTCGCTCTTGTCGTACTTTTTAATTCATTATTTGCCAAGGAAGTTTTGGATATGGCATCTTTCCCTACTATGCTGTTGTTTACAACTATCTTCAGAATTTCTCTTAATGTATCTTCAACCAAGCTTATATTAAAGAATGGTAATGCAGGTAAGGTTGTTGATACATTTGGTAAATTCGTAGGTGGCGGTAATCTTGTAATTGGTATTATCATATTCATAATTCTTATTATTATCCAGTTTGTTGTTATTAATAAGGGTTCTGAGCGAGTTGCTGAGGTAACAGCAAGATTTACACTTGATGCCATGGCTGGTAAACAGATGGCTATTGATTCAGACCTTAATACAGGTGCTATTACTGATAAGGAAGCTGCAGAGAGAAGAAAGAAGCTGCAGCAGGAAAACAGTTTCTTCGGTTCTATGGATGGTGCTACCAAGTATGTTAAGGGAGATGCTACAGCCGGTCTTATAATTACTGGTATCAACCTTGTTGGCGGTATCGTTATGGGTATGGTGTACGGCGGATTGTCAATTAATGATGCTTTATCTAAGTATACTATCCTTACAATTGGTGATGGTTTGTGTTCACAGATGCCTTCGCTTCTTATTTCTTTAGCAACAGGTATTCTTGTTACTAAGGCTTCAAGTGATGGTGAGCTTGGAGATGAGATTGTCGGACAGCTTTTCTCAATGGACAGGGTACTTCTTATGGTTGGTGCTGCACTTATACTTTTGGGAGTAGCAACACCTCTTCCATGGTATATTTTTATTCCATTGGGTGCAGCACTTATAATTTGCAGCAGAAGACTCAGCACTAAGGCTGGAGAAACTGCGATAGAAGAGAGTGCTGAACAGGAAGAAACAGAAGCTTCTGAGATAAGAAAACCGGAAAATGTTGTTTCTTTACTTAATGTTGATCCGATTGAACTGGAATTCGGATATGGAATTATTCCATTGGCAGATGTTAATCAGGGTGGTGATCTGTTAGACAGAGTTGTTATGATAAGAAGACAGATTGCTCTGGAACTTGGCGCAGTTGTGCCTATTATAAGACTTAGAGATAACATCCAGCTTAATCCTAACCAGTATGTAATTAAAATCAAAGGTATCCAGGTCAGTGAAGGTGAGATACTTTTCGACCATTATATGGCTATGAATCCTGGATATGTTGAAGAAGAGATAACGGGTATACCTACATTTGAACCATCTTTTCATCTTCTGGCTATATGGATAACAGAGAGCCAGAGAGAAAGGGCGGAATCGCTTGGATATACGGTTGTTGATCCACCATCAATTATAGCAACACATCTTACAGAAGTTATAAGACAGCATATAGCAGAACTTCTTACAAGACAGGATGTGCAGAATCTTATTAATAATATTAAAGATAACAATACAACTCTTATTGATGAGCTTGTTCCTAAGCTTATGGGAGTTGGTGAGATACAGAAGGTGCTTCAGAATCTCTTAGAGGAAGGAATATCTATAAGGGATCTTGTTACAATATTTGAAACACTGGCAGACCATGCAGCTGTTACAAGAGATCCTGACATACTGACTGAATATGTAAGACAGGCATTGAAGAGAGCTATTTCAAGCAAGTATTTCCCAGTCGGTGAAGTGACAAATGTTGTTACTGTTGATCCATCGATTGAACAGGAAATTATGAATTCGGTCAAGAATACAGAGCAGGGTTCGTATTTATCACTTGATCCGGAGAGAAGCAAGAAGATAATTGAATCTCTTGGAAACGAACTTAAGAAATTAGAAGATATGGGAAAGAATCCTATAGTTATTACATCGCCTATTGTAAGAATGTATTTCAGAAATCTTGCAAAGGACTATTATAAAGACATTATTGTGATTTCATATAATGAAGTTGAATCAAATGTTGAATTACAATCAGTTGGGATGGTGACAGCGTAAATGATAGTTAAGAAATTTCAGGCAGATACAGAGACAGAAGCTATATTAAAGGCAAAGGAAGAGTTAGGAAGCGGGGCAGTTGTACTTAATGTCAAGACATTAAAACAGAGAGGAATATTCCGTTTATTTAAGAAGGATGTTGTTGAAGTTACAGCAGCATTGGAAGAAAAAGAATTTATTAATGGTATTAACAACAAGAAGCCTACTTTTAATAATAAAAATGCAGCTGATAATGCTTCTGGTAATATGAAGAATATTACAGATTCCAAGTCGGTTATTAATCTTGTTGCAGATGAAAAGATAGATGTTAATGGCAATGCTGCCAATATTGAAAAGAAGCTTGATTCATTACATTCTCTGCTGGAAAACCAGATAACATCTGCTACGGCTAATAAAAAGAATGAGGTACATCATCAGGATACGAAAGGCAGCGATACGGCAGCAGATTCCGGCAAGCAGATAGTAAAAGAGCGCGAGAATGCTAACTATAAGTTTTTGCAGCTCATATGTAAGAAAATGGTTGATAATGAAGTGGATTCAAAATATGCTGATGAAATAATAGCAGATATTGAGTCCTCTCTGAAGAAGGAGTCGAACATTGACAGTATACTTGCGGCTGTATACCAGAAGATTATACTTAAGCTTGGAGAACCTAAAACTATTTCGCTGGGAGAAAAGCCAAAGGTTATTTTTTTTATAGGCCCTACAGGTGTTGGAAAGACTACAACTATAGCCAAGATAGCATCACATTTTAAGCTTGAAAAGGAAACAAAGGTTGCATTTATTACATCTGATACTTACAGAATTGCGGCAGTAGAACAGCTTAATACATATGCATCAATTATAGACTGCCCGGTAAATGTGGCATATTCCCCAGATGAGATGGATGAATGTCTTAATGAATTTAATAATTATGAACTTATACTTGTTGATACAGCAGGAAGATCCCATAAGTCTGAAGAACAGATGGAGGAATTGGAAAAACTTATATCTAAGGTTGAGGCGAGAGCAGATGAGTTTGATTTTGAAATATATCTTACACTCAGTGTTACTACTAAATATAAAGACCTTAAGAATATTGCAGACAAGTATAAGCATATTGATAACTGGTCACTGATATTTACCAAGCTTGATGAAACATGCTGTCTTGGAAATATGCTTAACATGAAACTATATACAGATGCTCCTCTTTCATACACTACATCGGGACAGAATGTTCCTAATGATATTGAGGTTATTAATGAACAGGGGCTTGCTAAATTATTATTGGGAGGTAACTCGTGATGGATCAGGCAGAAAATCTCCGCAATATAATTAAAAAACAGAACCAGAAGGACCTGAGCAATGCCAGAGTTATCGCAGTTACAAGTGGAAAAGGCGGTGTCGGTAAATCGAGCGTTTCAATTAATCTTGCGGTGCAGTTTACCAAAATGGGCAAGAAGGTTATAATTCTTGATGCTGATTTCGGACTGGCTAACATAGAGGTTATGTTTGGCGTTATTCCGAAATATAACCTCAGTGATCTGATGGCTTCCGGAAGAGAAATAAGCGAGATTATAACGGAAGGACCAGAAGGGATTAAGTTTATTTCAGGTGGTTCCGGAATAGCTAAACTTGTTAATCCTGATAAGGAGCAGGTAAAAAGACTGGTTAATAAGATGTCAGAGTTAGAAAACATGGCGGATGTGATAATAATTGATACTGGAGCTGGAATTTCGTCTACGGTTATGGAATTTCTTGTTGCAAGCCCTGAGACAATCATAGTCACAACACCAGAGCCTACATCTATTACGGATTCGTATGCGCTGCTCAAGGCGTTAAGCATGAATGATAATTTCAGAAGAGAAGATGTTTCTATCAAAATGATAGCAAACAGGGTGTCAACGGAAAGCGAAGGACGTAATCTCTATGAGAAGCTTAATATGGTTGTATCGAAATTCCTTGATATTGATATGACATATTTAGGCATAATCCCAATGGATAATAATATTGTCAAGGCTGTTATGAAGCAGAAGCCTGTATCAATAATTTATCCAGCTTCGGCTTCTTCAAAACATTTTGAAGAAATTGCTGAGAAAATTATGAACGAAGGAACTGATATTCCACCTCAGAAAAGAGGAATTCGAGGATATCTTAAATCTGTTTTTGCTAAAAACTTATGATAAATGAGGTGGATGCATGTTTGAACCGCTTGTTGTCGGAGGAAAAGTTGAAGCGTATAAAAAGAATACGCGGTTAAAAGAAGAAAGCAGTCCAAGAAAACAATTCTTAAGCCAGATAATGGATATTAAGGAAGACTGTATTGTGTGTACAATGCCTGTTAATAAAGGAAAACTGATTGTCCTTGAAGTAGGCATGGAGATAGAGGCATATTTTTATTCAGGTAAAAATGTGTATAAGGCCGACTGCGTAATATCTTCCAGAGGAAAAGAAGGCAATATTTTCACCATGGAATTAAAACTGGAAACTCCTCTTAAGAAATTCCAGAGAAGAGAATATTACAGACTGGAATGCGCCATAGAAGCTGGCGTTACCATGATTAATGAAGATGAACTGGAACATTTGAACAAGACAGGAAAACTGCCAGAAGAACTTGAAATGCCAGAAGAAAAAGGTGTAATAATTGATATAAGCGGAGGCGGAACAAGACTTTTTATGAACAAGCAGTATGAAAAGGACACCGTTGTAGGCGTGAAATTTTCAATTACTACAGGAGGCAGAAAAAAAGATATGAATCTGCCTGCCAAGATTGTGCTTTCTTTCAGAAAAAGTAATGATGAGAATATATTTGATAACAGACTCCAGTTTATTAATATCAAACGGGAGGATACAGAAGATATTGTCAAATATGTCTTTGAACAACAAAGGCTGATGAGGCAGAAAGAGAGGGGAATGTAGAATGGCAAAAAAAATTCTTGTAATAGATGACTCTGCACTCATGAGAAGGGTTATATCTGATATAATAAATGAAGGTAATGAGTATGAGGTTGCTGCGATTGCAAAAGACGGACTTGAAGGCTTTGATATGATTGTATCTAATCCTAATCTGTATAGTGCGATTATTCTTGACATTAATATGCCTAAGATGAACGGACTTGAATTGTTGCAGAAGCTGCAGAAGAATCATATTGAACAGACTGTTATAGTTGTCAGCACAGTTGCAAAGCAGGGTGCTAAAGAGACTATTCAAGCTTTGGAATATGGAGCTTTTGATTTTGTTACCAAGCCGGAGAATTATTTTGAAACCAAGGGCGATGATTTTAAAAAGCGTATCCATGATATGCTTAATGTTGCCACAAGTTCAAGGGCTTCAGTTGAAAGAACAAAATCAACAACTGGCAGGACAATACCGTCAGGCAGCAGGACTGCTTCAGGTATCAAGACTACATCATCATTAACAAGCAGACTTTCATCAGATAAAAAGGCATCTAATGATGCAATATCTGCCTTAAGAAGAAGGAATGAGATTAATGATACACTTCCACCGAAGGTAAACCCTGCAAAGTTTACTAATATTAAAAGTGGAACTAAGAAGGTTGTAGCACTTGCATGCTCAACCGGAGGACCTAAATCATTACAACAGGTAATACCAATGCTTCCTAAGAATCTGGATGCTGGTGTGGTATTAGTACAGCATATGCCGGCTGGATTTACAGCGTCACTTGCAGCACGTCTTAATGAAATAAGTGATATTAAGGTTAAAGAAGGTGCAGAAGGAGATGTTATCCAGAAGGGTTGTGTATATATAGCACCGGGTGGAAAGCATATAAGGGTTGTAAGAAAAGGCACAGATTATGTGCTGAAACTTAGTGAAGAACCACCTATTGACGGATTAAGACCATGCGCGAATGTGATGTATAAGTCATTAGTAGAAAGCAATTATGATGAAATCACATGCGTAGTGCTTACCGGAATGGGAGCTGATGGTACAGAAGGAATTAAAGCTCTTTCAGCAGGTAAAAAGAAAATCCATGTTATTGCACAGGATGAAGAAAGCTGTGTTGTGTATGGCATGCCTAAGGCTATTGCACAGACAGGACTTGTTGATGAGGTTGTTCCTCTTAATAAAATTGCAGAAACTATAACGAAGAATGTGGGGGTATCTTAAAATGGATGTAAGCCAGTATTTAGAGATATTTATTGATGAATCTAACGAACATTTACAGAACTTAAGTGATGGCATTATGATTCTTGAAAAAGAACCAGATAACAGTGATACTATTAATGAAATATTCAGAGCAGCACACTCTCTTAAGGGTATGGCTGGAACTATGGGATATAAGAGAATGCAGAATCTTACACATGATATGGAAAATGTATTCTCAGAGGTCCGCAACGGAAATATTAAAGTAGATTCAAGAATGGTTGATGTGTTATTCCAGTGTCTTGATGCACTTGAACAGTATGTTAATAATATTCAGGAAACATCAGATGAGGGAACAGATGATAATGAACCTATAATTAAGGCTCTTAACTCATTTATTGTTAATAATGAGGATAAGGGTGCACTTCCAGAAGAAGCTAAGAAGGAAGACGTTCCTGCTGAGGAAAAGAAAGAAGAAAATGTTGAAGCCGGCGATGGCTCATATGCTAAATATAACAACATGGTGTTTGCTGATTTTGAAAAGAATGCTGTTAATGAAGCTCTTGAGAAGAAAATGAATGTTTTCGTTATCAAGGTGAGTGTTGATGAAAACTGTATTCTTAAGGCTGCAAGAGCTTTTCTTGTATTTAAGAATCTTGAAGGTCATTGCGATATTATTAAGTCAGAGCCGTCAGCACAGGATATTGAGGATGAGAAGTTCGAACTTGATTTCAGTATAGTTGTAGTTACTGAAGAAAGTTATGAATCTATTATTGGAATAATTAAGAATGTATCAGAGATTAAAGATGCTGCAGGTGAAGCCATAACAACTCCTTTTGCAGAAGATGATGAAAAGGAAGAAGACAAAGAAGAACCAAAGCATGAAGAAAACAAGAACAAGTCAGAGACAAAGCCGGCTGCTGCATCAGCTACAGCAAAGAAACAGACTCCGGCAGCTAATAATAACAAGTCTGGCAAGACGGTAAGTCATACGGTCCGTGTAGATATTGAAAAGCTTGATGTCCTTATGAATCTTGTGAGCGAACTTATTATTGCAAAGAACGGGCTTGTGTCTGCAAGTGTAACAGAAGATGGAACAACATCTGTTAATCAGAAATTCGGTGAGCAGATTGAGTATCTTGAGAGGGTAACGACTAATCTTCATGAGTCTGTTATGAAAGTAAGAATGATGCCTATTGAGAGTGTATTTGCAAAATATCCTAGAATGATAAGAGATCTTAATAAGAAGCTTGGCAAGAAGATGGAACTTTACATGTCTGGTGAAGAGACTGAACTTGATAGAACAGTTATTGATGAGATTGGAGATCCAATCATGCATCTGTTGAGAAATTCTGCTGATCATGGTCTTGAAAGTGCTGAAGTGAGAGCGGAGAGAGGAAAGCCAGAGGTTGGTTCTATATGGCTTGATGCTTATCAGGAAGGTAACAATGTTGTTATTGAAGTAAGAGATGATGGTAATGGTATTGATGTAGAAAAGGTTAAACAGAAAGCTGTTGAAAAGGGAAATCTTACTCAGGAGCAGGCAGATGCACTTACAGAGAAAGAAGCTATTGATCTTTTATTCAAGCCAAGCTTCTCAACATCTGATAAAGTTACAGATGTATCAGGAAGAGGTGTTGGACTTGATGTTGTTAAGTCTAAGATAGAAGCTCTTGGTGGTGATGTTGAAGTCAAGACTACATATGGCGAAGGAAGTACATTTAGTATAAGGCTTCCTCTTACACTTGCTATTATTCAGGCACTTATGGTTAAGGTTGGCAAAGAAAAGTATGCGATAGCGCTTGGCTCTATTGAAACTATTGAAGATGTACCAGTAAGTGAAATTAAGTATGTTCATGCTAAGGAAGTTATTAATCTCAGAGGCAATGTAATTCCTCTTATAAGATTAAGAGAACTTCTTGATGTACCGGGTGAACCTGAAGAATCAGACAATATAGTTATAGTAATTGTCCGTAAGGGAGATAAGCTTGCAGGTCTTGTGGTTGATAATCTTATTGGACAGATGGAAATTGTTATTAAGTCACTTGGTAAATACATTAATATTAACAGAATGATAAGTGGTGCCACGATTCTTGGTGATGGTTCTGTTGCCCTTATTATTGATGCCAATACACTTGTATAGAGGAGGAATATGTAATGGAAAATGTTAATGTTATAGAAGATAAGAGTGCAGAGTCAACAACTTCTGTACAGTATATTGTTGTCAAAATAGGCAATGAGCAGTATGGTATTGATATTAAATATATTGATAATATTGTTAGAAGCCAGAGCATTACAAGAGTCCCTAAGACACAGGCATACTATAAGGGTGTTATTAACTTAAGAGGTGAGATATGTCCTATAATGAGTATGCGCCTTAAATTAGGACTTGCAGATGATGAATTAACAGATAAAACAAGATTCATAATTGTAAAAGTAGAAGGTGCATCTATTGGCGTGATTGTAGATCAGGTTAAAGAAGTTGTTACTCTTGAAAGTGAAGAGATAGAGCGTGTAAGCAGGTCAACAGGTGATGATGCGGCAACTAATTATATCAATGCAATTGGAAAAAAAGATGGGGAACTTATTTCACTTTTGGACATTGTAAGTCTTGTTGTAGAGAATGATTAATGTAAGAGGTGAAGGTATGTCGAAAATCGATTTAAATCAGCTTAATGATATACAGTATGATGTTCTTAGAGAAATAGGCAATATAGGCGCAGGTAATGCTACAACAGCATTATCACAGATGCTTAATCAGAAAATGGATATGTCTGTTCCTAAGGTTGCACTTGTGCCATTTAACGAAATATCAGATGTTATGGGGTCTGAGGATCAGACTGTTGTTGGTATTATGTTAGGCTTTGAGGGGGATGTGGAAGGAATGATGATGTTCCTTTTTGACACAAAATCAGCACATCACCTGGTCAATACTCTTATGATGAGAGATAAAGAGGATGGAGTCGAAGAAGGAGCAGAATTTTCTGATATGGATATGTCGGCTCTTAATGAGATCGGAAATATTGTTTCCGGCTCATATCTTACAGCAATATCCAAGCTTACTAATCTTAAAATGATATCAACTGTTCCAGAGATGACAATTGATATGATAGGAGCATTACTTAGCGTACCGGCTTCTGAATTCGGTAAATATGGAGATAAGCTTTTACTTATACAATCCCAGTTTGGAGAACTGGATTTTGTTAACGGATATTTCCTTATGATTCCTGAACTTAATTCATATGACAAGTTGTTAGAGTCGTTAGGTGTGTAGGATATTTTTGAAAGAGTTATGATTATGGGAAGTATGATAAAGGTAGGCATGGCTGATTTAAAGGCATGTAAATGCCCTGATTCTCTTACAACATTGGGATTGGGCTCATGTGTAGGCGTTGCATTATATGATCCGGTAACAAAAGTGAGTGGACTGTTGCACTGTATGTTACCGGATAGTACCCAGTTTAGAAATAATACCAATGTTGCTAAGTTTGCAGATACTGGTATAGATGAATTGATAAAACAGATGAAATCTTTAGGAGCTAATGACAGCAGACTTGTAGCTAAGATAGCCGGTGGTGCACAGATGTTTGCGAACAGGACTAATAGTGAAGCTTTAAGAGTAGGGGAACGCAATGTTATTGCGGTAAAACAAAAATTAAAAAGTCTCAATATAAGAATTCTGTCACAGGATTGTGGTGAAAATTTTGGTAGAACAGTGGAGTTTTATTCGGAGACAGGTGATTATGTTATTAAAGCAGTAGGTAAACCGCAGAAAGCTATATAATTTATAATATGAACATGCTGATTGAATAATTGGAGGCTTTATGAATAAATTCAGAAATGTGCCAGCTTTGATTACATTGCTGGCAGGATTTATAACCAGTGTTATCATGATTGTACATAGATATTCACTGGTTAATTTTATGTGGATACTGATAGCCGTTATGGTTGGCTTTTATATATGCGGAGTACTTATCAGATTTGCACTTAATAAAGTTGTACAGAATAAAGAGGATAAAGAAAATACAGTACAAGAGGAAGAACAGGAACAGACAGAAGAACAAGAAACAGCAGATGAAGAATAATAGTGGCGCTAAAGCCAGATTTATGTTATTATTTTTACATATTTTATTATTTTGGGGGCACTGACCATGGATGAGGCAGGCAGAGATAAACTGTGGAAGAATTACATATCTACCCGTAGCAATGAGTACAGGGATGAATTGATAGTTGAGTATGCACAGCTTGTTAAGCTGGTTGCTGGAAGACTTAATATGTATCTTGGGTATAATGTAGAATACGATGATCTTGTAGGTTATGGAATATTTGGGCTTATTGATGCTATTGATAAGTTTGATTATGGCAAGAATGTAAAGTTTGAAACATATGCCAGTTTAAGAATAAGAGGTGCAATTCTTGATCAGATAAGAAAAATGGACTGGATACCGAGATCTTTAAGACAGAAGCAAAAACGCATAGAAGCTGCAATGGCTAAGATAGAAAGCGAAACAGGGCATATTGCAAGTGATGAGGAGCTTGCTGCTGAGTTAGGAATAACACAGGATGAATTGTCAGACTGGCAGGGGAAAATGAAGGCATCTAACCTTATATCACTTGATGAATATACAGAAGCTGGAAGTGAAGTTAAGATGGAATCGGTTGGTAATTCACATTTTGACCAGCCAGAAGATGCTATGGAAAAAGAAGAACTTAAGAAAATGATGGTAAAAGCGATTGACTCGCTGACAGAGAAGGAACGTAGTGTTGTTGTTTTGTATTATTATGAAGAAATGACATTAAAAGAAATAAGTCTTACACTTGAGGTTTCCGAGTCAAGAGTATCACAGCTACATACCAAAGCACTTAATAAAATGAAAAAATTATTAGGTGATTATGTATTTACTTTATAACATATAATTTTAAAAGGGGATTATGGCATGATAGATAACTGCAGGACTGGATATTTTCAATTTGATGCCAGACAAGACGGACTGTATTTTATAGTTTTTCCTCCAAAGGATGGAAACAGACCGGTAAGTATTGATGATGTATTGTATTACATTGATAAGAAGAAGATAAATTGTGACACTGTAAAACTCGGTCAGGCTGTTAAGGCAGGCTGTAATACAGAAACAGAAGTTAAAGTATCTGAAGAGATAGTTCATCCGTATGCTGAATTTGGCGATTACCGTATAAGTGCAGACTGTATGAGAGCAGAAGCGGTTTTTTATCCGCCTTTTGTAGGAGCAGATATGCTCACAATGGAAGAAATCGTAAAAGATTTACAGTATTTGGGCATTAAACATGGTATAGATAATAACAGTATCGAGCAGATGCTTTCGGTCAGGGAATATGGTAAGGCATATAATGTTGCAGAAGGAACTGCGCCAAGAGACGGACATGACGGATATATTGAATATAAGTTTAATACTGAATTGAAGCCGCGCCCAAAGATAAATGATGATGGCACTGTGGATTTTCACACGCTTGAGAATATTAATCATGTCAACAAAGGCGATGTTGTAGCTGTGCTGCACAGAGAGGACAGAGGAGATGACGGCATAGATTTATTAGGGCGAAGAGTACTGCCTAAAAAGGTTAATCATGTGGTGTTCAGACATGGTAAAAATCTTGTTCAGTCAGAGGATGGTAAAGAACTCATATCACAGGTTAGTGGGCATGTGGTATTAGAAGGCGATAAAATATTTGTTTCAAATGTACTTGAACTTGTTAATGTTGATAATTCTACAGGTGATATAGATTATGACGGAGATGTAGTAATAAAAGGCAATGTGGTTGCTGGCTTTACTGTGAAGGCAGCAGGTAATATAACTGTAAGCGGAATTGTTGAAGGAGCTACGGTTATTGCCGGAGGTTCAATTACATTTAACAGAGGAATCCAGGGAATGACGAAGGCTGTGGTTAAGGCTGGAGGTAATATTGTTTCGAAATTCATAGAGAGTGCTGAAAGTGTATCAGCAGGTGGAAGCATAGAAGCGGATTCAATATTACATAGTAAGGTTACAGCCAAGGAAACGATAAAAGCCTCAGGAAAGAATGGTCTGATAATCGGTGGAGATGTAAAGGCTGTATATATGATAGAAGCCAAGACAATAGGCAATGCGATGGGCACTAATACAACAGTTGGTGTTGGTGTTGATCCTGCAATGAAACGAAGAGTGGATGAATTAAAGAACAGCCTTGATAAGCTGGGCAATAATAAAATCCAGCTGAATCAGATTCTTTCTGTGCTCAGGAAAAAGCAGGAGCTGGAAGGAAGCCTTGATGCTGAAAAACATGATCTTCAGACTAAGACTATGCGTAATCTTATAACGCTTGAGCAGGAGATAACAAAGCAGAAGAAAGAGCTTGAAGAGTTAAGGACACAGATAGGTGGAGAAAAAAGAGCGTGCATCAAAGTGTATGACGCAGCTTATGTAGGAGTTAAACTGGTATTTGGTGATCAGTGTATGTTCATCAAGCAGAAATATGACTACTGCCAGTTTATTAAAGAAGGAGCAGATATTAAATGCGCTGCAATTTAGAACGCATTTGGATGGAGGTATCATATGGTTATTAAGCCGATAGAATTTGCAATGATACAGCAGCAGAATAATGTTTCTAAAGCACAGCACAATGCAGAAACAAGACCTATGACTGAACAGCAGGGCATAACCCAGCAGGTTGAAAAGAATGTTGAACAGCATTCTCAGCAGGTTAATAAAAAGGACAATGCTGATAATGAAAAAGGACATTATGATGCTAAAGATAAAAGCAATAATGAATATAGCAATGAAAAAGGACATTCACACAAGCAGAAAGATGATGGCAGGGTTATTATAAAAGGCCAGGGCAGTGTGGATTTTGATGTTAAGGTGTAATATTTGGAGGAAGTAATGAACGCAATTGAAATATTTCTGATAGTAGCGGGCATAATATGCGTTATAGTCAGTGTTGTTATGAATTTTTCGGATCAGAGTGATAAGAAAGAAGTAACGGTATCAACTGATTTGACAGATGAACAGAAGAATAAAATAAAACAGCAGATTGATACGATAATTGATGATCAGGTTAATGGTTTGTCTGAAAAAACAGAGGCAGCACTTGATAAGATATCTAATACCAAAATACTTGAAATGAATGAATATGCAGAGAGTGTACTTGGCGAAATCAACAGAAATCACAACGAGACAGTGTTTTTATATGATATGCTTAATGAAAAAGCAAAGGAGATTAAGACTACTGTAAAAGATGCGAATAATACCAAGAGACAGGTTGAAAAGCTTCATGCTGAAGTTAAGGCATCAGATGATGTTCCGGCTGATAATAATACTGATGCTGTAAATGAATCAAAGAAGCAGGAAAAAGATTCCATGGATACAAAGGATATAGCTAAAGAAAGATTAACTGCATTAAATAAGAAAAATAATGAGAAAATCAAGTCTTCTGAAGGTAAAAGAAAAGTGAACAGACAGGTTGAAAAGCTTGATCCTGATATGTCTAGTAATGAGAAAATTCTGAAGCTGAATGAAATGGGGGTATCTGTGAAGGAAATTGCAAAGCAGCTGAATCTTGGAATTGGTGAGGTCAAGCTTGTTATTGATCTGTATAAAGGCGGTAAATAATCATGAAATTTAAATATTATATGCGCGGATTCGGTGCAGGACTTATAATTGCAACAATTGTGCTTATGGTTGCCGGTAAAATACAAAACAATAATAAAGCACTTGTTACAGATAACAATGAAAATCAGAGAACTGGTTCAGTAATAGCATTTACAACAGAAAGTTCTACAGAAGGAACTGAAAATGCAGAGTCAGAGACAGAAACTGAAAGCCAGAAACAGGAGAATGAGAGTACAATACAGGCCACAACTGTATCTGAAACAAAAACAGAGACAGTGGCTTCACAGGAAGCATCAACACAGCGTCCGACAGTTAAGATTACGACAGGAGATGGAAGCGGAGAGGTTGAACTTGTATTTTCGGGAGTATATACAGCAGCACAGGCTGCAGACATATTATTTGATGCAGGAATTATAGATAATAAAACAGAGTTCTATACATATATGTATACTTCCGGATATGACAGAAAAATGCGTGATGGTACATACAGACTTAAACCTGGCGATTCATATGATACGATTGCTAAAACAATTACGCAAACAAAATAAAAAAATACTTGCAATATATTGCATGTATTGATATAATACACTTTGTGTGAAAAAACATGCAGGTGGATTTTACGGCTGGTGCCGGTTTACGCGCCGGTGGCCGCAAAAGAAGAAACTTGCAAAAGATTAATTAACCAATGGAGGTATCAAAATGAGCGTAATTTCAATGAAACAGTTACTTGAGGCAGGTGTTCACTTCGGACATCAGACAAGAAGATGGAACCCTAAGATGGCTGAGTACATCTACACAGAGAGAAATGGTATCCATATTATCGATTTACAGAAGTCTGTAGGTAAGGTTGATGAGGCTTATAAGGCAATCTCTGATATCGCTGCTGATGGTGGTACAATTCTTTTCGTAGGTACAAAGAAGCAGGCTCAGGACGCTATCGCTACAGAGGCAGAGCGTTGTGGAATGTTCTATGTTAACGAGAGATGGTTAGGCGGTATGCTTACTAACTTCAAGACAATCCAGAGCAGAATTGCAAGACTTAAGGAAATCGAAACAATGCAGGAAGATGGAACATTTGATGTTCTTCCTAAGAAGGAAGTTATCAACCTTAAGAAGGAACTTGAGAAGCTTCAGAAGAACCTTGGCGGTATCAAGGAAATGAAGAAGCTCCCAGATGCAATCTTCATTGTTGATCCTAAGAAGGAAAGAATCTGTGTTCAGGAAGCACATGCACTTGGTATCAAGTTAATCGGTATTGCAGATACAAACTGTGATCCAGATGAATTAGATTATGTAATCCCTGGTAATGATGATGCTATCAGAGCTGTTAAGTTAATCGTTGCTAAGATGGCAGATGCAGTTATCGAAGCTAATCAGGGTGAAGAAGCAGCTCCAGCTGTAGAGGAAGAAGTAGCTGAGGAAGCTTAATATTTAAGTACCGACTTAAGTTTATGTATGCTTCAGCCTGACATATTATCAGGTTGAAGCATTTTTTAAAATTATTTTTATTGGAGGATATTATAATGGCAGCAGTTACAGCAGCAATGGTTAAGGAACTTAGAGAGTCTACTGGCGCAGGTATGATGGAGTGTAAGAAGGCTCTTACAGAGACAGATGGTGATATGGAAGCAGCTGTTGATGTTCTTAGAAAGAGCGGAGCAGCTAAGGTTGAGAAGAAGGCAGGAAGAATTGCAGCAGAAGGTATTACAAGAGTTGCATCTGATGGCAATACAGCAGTTGTAGTAGAAGTTAACTCAGAGACAGATTTCGTAGCTAAGAACGCTACATTCCAGGAATTTGTTCAGGCAGTTGCAGATAAGGCACTTAAGGCTCCAGTTGATAAGGCTGGAGATGGTGAAGATGTATGCGCTATCCTTGGCATGCAGTCAGAACTTGAAGAGAAGACTCTTACAATCGGTGAGAAGCTTTCTCTTAGAAGATTTCAGAAGATTACAGGTGACTGTGTAGCTTCATATATTCACGGTGGTGGAAGAATCGGTGTTCTTGTTGCAGCAGACGGTGCTTCTAACGACGCAATCAAGGAAGCTCTTACAAATGTAGCAATGCAGATTGCAGCTATGAACCCACAGTACCTCAGCAGAGAAGATATGTCAGCTGATGAACTTGCTAAGTTAAGAGAAATCACAGAGAAGAGTGCATTAAATGATCCAGCTTCTCTTCCAAAGCCAATCTTAAATAAGTTAATTGACAAGGCTATTAATGATAAGGTATGGAGCGATGCTGATATTGCAACATACGAAGAGCACAAGAGCAACATGCAGTATTTATTCAACTTCCTTTCAAAGGAAGCAGCTGCACAGTTAGCAGAACTTGCATTAGCTGATGAGGCTAATATCGTAGCTGATAAGATTTTCAACGGATTAGTAGAAGGTCGTGTATCTAAGCAGCTTAAGGAAATCTGCCTTATGGATCAGGTTTATGTTAAGGCTGAGGATGGAAAGCAGTCAGTTGCTAAGTATCTTGCAGAAGTTGCTAAGGCAAACGGTGCTTTCACAGTTAAGGGATATGTTCGTTTTGAGACTGGTGAAGGTCTTGAGAAGAAGAACGAAGACTTCGCAGCAGAAGTTGCAGCTCAGTTAAAGTAATTGTAGTTATCATAATTATAGAAATCCCCGAATGTCAAAAGACAGATCGGGGATTTTTTTATGCATGCAGCAATGAAAAATTTGTCATAACACTTCTAAAATTGTCTATGATATGATATAATCTTTTCAAACTGTAATGTTTTGTTAAAACCGCAGTATTAATATGGAGGATGATTTAATGGGATTTTTTAAAGATTTTAAAGAAGATCTGTCTGAGGCAGTTAATGGACTCTCTGATGCAGAATTAGAAAACGCAACAGATGATGGAGATGAGGATTTAATGGTTAATACTCTTGATGATCCAGAACTTGCCAAGATGGCTGAAGATTATAAGAAAGAAGCACAGGAGTCTGAAAGCAAGAATAATAATGCGGTTGAAGAAGTTCCACATAAATCAGAACAGCCAGCAAAAGAATTCAATGACAGTTCTGTCAGCACACCTGTGCAGGATGATGACTATGTAGCTGATGAGACAGCAGTTATTACAGAAGGATTATCTATTAATGGTGACCTTGATTCTTTGGGATCAATCGATTTATTCGGTACAGTTGAAGGAAATGTTTCATGCAGAGGAAAGCTTACAGTTAATGGAAGCATTACAGGCAATTCCAAGGCCAACGAAGTATTTGCCAATAATGCACAGATTGACGGCGATATAGAAGCTAAGGGTTCAGTTAAGATTGGACAGGGAACTGTAATAGTTGGTAATATTGTTGCAACTTCAGCTGTCATTGCAGGTGCTGTCAAGGGAGACATAGATGTACACGGACCTGTAGTTGTAGATTCTTCAGCTGTTATAGTTGGAGACATCAAGTCAAAGTCAGTACAGATTAATAATGGTGCTACTATTGATGGACGCTGTTCACAGTGCTATGCAGAAGTTAATATGGATAACATATTTAATATTAAGACAAAGAAGAATAAATAACTGGAGGCACGTATGGATAACATTAAAAGAGTAATACTTAAACTTAGTGGCGAGGCTCTTGCTAAGAAAGAGGGCGGCTACAATGATGAGCTTATAGAGAATATTGCTAATCAGGTTAAGACAATAGTTGATAAAGGAACAGATGTTGGTGTAGTTATTGGTGGTGGTAACTACTGGAGAGGCCGTTCTAATGATAATATCGACAGAACTAAGGCTGATCAGATAGGTATGCTTGCAACAATTATGAACTGCATATATGTTTCAGAGATATTCCGTTCACAGGGACTTAAGACTAATATTCTTACACCATTTGAATGTGGAAGCATGACAAAGCTTTTCTCTAAGGACAGAGCTAATAAGTATTTTGAGAAAGGCATGGTTGTATTCTTTGCAGGAGGAACAGGACATCCATATTTCTCAACAGATACAGGTATTGTATTAAGAGCTATTGAACTTGATGCAGATGCTATTCTTCTTGCAAAGGCTATTGACGGAATATATGACAGCGATCCTAAGATTAATACGGCAGCCAAGAAGTATGATACAATTTCAATTAACGAAGTTGTTGAGAAGAAGCTTGGAGTTATTGATATGACGGCTTCAGTTATGTGCATGGAGAATAAGATGCCTCTTATGGTATTCGGACTTGAAGAAGAGAACAGCATAGTTAATGCTTTATCAGGAAAGTTTAATGGAACAGTAGTAACTGTTGATTAATATAATATTAATGGAGGATTTTATGGAAAATATTAAAGATATTGAAGGAAGAATGCAGAAGTCAGTTGACAACTTAAAGGAAGAATATGTAACAATAAGAGCCGGAAGAGCTAATCCACATATTCTTGACAGATTAAGAGTTGATTATTATGGAACACCTACACCAATCCAGCAGGTTGCCAATGTTTCTGTACCAGAAGCAAGAATGATTCAGATTCAGCCTTGGGAAGCAAGCCTTATTAAGGATATTGAGAAAGCAATTCTTGTTTCAGATTTAGGGCTTACACCTAACAATGATGGTAAGACAATCAGACTTGTGTTCCCTGAATTAACAGAAGACAGAAGAAAAGAACTTGCTAAGGATATCAAGAAGAAGGGTGATAATGCCAAGGTTGCTATCCGTAATATCAGAAGAGATGCCAACGATGCAATAAAGAAAGAGAACAAGGCAGGAGATATCTCTGATGATGAAGCTAAGAATTCAGAGGATGAAATTCAGAAGATTACTGATAAGTATATTGCTATGATTGATAGTGCTATAGATGATAAGACTAAAGAGATACTTACAGTTTAAGAAAATGTCAGGGCTGTTGGATATTTTACAACAGCCTTTTTGTAATTGAATGAATTGCGAGAGGAATCATAGATATGGATACATTTAACGAGAGTCTCGGATTAAAGATTCCGGGGCATGTTGCCGTTATTCTTGATGGTAATGGAAGATGGGCTAAGAAAAGACATCTCCCAAGAACAATGGGACATGTGCAGGGAAGCAAAGTTGTTGAAGATATGCTTTATGTCGTAGATGAGCTTGGTGTAAAGTATTTTACTGTATATGCTTTTTCAACAGAGAACTGGAAACGTTCAACAGAAGAAGTAAGTACTCTTATGGGAATCTTAAGAACTTATCTTAAGGATTGTGTTAAGAAATCCATGAAGAATAATGTGCGATGCAGAGTTATTGGAAGAAAAGATGAACTCAGTCAGGATATTATAGACAGTATCAATAATCTTGAAGAGAAAACCAAGAATAATACAGGGCTTAATTTTACTATAGCCATTAATTATGGTGGAAGAGATGAGATAACAAGAGCGGTAAGAAAGATTGCCGGCAAGGTATCAGAAGGAAGTCTTAAGCCTGAAGATATAGATGAAGATACAATAAGTAATAATCTTGATACTTGGGAATTGCCAGATCCGGATTTACTTATAAGAACAAGCGGTGAGCAGAGATTATCTAATTATCTGTGCTGGCAGCTTGCTTATACAGAATTTTATTTCACAGATATTTATTGGCCTGATTTTGACAGGGAAGAACTTATTAAAGCATTTGAGAAATATAATAAGACGGAAAGAAGATTCGGTGGAGTTAAGGAGGAGTAGATTATGCGTACAAGAATTATGAGTGGAGCTGTGCTCATAGTCATACTTTTCACATGCCTGTATTTCGGAGGCTGGGTTACATTTGGGTTCAGTCTGTTTATTTCACTTGTTGGAATGTATGAGCTTATTAAAGTTAAGAAGCTTGAGAAGACAGGACTGGCAGTTGTTGGCTATATAGCGGCAATTACTTATTATTTTATTCTTTTGCTTAATGATCCGGCATATATTTTACTGCTTCTTGTTGCTTCATGCATACTTATGATGTCAGTTTATGTATTTACATTTCCAAAATACAAGACAGAAGATGTTATGTGGGTATTCTTCAGTATAGTATATGTTGCTGTAACACTTTCTTATATCTATCAGGTAAGAATGATGCAGGACGGAATATATATCGTATGGCTTATATTCGTGTCTTCATGGGGTAATGATACATGTGCATATTTCACAGGTGTATTCCTAGGAAAGCATAAGATGACTCCAAAGCTTTCACCTAAGAAGACTTACGAGGGCGCAATAGGCGGAGTTGTTGGTGCGACACTTCTTGGATTCGGTTATGGATTTGCCATAAGTTCTAAGATGTCAGATGTACTTGTACATCCTGTATATACATTTGCAATAGCCAGCTTCATAGGTGCATTCCTGTCCATATTTGGAGACCTGGCTGCATCTGCTGTTAAGAGAAATCATGATGTGAAAGACTATGGAAAGTTAATACCGGGACATGGTGGAATTATGGACAGATTCGACAGTGCAATATTCACGGCACCTGTTGTTTACTGGGCAATAGAGGTTATTAATAAAGTCTTTGGAGGTTGATAATGAAGAACGTTTCGATACTTGGTTCAACTGGTTCAATTGGGACACAGACATTAGATGTTATTAGAAGAAATGCTGATATTAACATAGTTGCACTTGCAGCAGGCACAAGGGTTGCTGACCTTGCAGAACAGGTCCGTGAATTCAAGCCACAGCTTGTATGTATAGGTAAAGAAGAACTTGTTCCAGAGTTAAAGACTCTTATCGGTGATATGGATGTTAAGATTGTAAGTGGTGACGAAGGTCTTATTGAGGCTGCAACAATTGAGAGTGCAGAAATTGTTGTCACAGCGGTTGTAGGTATGATGGGAATTACACCTACAGTTGAAGCTATCAAGGCACATAAGGACATTGCACTTGCCAATAAAGAGACACTTGTGTGTGCAGGTCATATTATTATGAGTCTTGCTAAGGAATGTAATGTTAATATATATCCTGTTGACAGCGAGCATTCAGCAATATTCCAGTGCCTTAACGGTGAGAACCGTGGTGAGATAGAGAAGATTCTTCTTACAGCTTCTGGTGGTCCATTCAGAGGAAAGAAAAGAGCTGACCTTGAAAATGTACAGTTAGAGGATGCACTTAAGCATCCTAACTGGGCTATGGGACGCAAGATAACAATAGATTCTTCTACTATGGTTAATAAAGGGCTTGAGGTGATGGAGGCACAGTGGCTTTTTGGAGTACCTGCCGAGAAGGTTCAGGTTATAGTCCAGCCACAGAGCATAATCCATTCAATGGTTGAATTCAAGGATGGAGCTGTTATGGCACAGCTTGGAAGTCCTGATATGAGACTTCCTATACAGTATGCTCTTTATTATCCTGAAAGAAGAGAGCTTAACACAGAAAGACTTGATTTCTATGAACTGGCTAAGATTACATTTGAAAAGCCGGATATGGAGACTTTCAAGGGACTTAAGCTTGCTTACGAGGCAGCAGCGCGTGGAGGCAACATCCCGACTGCACTTAATGCAGCTAATGAAGTAGCTGTAGCAAGATTTTTAGACAGAAAGATAAAATATCTGGATATTCCGGATATTATAGAATACGCCATGAATGAAGTGGATTATATCAATAATCCAACAGTAGAGCAGATTCTCTCTACACAGAAGATAGTAACAGACATGATAGAAAGCAGGTGGTAGGAGTTGGTTCTTAATGTTATTCTGGCGATTCTTGTACTTAGTATAATTGTTATTGTCCATGAATTCGGACATTTTATAATAGCTAAGGCTAATGGCATAACTGTAGTTGAATTCTCAATCGGATTCGGACCGAAGCTGATACATTTCAGGAAAGGTGAGACGGAATATTGTATTAAAGCACTTCCTTTTGGTGGTGCATGTACGATGCTTGGTGATGAATTTCTTGAGATGAGTGTTATACAGTCAGAAGAAGATGATGATGAAGAACTCTCAGACGAAGAGAAAGAAGCTAAGAAAAGAAAGCTTGCTATCGAGAATGGATATGACATGGAAAAGTCATTTGCAAGCAAATCAGTCTGGGCAAGAATTGCTGTTATAGCAGCAGGTCCGGTATTTAACTTTCTTCTTGCTTTCGTATGTGCAGTAGTTATTGTCGGAAGTCTTGGCTATGATCCATGTGACATTGATGTTGTTAATGATAATTCACCGGCTACAGAAGCAGGGCTTCAGGAAGGTGATGTCATAACTAAGGTTAATGGGCATAAGGTAACATTTTACAGAGATTTTTATTTTTACAGGTATTATAATGCAGATAAGGCTCTTAATATAACATTTACAAGAGACGGTGAAAAGATGACAACAACTGTTACTCCGGAGCATATTAAGCAACAGAAGTATCAGGTTGGAATAATGATATCTGAGAATTGTACAATAAGCTCAGTGTCTGACGATTCACCAGCCAAATCAGCAGGACTTAAAGCCAATGATGTTATTAAGGCTGTGAATGGAGTCACAATGGAGACTAATTCGCAGATAACAGAGGCTATAACTTCAAGCGGTGGAAACAGTGTCACATTCACAGTTGCAAGAGATGGTAAAAATGTTGATGTAACAGTTGAGCCTAAGATGGTTGAAGTTGAAAGCTATGATACAGGCTTTGTTGTATATGGAGACAGGGTAAAGACTTCTCCTATTGGTACGCTTAAGTATTCAGTGAAGGAAGTCGGATACAGTGTCAAGACTGTAATTCAGAGCCTTGGTATGTTATTTACAGGAAAGATTGGGTTTGATTCGTTGTTAGGACCAGTTGGAACTGTCAGTACAATGAGTGAGATTGTTGAAGAAAGTAAGGCAGATGGTGCATTTTATGTATTCCTTAATCTTATGAATCTTGCAGCACTTATCAGTGCCAACTTAGGAGTAATGAATCTGCTGCCAATTCCGGCACTTGACGGAGGCAGACTTGTATTCCTTATAATAGAGGCATTAAGAGGCAAGCCGGTTAAGAGAGAGCATGAGGGAATTGTTAATTTCATAGGTATGATACTTCTTGTCATACTTATGGTTGTTGTATTGTTTAAAGATATAATGGCATTGTTCTAATACAGAAAGGACACAGGGGTTATGTACAGAGATAATACTAAAGTTGTTAAGATAGGAAAATGTGTTATAGGTGGTGGCAATCCTATTCTTATCCAGTCAATGACTAATACACATACAGAAGATGTTGCTGCAACAGTAGCGCAGATTAAGGAGCTTACCAAAGCTGGTTGTGAAATCATCAGATGCACAGTTCCGACTAAGGAAGCTGCACTTGCAATCAAAGAGATAAAGAAGCAGATAGAGATACCTCTCGTTGCAGATATACATTTTGATTACAAGATGGCTATTATGGCAATGGAGAATGGGGCTGACAAGATTAGAATTAATCCGGGCAATATCGGCGGAACAGACAAGATAAAGGCTGTTGTTGATGTTGCAAGGGAAAGAAATATACCAATCAGGGTTGGTGTCAACAGCGGTTCACTTGAGAAAGACCTTATTGAGAAATATGGTGGAGTAACAGCAGAGGGAATCGTTGAGAGCGCACTTGACAAGGTTAAGATTATTGAAGACTTAGGTTATGATAATCTTGTTGTCAGCATCAAATCTTCTGATGTAATGATGTGTGTTAAAGCACATGAGCTTATTGCAAAACAGACTAATCATCCGCTTCATGTTGGAATTACTGAGTCTGGAACAATATTCTCAGGAAGCATTAAGTCATCAATCGGACTTGGTCTTATACTGAATCAGGGAATTGGCGACACAATAAGAGTTTCTCTTACAGATGATCCTGTAAGGGAAATAGAGGCTGCGAAACTGATACTTAAGACTCTTGGCTTAAGAAAAGGCGGAATAGAGGTTGTTTCATGCCCTACATGCGGAAGAACAAGAATTAATCTTATAGACCTTGCAGGAAAGGTTGAGAAAATGGTTTCAGGGTATGACCTTGACTTGAAGCTTGCTGTAATGGGATGTGTAGTTAACGGACCGGGAGAAGCAAAGGAAGCTGATCTTGGAATTGCAGGCGGTGACGGCTGCGGAGTACTTATTAAACATGGAGAGATTATTAAGAAGGTTCCAGAAGAGGAACTTCTTGATACACTCAGGTATGAACTTGATAATTGGAATGAGTGATACATATGTACAGATTTTTTGAAGTGTTTAAGACGCTGAAGCTGCCAGAGGATCTGGCGGTGTATTTTGAGAATGTTGAAGTAACTAAAGTCTCGAAAACATCGACCAATTCTCTGGCACGCGTTTATATAAAGAGTGACAGGGTAATAGAAAAACCAATAATATTCAAGGTTGAGGATGCATTAAAGAAGCAGATATTTCGTATTTCTAACATGGATGTGCGGATTATCGACAGATATGTTTTATCAGCACAGTATACGCCGCAGACTGTAATGGATATATATTATGACAGTATCTTAGCAGAGCTGGAGAAATACTGGACACTTGAATATAATCTTTTAAAGAATTCCCAGTGGGAGTTCGAGAAAGAGGATATGCTTGTATTCACGATTGAGGACAGTTTCCTTGCACATCAGTATGCTGATACACTGACAGATTATTTCAAGAAAATATTCCTGAACAGATTCGGGTTTGAGATAGATGTTGAGTATCAGTATGCCAAGAAGAAGGAAAGTCAGTACGAGAGAGAAAATGCATACAAGATTAATCTTCGTGTCAAAGAAATTGAGAATAATATGATGGCGGCAGCAGAAGATAATGCCGACGGCAGGGATGATAAGAAGCTTACCTCTGAACAGAAGGCAGCAAAGAAAGCTGAGACAGCAGCTAAGCAGAAGGCGGCAAGAGCAGCATTTTTTGCAAGCGATAACAGGGGCAGGGAAGAGCTTAAGACATACAGCCGAAAGCCTGCTAACGAAGATGTTTTATATGGAAGAGATTTTGACGGTGATGTAACACCGATTGAACAGATAGATACAGCAATCGGAGATGTTATTATCTCTGGTATGGTCCGTAATGTTGAAATGCGTGAAATCCGTAACGAAAGAACTATTATTATGTTCAATGTCACAGATTTTACAGACACAATTACAGTAAAGGTATTTGCAAAAAATGAGCAGGTACCGGAGCTTTCAGGTGTTATCAAGAAGGGGAATTTCTTAAAGATTAAGGGTAATGCTACATTTGACAAGTACGACCAGGAAATATCAATTGCCAATGTGTGGGGCATAAGAAAAGGCTCTGATACAAGACAGGTGCGTAATGACCTCGCACTTCATAAGAGAGTTGAGCTGCACTGCCATACTAAGATGAGTGATATGGATGGTGTGTCTTATGTATCTGATATTATCAAACAGGCAATCAGATGGGGACATAAGGCAATTGCAATTACTGACCACGGTGTTGTGCAGGCATTTACAGATGCATTCCATACGATGAGCGACCTCAAAGGCTCTTATGCCAAGAAGGGTGAGAAGCTTGATTTTAAGATAATATACGGAGTCGAGGCTTATCTCGTTGATGATACCAAGCAGATAGTAACGAATCCGAGAGGACAGAGCTTTAACGATACATATGTTGTGTTCGACCTTGAGACAACGGGATTTTCTGCGGAAGTTGACAGAATTATAGAGATAGGTGCAGTCAAGGTGTGCAATGGTGAGATAGTAGACAGATTCTCTACATTTGTTAATCCTGAGATTCCTATCCCATTCAGAATTGAGACGCTTACTCACATTAATGACCAGATGGTTATGAATGCACCTAAGATAGAAGAGATTCTGCCTAAGTTCCTTGAATTCTGCGAGGGAGCTGTCATGGTTGCACATAATGCGGAATTCGATACGAGCTTCATAATCAATAAGGCAGAGAAGATTGGTATAAATGTGGATACTACCATTATAGACACAGTGCTTCTTGCACAGTTTCTTATGCCAAATCTTCATAATTATAAGCTGGATACGCTTACAAAGCATCTTAATGTTGTACTTGAAAGCCACCACAGGGCGGTTGACGATGCTGCTGCGACTGCAGACATATTTGTCAAGATGATTAAAATGCTTTACGACAGGGATATTCCTGACGTTGATAAGCTTAATGAGGAAGGCAAGATGGATGAGAACGCCATAAAGAAGCTTCATCAGTATCACTGTATAATTCTTGCTTCTAATGAGATGGGAAGGATTAATCTGTACAGACTTGTTTCTGCATCACATTTGCAGTACTTTAACAGATTCCCTAAGATACCGAAGAGTCTTGTTAACCAGTACAGGGAAGGTCTTATTATAGGAAGTGCGTGTGAGGCAGGTGAGCTTTTCAGAAGTCTTGTAAATGGTCGTTCAGAAGCAGAGATAGCGAGAATAGTTAATTTCTATGACTATCTTGAGATACAGCCAATTGGCAATAACAGGTTTATGATTGAGAAAGAGGATTGCTATGTCCAGAATGAGGAGGATTTGCGCAATCTGAACCGCAGAATAGTAGAACTTGGTGACAAATTCGGCAAGCCTGTTGTGGCAACCTGTGATGTGCATTTCTTAAATCCAGAGGATGAAGTGTACCGTAGAATTATCATGGCAGGAAAAGGCTTTGATGATGCGGATAATCAGGCACCGCTGTATCTTCATACTACTGAAGAAATGCTTCATGAATGTGATTATCTCGGAAGTGACAAGGCATACGAGGTTGTTGTAACCAACACTAATAAGATTATGGATATGTGTGAGGAGATTGAGCCTGTAAGACCGGATAAATGTCCTCCGTTCATTGAGAACTCTGACCAGATGCTTCGTACAATCTGTGAAAACAGAGCTCATGAGATATATGGTCCGGAGCTTCCACAGATAGTAACTGAGCGATTAGAGCGAGAGTTGAACTCAATTATCTCTAACGGATATTCCGTTATGTACATAATTGCACAGAAGCTTGTATGGAAATCTAATGATGACGGTTATCTGGTTGGTTCAAGAGGTTCGGTTGGTTCTTCATTAGCAGCAACAATGGCGGGTATCACCGAGGTTAATCCGTTAAGCCCGCATTATCTGTGTCCAAAATGCTACTATAATGATTTCTATTCAGATGAAGTCAAAGCATTTGCCGGAGGCGCAGGCTGCGATATGCCTGATAAGATATGCCCAAAATGCGGAGCGAAGCTTAATAAGATGGGATTTGATATTCCGTTCGAGACTTTCCTTGGTTTCAAGGGAAACAAAGAGCCTGATATCGACCTGAACTTCTCCAATGAATACCAGAGTAAGGCTCATGCCTACACAGAGGTTATCTTTGGAAAAGGACAGACTTTCAAAGCCGGAACTATCGGTACTGTCGCAGAAAAGACGGCGTATGGTTTCGTTATGAAGTATTTTGAAGAGAAGTCAGCAAAGAATGCACTTGAGGGCAAGCCTCCTATTGTTAAGAGAAAATGTGAGATAGAACGAATAGCAGAAGGCTGTATTGATATTAGAAGAACTACAGGACAGCATCCAGGCGGAATTGTTGTACTTCCAATCGGTGAAGAGATTCATTCATTTACACCGGTACAGCACCCTGCAAATGACATGACGACATCTATAGTAACAACACATTTTGATTACCATAGTATTGACCACAACCTGTTAAAGCTTGATATCTTAGGACATCTTGATCCTACAATGATACGAATGTTACAGGATTTAACGGGAATTGACCCTCTTGAGATTCCACTTGATTCTAAAGAGGTTATGTCACTGTTCCAGAACACTTCTGCGCTAGGAATCAAGCCTGAGGATATAGGCGGCACAAAGTTAGGAGCACTTGGAATACCAGAATTTGGTACTGACTTTGCTATGCAGATGCTTATGGATACTAAGCCACAGTATTTCTCAGACCTTGTCCGTATCGCAGGACTTGCGCATGGTACTGATGTATGGCTTGGCAATGCACAGACTCTTATTAAAGAAGGAAAAGCTACTATTTCAACAGCTATATGTACACGAGACGATATTATGATATATCTTATCCAGAAGGGACTTGATTCAGAGGAATCATTTAAGATAATGGAAATGGTCCGAAAGGGTAAGGTTGCATCCGGCAAATGTAAAGAATGGCCGGAGTGGAAGCAGGATATGATTGACCATGGTGTACCGGACTGGTATATATGGTCATGCGAGCGAATCAAGTACATGTTCCCTAAGGCACATGCTGCAGCGTATGTTATGATGGCATGGCGTGTTGCATACTGTAAGGTATTTTATCCGCTTGCATATTACACAGCTTACTTTAGTATAAGAGCCACAGCATTTGACTATGAGAAAATGGCTATGAGCCCTGTAAGGCTTGAACACTACATTGCTGAGTACAAAGCCAAGAAAGCAGAAGGAACAATCTCTAATACAGAAGAAGATGAACTTGGTGTAATGCGTATTGTTCAGGAAATGCATGCAAGAGGCTATGAATTCACACCTATAGACATATATAAGGCAAAGGCAAGAACATTCCAGATAATTGATGGAAAGATTATGCCATCATTCAAGGTTATATCAAAGGTAGGTGAAGTCGCCGGAGAGTCAATAGAGATAGCCGCCAGAGATGGCGAATTCTTATCAAAGGATGACTTACGCCAGCGAGCCAAGATAGGACAGTCAGCGATTGATAAGCTTTCAGAGCTTGGAATACTTGGAGATATGACAGACAGCAACCAGTTGTCACTGTTTGACCTGTAATGGGGAAATTGCGTTGAGTGTGCTGGTGGCTTGGGCTGGGAAAATATGTTAAGAGGATGTGCTAAGTGGATGCGCTACGGTGATGTTTTGCGATGATGTGTTGCGGGCATTACTGGGTGTGTTATGTGGCGAACACCTACTAAAAGCTATCGGATAACAGAATTAGTGGGTGTTTTTCTTATAATATTGCTATGGTTTCAGAGCAGAGACCTACTAAAGTATGTAAGTATTGTACTTTGGTAGGTCTTTTTCTTCAGATTTCATATAATGAAGCAACACATTACTTGAAATTGACCTACGCAATAAGTTGTATTAGATGTTTGTGTGGGTTTTTCTATATAAGAGATCTTGGCTGACAAGAAAATTGCCCTAATAGAAATGAATATAAGAATATAATAGTAGGTCTTTGCTTTCTGATTACAGTGTAAATGTGCAGAAAGCCAGTAAACAAGCGGCTTTACAGACATGTCAGTCCTGATAAAATGTCAATATTTGAGAAAAATTAAACTTTTTTGAAACTTTTTGAAAAAAGTTGTTGACAATGTGTGTACCTGATGATATTATATACAAGTCGCCG